>Ga0163108_10003354_pt1 | contig 11399 bp, 6 predicted proteins | sample Fk1155metaG_FD_109644 | JGI IMG/M metagenome (GOLD analysis project Ga0163108, IMG submission 109644) | Marine microbial communities from the Central Pacific Ocean - Fk160115 155m metaG | ecosystem: Environmental > Aquatic > Marine > Oceanic > Photic zone | place: The Central Pacific Ocean...
ATATCGAGCGAGGATTATTACGCCTTGTACGGGATCATGCAAAGTACCACCTGGGCTTTTCCCGGGGGTGAAGAGCAAAAACGCCCTTCGCACTTCCCGGCCTTGGTCCCTCCCGGTGAAGTCAGTAAACGGCAGGCAGCCAGGAAAGGTCAGCTGGACAGGATCGATCAGCAAACCGCCATGTTGCAACGGGAACGCCAGGAAAAAGATAATAGCCAGGTCGCCGGCGGAAGTGATCTCGGTATGGAAGCCCAAGAGTTGGGTAAGCCGTTGAGTAAGCCCTGGGTTTGTGCCGGCCCGGTGGAAGTGCGAGAAAAGTCCCAGAGTCCTTATCGAAACGTACATCCCAAGGGGACGCGTGGTGTTTACCTGGGTAGTGGGTTGAATACGGATGGCATGCGTTACGTGTTTCCCAAGCCACTCCAGGCTGCCAGTAGCAAAACGATGTGCTTCAATATTGACTTTCGTACGGAGGCTGGCGCCACTCAAAAAGGTGCCTATCGTTTTTACCTGGGGCAGGGTGTGGTGCAGTCACTGGCCGTTGAGTTCAGCGTAACACCGACGCACTTTGCCATCCGGAACGGGGCTCAATGGGAAATCCTGCGATCGCTTGAGTCCGGGAAATGGTACACGCTCCAGGTTGTCATTAATCCCCAGCAGAAGACCTATGCGGGCGTGGTCGGAACCAACGGTGACCTGACCCGGTTCGCGATGAAAAAAACGGCTCCTGGCTGGAATGGTATCGCGGATTGTTTTATCTGCGATGGAACCGGGCATGTAGCTGGTCCGGCAAGTGCACGGGATATCGACAATGTTGGGTTGCGTGAAATACTATTCGCACCTCCGACCGGTCCTGAAGTCATGCCGCGGGTGCCAACGGAGGCTGACAAAAAGCGACTCCAGGAAATAGCGAACGAGATGGCCCTGTTAGCGAAACAAAGAAAGGCTTTGTCGGAAACGCCGCCCTATGAAGTTGCCTACGGTGTGCAGGAAGGGACGCCGGTGAACGCGCATATCCAGTTGCGTGGGGAGCCTCGCAAACTGGGAAACCAGGTTTCCCGCCGTTTCCTGGAAGTCCTCGGTGGTGATCCCTTGCCGACCGGGTACATGGGCAGTGGTCGGCGACAGTTGGCTGACTGGATCACGCGTCCCGAGAATCCGTTGGCCGCACGGGTCCTTGTCAATCGAATCTGGCAATGGCATTTTGGCCGTGGGATCGTCTCCACTCCCAGTGACTTCGGCTTCCGCGGTGCCAGGCCGACTCATCCGAAACTGCTCGATTGGATCACGGCAGAGTTTATTTCATCGGGATGGTCGATCAAGCATTTGCACCGTGTCATCATGCAATCACGCACCTACCAGCTGTCCAGCATCAACCAGTCCGAGGCGTTGCAAGTGGATCCCGAGAACAAGCTGCTTTGGAGACATGCGAGACGTCCGTTGGATGCGGAGTCGATGCGAGATGCCATGCTGGCGGTTAGCGGAAATCTTGAACAGGCTAAGCCAGGCCCCCATCCGTTTCCTGATGTGAACAGCTGGGGGTTCACGATCCATCATCCGTTTCACGCGGTTTATGAATCCAATCAGCGAAGCGTCTATTTGATGCAACAGCGAAATCGGCGCAATCCGTACCTGCAACTTTTCGATTCGGCGGATCCAAACGTTAGCATGGGGCAGCGGCAAGCTACGGTAACACCCACCCAGGCGCTCTTCCTGATGAACTCCAGGTTCGTGCACGATCAAGCGAACGGCCTGGCAAAACGAATTGTCGCCGACAGGAAAACGACCGAGGAGGGTGTGCAGTTGGCGTTTGAGTTAGGCCACGGCAGGCAGCCAAGCAAGTCCGACTTTAATTCAGCGGTAGAATTCGTTACGAAGTACAGCGATAAATTTCCCGGTCAAGACCAGGTTGCTTCCGAGCAGCAGGCCTGGTCGGCTTTAGCTCGAGTGATTCTAACCAGCAACAGTTTCTTGTTTGTCGACTAGTTCCTGGGCTTTTTTAAATGAACATGCCATTAATTCGTGATCGCCGACAGTTCCTGAAAAGCGCCTCCGGTGGCTTTGCCATGACAGCATTCAGTGGCATGTGTGGGAGCCTGCAGGCGCAGTCGAAAGATCCGCTGGCACCACGGGATTCACATTTCGTGCCGGCGGCGGATCGCGTTATCTTTATCTATGCGACAGGCGGTGTCTCGCATGTTGATACGTTCGACCACAAGCCAAAGTTAACCAAGGACCATGGCAAGTCGATTGTTGCCTCGCGTTGGCTCAATAAGCCAGGAGAATTTACCCGGCACCTGATCAAGTCACGCTGGAACTTCAAGCAATATGGCAAGAGCGGCACCTGGGTGAGTGACCTTTTCCCGCATATCGGGGGAGTCATTGACGATATCTGTGTGCTCAACGCCATGCATTGCGATAGCGATGGGCATGACAAGGGGACGCTCGCCGCGCATACGGGGTCCGCACAGTTCGCACGTCCCGGTATCGGTTCCTGGGTCAGCTATGGCCTCGGTACGGAAAATCAAAACCTTCCGTCCTTCATGGTTTTGGCACCGGCGACTCCTTACGCAGGCGCACAGAACTGGGGCAGTTGCTTCCTGCCTGGGTGTCACCAAGGGACGCATGTCATTCCGGGAAAAGATCCGATTGCAAATGTGAATCCCAGGGGAATGTCACGACCGCAGCAAGAGATGGAACTTGGGCTCCTCAGACGCCTTAATCGTACTCACCAGGGTAGCCGCGCCGCGGACCAGGTGATCAATGCCCGGATTCGGTCGTTTGAAACCGCGTTTGGAATGCAACAAGCAGCGCCGGAAGCATTTAACCTATCTGGTGAGACCCAGGAAACACTCCAGATGTACGGCATGGAACGTGCTGATACGACGGGGTTTGGGTGGCAATGCCTCATGGCCAGGAGATTGGCAGAACGGGGTGTCAGGTTCATTGAGCTGATCGACGTCGGCTCGAACAGCAATTGGGATTCGCATGGCAACATGGGAGATCATGCCAGGCTGGCCAAGAATGTCGACAAGCCCATCGCGGGACTGATACAGGACTTGAAGCAACGTGGCATGCTTGATCGCACGCTCATCGTATGGACCTCGGAGTTCGGGCGGACACCCTTTAATGTGAATGCGAATCATGCGGGCAGGGAACACCATAATTTTTGTTTTAGTTCATGGATGGCCGGTGGTGGTGTGAAAGGTGGAATGGTTTACGGCACATCGGACGAGTACGGCATCCTGGCCGCAGAAAACTCAGCTCACACGCATGATTTACATGCGACCATATTGCACCAGCTGGGTCTGGATCATGAACGGCTAACCTACCGTCACGCTGGTCGTGATTTTCGCTTGACCGACGTTCGTGGAGAGGTGCTTCATGACGTACTGCATGGGGAGCAGGCCACGGGCTAACCGATAGCCAGGAGCTTGCGGGTGGCCCCGGGGCGTTTTCGCGGGCATGTTCCACTTCAGGCTTTGATGGGGGCCCGTCTGGTACACTATAGTTGTGCTGTATGAACTGGCGTAAATTGACTCTCCTCGTAAATCAAAAGAATCCAAATGAAACAACTTGTCACGATGTTCCTGGCGTTACTACTTATTCCCCTGGGTGTCGTTCAGGCGGCTGAAAAAAGTCCCCGACCGAACGTGGTCCTCATTTACATTGACGACCTGGGGTACGGGGATATTGGCGTCTACGGATGCAAGGATATTCCTACGCCTAATATCGATCGACTGGCTGCCGAAGGCGTTCGTTGCACGGCGTCCTATATCACCAATCCACCCTGTTGCCCAAGCCGCTGCAGCCTGATCATGGGCCAGTACGGCCAACGCTTCGGTAAGTATGGGATGTCCCGCGGGCTCGCGATTCCCGAGGATCGCCCGACGCTGGCCCGGTTCATGGCTGATAACGGTTACGTCACCGGTCAGATCGGTAAGTGGGATATCGGCACAAAAGCCCAGGGACCGTTGCAAGTCGGTTTCACGGAGGTGGCCCAAAAACCACCGAAAAAAAAGATAGGCGACCAGGTATCGAAATACTTCTGTATCAACGAGGCCGGTAAGACCCAGTGGTTGACCGACTACGACGGCGATAACCTGGTCAAGTTCATTGATCGCCACAAGGCAGATCCTTTCTTTCTTTATTGGTCGCCCGAGGCGGTTCACTCCAGCAACCAGGAGGCCCCCGCAAGCCTGACCAAACGTACAACGGCCAAGGGAAAACGAAGCAAGCTGGCCGGAGCGATTGTCTCTGTCGATGACCAGGTGGGCAAACTGCTGGACGTACTGGAGAAACGCGGCTTGCGCAAGAACACGCTGGTTATTTTCTCGAGCGATAACGGTGCGAACGGTAGTGAGGGTGGCCTTTCCACGCCTTATCGCGGAGGTAAAGGTCAGGGGACTCAGCAGGAAGGTTGGGTCCGTGTACCAACCATCTTTTCCATGCCAGGCGTGCTGCCCAAGGGGAAAGACTATGACGACCTGGTGGCTAACTTTGACTTCTATTCCACGATTGCCTCCCTGGCGGGCCTGGCGATTCCCAAGCATTGTGACGGAGTGGATTTGATTCCGTATCTCAACGGCAGTCAGAAGGGTGACCCGCACGAGTACCTTTTCTGGCTCAATAACGAACCTGGGGATGCCGTGCGCCGGCACCTGATCGCCGTGCGTTGGAAAGAGTGGCGTCTCTACAAGAAGTACGACAAGGATCCCTGGCAATTGTTCGATCTCAAGGCTGATCCTCGTGAAGAAAAAAATATCGCGACTAGCCATCCGGATGTTGTCGCTCAGATGGCCTCTCGGCATGCCGCCTGGGCCAAAACCCTGGTGCCGCTAGGTACAGTCAACAAGGTGCGGACCCGCAATAAGGATAGTCTCACTGGCCACGGCTGGGTTTTCGCGACCGCTAAGGACAACGGAGGCAAGGAGTGAAAAAAACGGGGAGCCTTGCATGGCCGTTTCACGGTCGGCCCCCTCGTCACGTTGGCGGTGGCAGCGGATGAGCCAGGAGGCAAAGGTCGTGGCGCAAGCCAAGACCGATCACAGTCCTCTCGAGGAGGGTATCGACGCCGAAGCCGAGCTCCTGCTTGTCTAGGAGTTGATTGCCCGGGTCCAGCCACTCCTTCTGGTGAGGGAAACTTGCTACGATGAGTAACAGCGTTCTCGATGACTCTTAACTGGAAGTGGACCTAACCCGGGATAAAACAGGCGTTTGCTCATGAGAATAATTATTGCTCTATTCGTGTTGTGTTCGTGCGCTCCGATGCTGGCTGCAGAAGAATCAACACCACCCAATATCGTTTTCTTCTTTGCCGATGACCAAACGTCCAGCTCGCTGGCTTGCTACGGTCATCCGCTGGTCAAAACACCAACCATCGATGGGTTGGCTGCCCGTGGTACGAGATTCTCCAATGCCTGCGTCAGCCAGTCGATCTGCTGGGTCAGTCGTACCACGATCCTGACCGGTCTCACGGGACGCAGTTATGGCACACCGGGCAGGCATGACGCTGCCCGTCCCGAGGCGGTTAAGGAACTCTACGTCGACTTGCTGCGTAAGGCTGGCTACCGGACCGGTTTTGCCGGCAAGTGGCACGCCAAGATGCCCAAGGGCTGGAAGCCTGAGGATCATTTTGATGTCTTTCAGCGGATCGGTCGCAATCCTTTCTACAAGAAACAACCCGATGGATCCCTGCGTCACGAGACCGAGTTGATCGTGGATCGCGGTATAGAGTTTCTTGAAAACCAGCCGAAGGGGCAGCCTTTCGCTCTCAATATGTGGTTCAACGCCTGCCATGCAGAAGATAGCGACCGTCGCCCAGGGATCGGGCATTTTCCCTGGCCGCGTGCAGTCGATGGCATGTATGAAAAAGATGAGATCGCGCCTCCGCGACTGAACGATCCCAAGATTTTCGAGAGCCAGCCAACGTTTCTTAAGACGACCATCAATCGTGAACGCTTCTTTTGGCGATGGAACACGGATACGAAGTACCGCACGAACATGCGTGCCTACCTGCGGATGGTGAGTGGGATCGACAATGCGATGGGGCGTTTCATCAAGGCCCTGGAGGCGAAGGGATTGGCCGATAACACCATCATCGTCTACACCGCCGACAATGGTTACCACATGGGCAACCGTGGATTCGCTGGTAAGTGGTCCCATTATGAGGAGTCGCTACGTGTTCCGATGATCATCTTTGATCCTCGGGTTGATCAGTCCGCAAACGGGCAGGTGGTCGACTATTCGGCACTTAACCTTGATCTTCCGTCGACATTTCTTGACTGGGCCGGTGTTGCCGTCCCTGAGCGCTACCAGGGTCGTAGCCTGAAATCCATTGTTTCAACCGGCCAGGCCAAGGATTGGCGTAACCAGACGTTTCATGAACACTTTGCGGTACGAGCACGCATCCCGGCCTTCGAGGGGTTGCGAACCGATCGTTACAAGTACGTTCGTTACGTCGATGAGGGTAACTACGAATTTCTCCATGATCTCAAGGAGGACCCCGACGAATTGACCAACTTCGCCCAGGACGCCAGGTACCGTAAGACGCTCAGGGAATTTCGTAAACGGACCGACGCACGCGTCGCGGAACTGGGTGGGCCCCTGTTGCCGCTGCAAGGAAATCTTTCAGCCTCCACGCCTCCAAAACCCGTGGCGGCTGCGACCGTAGCCAACCGTCCGGGAGCGAATGGGTTTTCCAGGCTGATTGGTCCTGGTAACCCACTTCGTAGCTGGTCGGGCGACTCGAAGTTTTGGTCGCATAAGGATGGAGTACTGATCGGGAAGGCCGATGGGACGTTGAAGATGAACCGTTTCATCACCTGGAAAGTAGCCACCGTTCGCAACTTTGAACTGAGAGTCAAGGTGCGCGTTACCAAGGGAGGTAACAGTGGGATTCAATACCGCAGTGCTCACGCTCCCGAACGCGGACTCGACGTGGTGGCTGGCTATCAGTGCGATATCGTGGCCGACAAACCCGAATATAACGGCATGCTCTATGAAGAAAAGGGCCGCCGCATTCTCTCTCACACGGGGGAAAAGGTGATTGTCGATCCCAAGGGCGATCGCTGGGTGGTCGGAAAGTTTGAAGTCAAGGAATTCGCTCCCGGTCAGTGGCACGAGTATCGCATCCTGGTGGAAGGTAACCGTCATCGTCACTGGATCGATGGACATCCCACCGCCGATCTTATCGATTTCGACGAACAGGGCAGGTCACTGGATGGCGTGCTCGCCATGCAGGTGCATGTGGGACCGTCCATGATAATCGAATTCAATGAGATGTTAATCAAGCACCTGCCCGACAATCTGCCACTGCTGCAACCCAAGGATCATCCCATCCCGGCTGACGCACACGGCGTACGTCCCCAGGGGCGCTTGCCCAAGGACTGGAAAGCGCCAATCTACGGGGAACAATGATCCGGATCCTAATCTGCTCCCTTACAGGAACACTTATTCGTGAAAAAACTGTTGTACTTTTCAATGCTGCTCACCCAGCTGTTTCATGCCCAGGGTATGACGAGTGCCGCCGAGCGCCCCAACATTCTCTTTTTCTTTACTGACGATCATGCGCTCAAGGCACTCTCGGCCTATGGCGGTCCGCTGGCCAAGATAGCCCCAACACCACATCTTGATCGCATTGCCCGTGAAGGAATGCTCTTTGAGCATTGCCTTGTCACGAATTCGATCTGTGGGCCGTCCCGCGCTGTGGTCCTGACGGGCAAGTACTCACACCTCAACGGTCAACGGACCAATAAGGGAAGCTTTGACGGCTCTCAGCAAACCGTATCCAAGTTGCTTCGGACCGCCGGTTACCAGACAGCGATCGTCGGAAAATGGCATCTCAAGTCTACCCCCACCGGGTTTGACCATTTCGAGGTACTCAAGGGCCAGGGCCAATACTATAACCCGCTGCTGATCACCAACGGCAAGAACATCAATCACACCGGCTACACTACCGACATCATTACTGACCAGTCTCTTAAATGGCTTGACCAACGGGACAACAAGAAGCCGTTTTTCCTGATGTGCCAGCACAAGGCGCCCCATGGTCGCTGGGAGCCGGCATTCCGCCATCTCGATACCTTCGAAGAGATTGAAATCCCGGAGCCACCAACCCTGTTCGACGATTATTCCGGACGCAGCGCTGCTCCGGCTAACCATGCAATGGGGATTGCTGAACATATCGGCCCTAGCCGGTTGATGTTCCGCTATTCCAGCAAGTTTACCCCCGAACAATTCAATATCTTTGACGGTCATTTTCGACCTCGTAACGAGGCGTTTCAGAAGCAGAAGTTGAGCGGCCGAGATCTTACACGCTGGAACTATCAGCGGTACATCAAGAATTACCTGCGGTGTGTAAAGGCGGTGGACGAGAACATTGGTCGCATGCTCAAGTACCTTGACGAAACGGGCCTGGCTAAGAACACGATCGTCATTTACAGCTCCGATCAGGGTTTTTGGCTGGGGGAGCACGGCTGGTTTGACAAACGCTGGATGTACGAAGAAAGCTTGCACACTCCGTTGCTGGTTAGGTGGCCAGGTGTGACAAAACCCGGGAGCATCAATGAAGCCCTGGTGTCCAACCTCGATTTTGCCCAGACCTTTCTGGAAATTGCGGGTGCCGACCAGCCCCAGGACATGCAAGGGCAATCGCTCAAGCCGCTGCTGCAGGGAAAGACGCCAGCCGACTGGCGTAAAACACACTACTACCACTACTACGAGGCTGGCGGTCACGGCGTGCCGGTCCACTATGGCGTCACGGATGGACGATTCAAGCTCATCCGTTTTCCCGACGAACAGCTCGACACCTGGGAATTCTTCGATTTAAAGAATGATCCGATGGAAATGAAGAGTCGTTACGACGATGCGCAATACGCGCAAAGAGTTGCTGGCTTGAAGAAGGAGTTAACCCGGCTCCGGAAGCAGTATCAAGTGCAAGAGTGAAACGGGGAGCTGGGCCGAGTCGGTTGATCGCTGCTGATCATTCAGCTGCCATTACCCCGAAGATCAGTTTTTCGATGCATCCTTGGCCTGTGAACGATAGACAGGTTTAAGGCCCCGCTTCCAGGTCTTGGCCTGCAAGTCATGGCCGAGTGATTTGAAGTGGGCGAACAGTTGTCGCTGCAATCGATCGGCAATCACGGGGCGTTGGTCTGCCAGGTTCAAGGTCTCGCCAGGATCGTCTTTCAGCTGGTAAAGTTCGCGGCTCTTATCTTCCAGCGTGTAGATCAATTTCCAGTTGTCGGGAGTAATGATCGACCGCTTGAAGGTGTAATCGCGATAGTCGGTCTCCGAGAAGACTATTCTGCGTGCTCGTTCACCTTGCATCGTGGGCGTGAGGCTTGTTCCGCGCAACTGTTTTTGCGCCTTGGCTGGCACCTGGATGTCGAGCAAGTCAAGAACGGTAGGCATGACGTCGATGCTGCTAATCCTGTCCGCGATGACCTGGCCCTTGGCCTGCCCCGGCAACTTGATGACCAGCGGCACGTGGATCAATTCGTCGTACAGCGTGAAACCATGATCGAAGCGACGGTGTTCATAGAATTCCGTGCCATGGTCTGAGGTCAGTACAAAGAGGGTTTTATCGGTCAGGCCCAGCTTGTCAAAGGCAGCCAGGAATTGTCCGAACTCCTTGTCCATGCGCTGGATCTTTTCGTCGTAGACAGCTCGCCAGAAGCGGACGTCATCGTCCGGTAGTGTCAGCTTGCCTTTCTCCAGGCCTTCTTCCCTGAGGAGCTCCTGTTCCAGTTCGGACCCGGTATATTTGTTGTCATAGCCAGGGTCAACGAAACGGTAGTCGTAACCCGCCTCAGGTGTACGTTGACCATGGACGTCGTAGCCATGCAGGAAGAGAAAAACTTTTTGTCGCTTGTTTTCCTGGAGCCATCGGATAGCCCTTGGAATGCTCTGCTCGATACTGCCAAACTTTCCCTTGGGGTAGTAGTAAATATCAAACCCCTGTTCGTAACCGAAGCCGCCACTCACGCCAGCGTTGCCAGTGAAACCACCAGTCGCATAACCATTCTCTTTCATGATGTCGGCCAGTGTTATTAAGCCGGGAGACAGTTCCTTGAGGTTGGCCAGTTTCTTTTCCTGGTCGTTGTAGACCGCATACTTGTTGGTCATGCGATGTTCGGATGGATAGACACCGGTGAACCAGGTCATCGAGGCAGGAACGGTCCAGGAGGCGACGGACATCGTATTAGCGAAGCGGAATCCATTCTTGGCCATCCCATCCAGGAACGGAGTTACTTTGCGAGGGTATCCAAAACACCCCACATGGGCTGCCTGTAAGGCATCGAAGCTGACCAGGACCACGTTATGATCCTTGTACTTCAGGGGAAGATGAGGTGGCACTCCGACTGCAGGATCTCCCATTGCCAGGCACAGCCAGAGGCAACTGGTAATCATCACCGGATAGGTCACAGGGCGAGTCACTTGCATCGGTTGGTTCTCCCCGCAGTTTGAATTCTGCCAGCAGCGTCTTACGGAGTCCGGGCCACTCGGAAACCGGCAAAATACTTGCGTTGATCGCCAGTCAGATAGAAACGAGTTGCCGATCGGCAGCTTGCTTCGTTGACTAACCAGGAACCGCCACGTAACACGCGGTGCTGTCCATCATTAGGTCCGGTTGGATCCATGGGCCTGGCATGGGCGTAGTAATCCTTTGCGTACCAGTCTGAGCACCATTCGGCAACGTTGCCATGCATGTCGTACAAACCCCAGACGTTGGGCGGGTAACTGCCAACCTTTGCGGTTCGGCCTAACGACTGCAGCTTGCTGCTGGATCCATAAATGGATGGGCCCCTGGCGATGAAATTTGCTTTTTTATTAGTCGAGACACTCCCGAAGTGAAATCGCTGGGTCGTTGAAGCACGGCAGGCATATTCCCATTCAGCTTCCGTCGGCAGGCGATAGCCGTTTCCACCTGCGACCACCATATCTGCCTGCATGATCGAGTTTCCATCATGCTGCAGATTCGTCATCTTGTAGTAGGACGGGTAACCGTCCTTTTTGCTTAGGCGATTGCAAAAGGCGGCGGCATCAAACCACGACACGCGCTCGACAGGAAACTCGCTGGTATCGAGTTTCAATACTTTTGCTTTGCCATCGGCAGTGCTGCTGAAATGGCTTGGTGCGAATCCCATGACTTGTTGGAACTGACGCTGTGTCACCTCGTGCTTGCCCAGCAGGAACGGGATATTGATGCGCACTTCGTGCGGAGTCTCGTCCGTTCGACGTCCCGGTTCCTTGGTAGGGCTGCCCATCTGGAAAGCGCCTGCGTCGACAATAACCGTCGCCAGTCCCGTCGATTTGCTCGTGGCATATGCGAGGATAATGCTCCGAACGATATACTTCGCGCGGTAACGTAATTCGGCGTTCGTGCTGTTGGCCGA
>Ga0163108_10003357_pt1 | contig 11393 bp, 8 predicted proteins | sample Fk1155metaG_FD_109644 | JGI IMG/M metagenome (GOLD analysis project Ga0163108, IMG submission 109644) | Marine microbial communities from the Central Pacific Ocean - Fk160115 155m metaG | ecosystem: Environmental > Aquatic > Marine > Oceanic > Photic zone | place: The Central Pacific Ocean...
GGTCGAGACACTGCTGTATTTTGTCGAACGACAGAAACTCATTGACCAAAAAAAACCTTCCCACCAACATCGCCCGAAACGCCCTGTAAAATGCTCAACGCGATGGACCTCAACCGGTCGGGATAGCTCGGAAGTGACTTTCGACTTTGAATGACGACGAAACCCCAATTAGACAGACTGTCAGAAGTGTTTTGGCGGAACACCCCACACACCTCTGCCGATTTCTCGCTGGTGAGAAGGCCCTTCTGGATTTTTTCATGGGACGCATCATGGCACAGCATGTAGGCTTCGGGAACGTGGATCCACGTGTAGTGCGACAAGTTCTCATGAACGAAATGGAGAAAAAGTGAGTTTCTATTACACGAGAGAACCTGGACAGGACGGCCAAATCTTTAATGATGATGGCGACGCCGTAGGTCAACCACTCACCGATCTTTTGCAACATGGGCAGCTCCCTTTGACTGCAGCCTTGGAGTTGGTCGCCTACATCGCAGACATCTTATCCATCGCCGAAGAAGACAAAGTTTTCCATGGAAACATACGGGCAAATATGGTTTTGGTTGACCCCACTGGCGCCATTAGTGTCAACGGGTGGGGCGGTGATCAATCCAGAAACCCCGCTCCAGAAGAATCGGCTGTGGGCATACCGACCGATGTCTACGGGCTGGGCGTGCTGCTCATTGCCGCACTGGATGGGAAACCACTCGGGCGCGTCCCAGCGGACCCAGACGACCATGACGACGCCATCGTCAATCGCGTCTTGGAAATGGATTGGCAAGAACTGAACGAAAAACCGTGGCTCAACGACGTCCGACAGTTCGTCTGCACCATGCTTGCGTTTGAGGCGTCAGAACGACCCACGCCCTTGGACGTAGCCAACGTTCTCGGGCAGGTCATGACGCATACCGAGTCAAACGAAATGACCACCTGGCTGTCCGAAGTGGATCAAGGACAAGACCACGGAAGAGGCAGCCCATCGGAGCCCGAAGAGGAAGACCTGGGTGGCCCAAAATCCATTTCCAAGCCCGTGGCACAAACCGGCGCTTTTCGAGTACGACAGGCAGCCAGCGCCAAGGGAGAGTCAACGGCATTTTGGTCCAAGGAAAAGATAGCAGCAATGCTGGCGGACGAAGACGAAGACGAAGCGCCTGCGCGTGAATCGTTTGCTCCACCGAAAAGAGAGCCCCCCGCAAGCCCTCCAAGCCCGGCTCCAAGCCCGATTCCCAGCCCAAGTCAGGTCTCAATTTTAAGCCCGAAGGTGTCGGTGCCTGCGTTTCCCGACGCCACCGTCAATGCCATGCCTGCACGCAATGCACCTCCAGCGCCGCAGCCCACGACGCCAACACCTACGCCACAACCGAAAGAGGCAGCACCGTCCACGATGCCTTTGTACTCCAGCAACGAACAACCCATCGCCACCCAAGGTGCGCGGACTACACCTCCCATCGCAGTGCAGCAAACCCCTTTGGCCAGCGGTCCAGTCGCCTCGGGACGGACTCCCGCGTATGGGCAACCACCCACGCCATCTGCACCCATGCAGGGCGGGGGCAATTCGTCTAAAGTGCTGATCGGAATCATCGTCGTATTGGTGCTTTTTTGCGGCTTTGGAGGAGGCGCCGTCGGCATTTGGTATCTCCTCAATCAGGAGCCTTCGGCCGAAGCAACCGCGACCACGGAAGCCGACCAAGAAGAAAAGGCCAAAGCAGACAACCCGGACACCGGATCCAAAGAAGAAAAACAAGAGGCTGTGCAAGCGGAAATTCCGCCTCCAAAGAAAACCACGTCTACCAAGAAAAGCAGCTCCAGCTCGACACGCTCATCCAGCAAGAAGTCCTCTTCCAGTTCTTCCTCACAAAGCACTTCGACCGCGACCCCCACCAACACCGGCAATTTTCCCGCCAGTGTCAAAATCACCATGCAAGGAAAGGAAGCCTTGCTGCAATGTGGTGATGGGCAGCAAAAAACCTTTGTGGGTTCTGCTCAGATGACCTTTCAAGATGTGACCACCTGCCGCATCAAAGTTGAACAGTCGCTTGGTGTTATTCAGATCACGGGAACATCCCAATATGACTGCCAAGAGGCAGCAGGATCTGTGACTTGCTCACAATCCTGACAAGAACATACGCCCTACAACGATGGTTTCATGGCCAGCAGTTTCCCAACCAAAATGCAATCAAACATAGCTGAAACGGCTGCAAAAGCCGGCGGGGCAGTGATTCGAGAGGCCCTCAATCGGCAGGGCTTCGGCAGACCCAATCGGGTCAATTTCAAGGGAGCAACCGACATGGTCACCGAGGTGGATTTGGCCGCCGAGGAAGCCGTGTGCGGAACACTGCGCCAATACACTCCCAACGTTCCCATTTTGGCCGAAGAGAGCAGCGCCGCGCAGATGGGGAAGGACCTCCCGTCACGGTGGATCGTAGACCCGCTTGATGGCACCACCAATTTCGTTCATGGATTCCCCAGTTTTGCGGTATCTGTCGCCCTCGAAGTCGATGGAGAGCTCACACAGGGATGTATCTACGACCCCATTCACGACCGGGCTTTTTCTGCCATTCGTGGTCGCGGAGCCACATGCAACGGTGATCCCATCCACGTGTCACAAACGCAGACGCTCAATCACTCTTTGTTGCTCACCGGCTTCGCCTATGACCGAAGGGAACGGGCCGACTTTTATCTCACCTTTGTGAAAAAGTTCTTGGAGACCGGACAGGGTCTACGCCGCATGGGAGCGGCGGCCATGGACTTCACCTCCATCGCTGTGGGACAAGCCGATGGATACTGGGAATTCGGCCTCAACGCATGGGATGTCGCTGCTGGGATATTGCTGGTCACCGAGGCCGGTGGCGTGGTTACATCCATGGACGGGCAGGCTCTCGACATTGATCAACCACAGATACTCGCCACCAATGGGCTCATTCACCAAGAAATGTCATCCATCTTGATCTCCTTGCTCACAACCCATCCCGAAACAAAGAAGGAGTCGACACTTTGAGCATTGCCATCGGCATCGACTTGGGTACCTCCAATTCCGTCGTGTCAGCCGTCTTGGATGGCCGTCCGCAGGTATTGTTGGACGCCGAAGGACGAGGTGTGCACCCATCCGTTGTCGCTTTTGGTTTTGCCCACTCCGTCGTGGTCGGACATGCTGCGCGACAACAGCTCACATACGCGCCCGAAAATACCGTTTACAGTGTAAAACGGCTCATTGGCCGACGCTTCAACTCCACAGAAGTGGAGCATCTTCGGTCCATGGTCGGATGGGGTATTGCCGAAGGCCCGCATGGGGATGCCCGGGTTCGTGTGCAAGGCAAGGTTTTCGCTGCGCAAGAAGTAAGCGCAAACATTTTGGTCCATATGAAGAAGATTGCCGAAGAATCCACCGGTCAATCGATTTCAGGCGCAGTGATTACAGTTCCCGCCTATTTCAATGATCAACAGCGTAAAGCCACGCGAGATGCCGCAGAGATTGCCGGCATGGAGTGTCTTCGCATCATCAACGAACCAACGGCGGCCGCGCTCGCGTACGGACATGGGAGAGGAAAACAACAACACATCGCCGTGTACGACCTGGGTGGCGGAACCTTCGATATGTCCATTCTCCGTCTGGACGATGATGTATTCGAGGTCGTCAGCACTGCGGGCGACACATTCTTGGGCGGCAATGACTTCGACGTGGTCATCGCAAAGCACCTCGAAAAAGTATTGCAGAGAACAACCGGTATGGATGGTCCCCCGAACCATGCCACCCGTCTCGCGCTGATGAATGGTGCTGAACAGGCCAAAATAGCATTGTCACACCACCCAGCAGTGGACGTTCGAATCCCCAATTTGGGTCGAGACAAGGCCGGTTTGCCCATCCAATTGGAAACCCGACTGGAAAGACGGCAGGTGGAAACCCTGGTGGCACCCCTGATAGAACGAACCTTCAAGGTCTGTGAAGATGCTCTGCATGAAGCAGGATTGACCGTCCAGCAGATCGACAAAGTGTTGATGGTTGGCGGTATGACCCGGGCACCATTCATTCACGACGGAGTCGGGGGCTTCTTTCATCAAAAACCCGACGCACAAGTGAATCCAGACGAGGTCGTGGCCCTTGGGGCAGCCATTCATGCCCACAACCTCACCACATTTTCCGATAAGCCCGGTGCCATCCTGCTCGATGTCACGCCCCAAAGCTTGGGCATCCGGACAGTCGGGGGGTTCGTGGAGAATCTCATCCCTCGAAACTCACCCATTCCAACCGATGCGAGCAAAGTATTTCATACCGCCCATGATGACCAAACGCAGGTTCGCGTACAAGTGTTTCAAGGCGAAAGCCGCATGGCAAATGACAACGAACGTTTGGCCGAATTCGTACTGGATGAGCTGCGGCCCGCTGCCAGAGGAGAGGTTCGAATTCGCATCACATTTTCGATCGATGCTGACGGGATCGTTCGAGTAACGGCAATGGATGAAGAGACCGGAAAAGAGGTCAACGTTCGGATCGAAGCCAGCAGCAACCTCATAGAGGAAGAGATCAAAGAAATGCGTTTTGATGATCTTGGCTTTTAGGAGCCGTCTTTCAGATCGTTTGCTTATGTCCAACCGCTGCCTGTTTATAGAATCAAACTACAGACACCGACGAGCAACGCAGCCCCCATCAAATTGAGCCCAAAACCCATCTTGGCCATTTGGCGAATGGAGACTTTGTCCGTTCCAAATACAATCGCGTTCGGCGCCGTGGCTACGGGCAACATGAATGCACAACTCGCGCTCAATGTCGCTGGCACCATGAGCAGAATCGGGTCTACACCTGCCGCGACGCCCGTGGCGGCCAACACCGGCATCAACAATGTTGTGGTCGCGGTGTTGCTGGTGACCTCGGTAAGAAAGGTGACCCCCAAGCACAATGCAGCCAACATTCCCAACAACGGCCAACCCACAATGCCAACATCATCGGCCAACCACGTGCCAAGAGACACGGACAATCCCGACGATTCAAACGCACGAGCAATGGCGATTCCACCCCCAAAAAGCAACAACAAACCCCATGGAATCCGGCTCGCCGTTTCCCAATTCAACAATCGTTCACCCTGCCCGCTGGGTATCAGAAACATCGCTATGACCGCAGCCAAGGCAACGGTACTGTCTCCCACACCCGGGACATCCAAGGCCGAACTCCATCCCCCAAATGGAGCTGTGCGCGTCATCCACGCCAACGCCGTGACCACAAATACCGCCATGACCCTGCGCTCTGCGGTGCTCCATTGCCCCTGTTCCGGCAACGATACATCCTCATCCGATGACACACCGCGGGTGACCCACAACCAGGCCACAGGCAACATCAACACCACGACCGGCAACCCAATGAGCATCCAATCCAAAAACCCAACATCGACACCGGTTGCCTCTCTATAAATGCCCATAAAGATCACATTGGGCGGAGTTCCAACCGGAGTTCCCATGCCTCCAATACTCGCCGCATAGGCAATACCCAACAACAAAGGCACCGCCAAAGGGTGCCCAGCGTCTTCCCCTTTACCGGCATGGCCTTGGGTTTGCGGACCATTGTTCCCGACAATGGCTAAAGCGACCGGCAACATCATCAAGGTGGTCGCCGTATTGGAGATCCACATCGAACAAACCGCTGTGGCCAGCATAAAGCCCAAAATCAAACGTTTGCCACCGCCACCGACTGTTCTCACCATCGCCAAGGCGAGCCGACGATGCGCCCCGACATGTGCCATTGCCGTCGAAAGCATGAAGCCCCCCAACAACAAAAGAACCAAGGTGTGCCCATATGCTGTGGCGACAGCCTTGTGGTCCAAGACACCGCTCAACGGAAACCCCACAAAGGGTACCAATGAAGTGATGGGTATGGGCACGGGCTCCGTCACCCACCAAATGGCACACAAAATCGTGATGGCGGATGTCCAAGAAGCTGGACCATCGAGACCCGACCATTGGCATATAAACCAAACCAAGACAGCAACGCTTGGGCCCAAAATCAAAAAAAGATTCGATTGGGCGCCCGTACCAGAAGCGGGAGCCATGAAGTTATTGCTCGACATTTTCAGCAATTAACCCATGTTCCCCCGTGATTGCTTTTCCAGCCCTGCGCTTGTATCGGGACAACTCGAAACAGATGAAGTAGAGAGTTGAACACCACGCCGACTCCTGGAGGCTCCCTGTGTGCGGATTTGTTGGATTGATTGGGATGGAAAGAGCCTCCGAGGCACTCACCATGGCGCTGCAGTCCATACAACACCGGGGGCAAGATGCCGCGGGTGTTGGCACGATGCACGAAGGACGAATTCGGGTCGTGAAAGCCATGGGATTGATCTCCCAAGCCCTTCCCGCAGAAAAGATCAATTCACTCCCCGGACGCACAGGAATTGCACACGTTCGCTACCCGACGGCAGGCACGCAAGCGGCCCAGGAGGATGCCCAACCTTTCCAAACGCGAAGGCCCGGCATCCTACTGGCACACAACGGCAACATCACGAACGTCAACGAGTTGGACTTGCATCTACAGAATCACGGGCTCCACATGATGTCCCAATGCGATGCGGAGCCCATTTTATTGGTTTTGGCCCACGAACTGACCAACATTCGTCCAGCACACCACACCGTAGACGATGTGGTCCAAGCGGTGGGTGCTGTGATTCAACGTCTCAGGGGCGGATATTCAGTTGTGGCGACCTTGCAGGTTGAAAACCAAGAGACACTCATCGCATTTCGCGATCCACAGGGGATTCGCCCAGGCGTGTACGGCCAGCGGGCTGATGGATCCTGGATGGTTGCGTCCGAATCTGTGGCATTGGATGTGTTGGGTTTCAAAAAGATCGGAGATTTACCCTGCGATTCGTTGGTGTTGATGCGCGCCAACGAGCCGGCAAAAATCCTACCCATCCCCAACAATGACACATCGAACGACGCTGGCACAAAACAACCGCGACACTGCATTTTCGAACGCATCTACTTCGCTCGGCCAGACAGCACCATGGAAGATGGAAGGGTCAATCGCACCCGATGGAGAATGGGTCGACAACTGGCCCAAGAATGGGCACAAAAGGGTCATTCCGCAGATGTGGTGGTGGCTGTACCGGACACTTCACGTCCAGCCGCAATGGCGATGGCGGACGAGCTGGGAATTGCCAATCGAGAGGGATTCATCAAGAATCGCTATTCGGGCCGCACTTTTATCATGCCTGACCCTGCTACCCGCGACACCGCGCTCCGCTTAAAACTAAACCCTATACGCGAAATATTCGAGGGAAAACGAGTGCTACTGGTCGACGACTCAATTGTGCGCGGCAGCACCATGAAGAGAATCGTTGAGATGCTGAGAAGCTTGTCTCCACAAGAGGTCCACGTCGCTATTTTCTCCCCGCCGGTACGGTATCCATGTTTCTTTGGAATCGACATGCCGTCCCGAAGCGAGCTTGTCGCCGGAAACCTTGAACCCCACACCATCGAATCGGAACTGTGTCGCATGGTAGGTGCCGACTCTCTGACCTTTCTATCTCTCGAAGGTCTGTCAAAGGTGAATGGACCCCACATTTGTTCCGCATGTTTCGACGGAGACTATCCAGTTCACGTCTCTGCGGAAGAAAGGGCCCAGATCACCCGGCAACGTCGCCCCACATAGTCGCATATCTGCCGATGCCCCAATATCCACAACCCCCATTTCCAGGTGATTTAACGAGATAAAAGTGGGGGGACTGTCAAAGGCTGGTGCGAAGGGTTTCGTTCCGGGTCGTTCACATGTATGGTCAGTCCATAGTTGATCTCAAAGTGCGAGGAACCCCATCGTGACTACGTTGCTCTTGGCATTGATCGCATGTGGCGGAACAAAGATGATTCCCCACAGCGACGACACCGATTCTGATACCGACACCGACACCGATTCGTCGTTCGATACCGACACCGATGATACTGCCGACACGGGACCGAGCTACGGCTCCTTTACCGATGATGTGTTCCCCATTTTTACGGAGCGTTGCATCATCTGTCACGAAGTTTGGGGCGATGCCGACAACGCGAAATATACGTGGGAGCGTTTCCTGGACAAAGGCAACGCCGATAACACCTTGGTTGTCCCATACGATCTGGAAAACAGTTGGTTTTATCAAAAGATGCTCTCCAATCCCGTCCAAGGACGGCAAATGCCAATGCAGAGTTACGCATTGAGCGGCGAACAACAACAAGACCTGTACGACTGGATCGCCGGTGGGGCCGCCGAAGAGGATATGGCTGCCGGGTTCGAAGACGTGTACGAGCAGGACGGTCATTGCAAAAACTGCCACGACACCTTTGGCGACTCCGATCTGTACACCAACCTGATCAACGGCGAATCGGGCGGGTACTCCTACGTGGTACCCGGATCACCGGAAGACAGCCTGCTGTACCTCAAGGTCAGCGAGTCATCTCCACCGGTCGGAGATCCGATGCCCATCTCATACGACCTGAGTTCTGACGAAGAGCTGGAGGCCATCGCTTCGTGGATCGAGGCAGGCGCGCCGTACAACTAAGGTCGGAGCTTTTCAATGCAAGCCATGTTCCACGTGGAACTCCTCTCCCTCATCTTGTTTGTTCAACCTCTTGGGTGCGGATCCACCACAACGCAAGACAGTTCCAGCGTAACAACGGATACCGGGACCGATGCATGTGCAGACATCCCCATCGTCTCGTATGCAAATTTCGGTGAAGGCTTCCTGCTGGAAAACTGCCAAGGCTGCCATGCATCTACCAGCGCCAACCGCCATGGTGCACCCGAAGATGTGTCGTTCGATTCGGTCGAGGAAGCTTGGAACTGGTCTGCCGTGATTCTGGCTGTCGCCACCGGCGACGAACAATCCATGCCGCCCAATGGTGGCATTACCGACGACGACCAGACCCGACTCGAATGGTGGTTCGGTTGCGCGGCCCCGGGGACTTGATGCACACCGACCCTTTTGACATAGTCCAAGACCAGGTTCTCGCTCATGTTATCGTATTCAAGGGGCTTCTGAAACCAGCCCAGCCCATTCAAACGAGGAAAGCAATGTTGAGAGCAGTATGCGGTTTGGCTGCCATAAGCGTGGTGTCCTGCGGAGGAACCACGCCAACAGAAGAAGAGACGGATTCGGGAATCCCTGTCGAAACCGACTCCGCAGCTCCGTCGGACTATATCTTTGACGCAGAGGAGACCGAACTCCTTTTGACCCCAAGCGATATTGAAGCCGCCATCACCGAAGGGATCATCACGTCGTTGACCCTCGATCCAGCCCCTCTTCATGAGGCGTACCAACAGGTCCGAGCAGAGGGGGACGACGACTGCCCCTACTACAACGAGGACTACTACGACGCATACGGCCAATACTACTGGTACGATACATGTACCACTACGGCAGGCAGCGAATTCAGCGGGTACGCCATCAGCTACGACAAAGACGGGTACGAAGAAAACGGATACATCTACTCTCCCTATCGATACTTCTCCGGCAACGCGAAAGTGGTCACGTCCGATGGACACACCTTTGAAGGTGCTGGAAACTCCACCTACTACGAGTGGTCCCGCGAAGACGGTGCACAAGGTGCCTACCACTATGCAAATGGCACGTTTCGTTGGGACGGGTCTTCGGAAGACGAGAACTGGCTAGACGACAATTACTCAGGGTATATCTACCTTTCTGGCGTTTACTACCCCACCTATCCCGGCGTTTATCTCTCTTATTCCACCAGCCTCTCGGGCCTGACCGGTTCAGTCAATACAATCATCATTGATGGGGCCTATATATACTCGGAGTCCATGGGTTCTATGTGTATCGATGAACCGTCCGGCACCATTTCGGTCCGTGATGACAACGGTGATTGGTACGACGTGACCTTTGATGGCCCGCAGTACTGGGGTGGAGCCGTGTTTCCTCCTTCATGTGACGGCTGCGGCAACATCTACCAGGAAGGAGAATACTTGGGACAAGCCTGCCCCGATTTCTCCGTTCTTTTGGATTGGGAGGATCGCCCATGGTGATCCACGCATCAGCGCTTTGGTTCACAACTTGGCTGGCGTGCGGGCTTGATAGTGAACCGACCACGCAAATTGATGAACCCGATCAAACCTCGAACGACACCGAAGTTGCACTCGAGGAGATGGATCCCATCGACCTTTTGACACGTGTGAGCCTCGACTTGAGGGGAGTACGACCCTCAATCGCCGAGATTGAAGCAGTGGAAGCCGATCCCGAGGCCCTGGAAGCCTCCATCAATGCGTTTCTGTACGATGACGCTTTCCCGGAACAGGTTCGAAACCTCTTCTCCCAAGTATTTCTCACCCGCCAAGACTATTTTTACGTCACCGCTGCGATGTATGGGCTCGACGATGAAGCATTGTACGCAGCCTCTGTGGGTGAGGAGCCTCTTCAAATCCTCGGGCATATCGCCGCAGAGGATTTACCGTACACCGAGATCGTGACCGCCGATTGGAGCATGGCCAATGAGATCCTCGGAGAAATCTGGCCCGTAGACTATCCCGAAGGCGCCACGGGCTGGCAACCTGTCACGTATACCGACGGCCGACCGATGGCCGGAATCTTGAGTTCAAATGCCATGTGGTGGCGCTTCATGACCACCACGTCGAATTCCAACCGCGGAAGGGCCAACGCATTGAGCAAGGCGCTGATGTGCTCAGACTACCTATCAAAACCCATTGATTTCTCTCGCGACGTGAATCTACTCGATGGAGACTCGGTGACGGACGCATTGGAAAACAATCCGGGTTGTGTCGCCTGCCACTACAGTTTGGACCCCTTGGCCGCATACCTATGGGGATTTTACTACATAGACTATGACAGCCGCCTCGACACCACGTACTACCATCCAGAAAGAGAGCATTTGTGGCAGGACTATACGGGAGTGGCACCAGGGTATTTTGGCGAACCCGGAGATTCTCTGACAGATCTCGGTTCTCAAATGGCTTCCGATCCCCGCATCGTGGAATGTGCAGTCCAACATGCATTTGAACTATTGATGCAACGCGAAGCGGCGTTGGACGATACCAACTCACTCACCAAGCACCGCGAGTACTTCCTGGCCAATGAACTCACCATTCGGGCGCTGTTTCGGACCGTGATCGATAGCGAAGAATATCGGGCTGGCGGCGTTGACGCCCCCCAAGCCGCCACACGAAAAATGGTGTCACCCGATGTATTGGCCTCACAAATCGAAGCTCTGACCGGTTTTCGTTTCGTGTTCCAAAATTACGACATGATGCAGACCGACACCTATGGCCTTCGCACTCTTGCAGGTGGCTTTGATGGTTCGTTTGTGACACGACCCGCTGAAGAGCCGATCACCACTTTGATTCTGGTACAGGAACGACTGGCACAAGCGGCAGCCGCCTACGTGGTCGAGTCTGATATCAACATCGA
>Ga0163108_10003359_pt1 | contig 11391 bp, 8 predicted proteins | sample Fk1155metaG_FD_109644 | JGI IMG/M metagenome (GOLD analysis project Ga0163108, IMG submission 109644) | Marine microbial communities from the Central Pacific Ocean - Fk160115 155m metaG | ecosystem: Environmental > Aquatic > Marine > Oceanic > Photic zone | place: The Central Pacific Ocean...
CCTAACCAAGTAGCGATTTGAGAATCATCTTTTACAAGCACCGGAATACCCAAAGCAAGATACTCGACAGTAGCAAGAGCTTTTTCCACAGAGTCAATCTTTTCTATTTCCAAAGCAAGAGCAGAAGTTGCTTTATTAATTCTTTCATCCAAATTAATAAAGATTGGAAAATTTTCTATTGCAGCGTCTTTCTTTACTGGCCGGTATCCAGATGGATTGAAATTAAATTCATCGAATGGAGGGGAGAGTGGAATTTCTTTTGAAACACCCAACTTAATTGAAGCTGTACCTTCTAATTCCAACTCTTCAATCACATCAGGAGTAACAACAACAACTTCAACTCCATCCTCTTTCCTTTGCCATTTTTTAAAATTCGGGAAATAAGAACTGTCTCCAGCAATTCGTAACCAATCAGATTGGTTACTTAAAGAAACTTTTTCACCAACAAACGACCAAGACTTTCTTGAAAATTGTGTTCGTTTAAACACATTCACAAATCCCCTCAAAAACCAATACACGAAGTTCCGAAGCTCACCAATACTCTTGATACTTAAAAATTTATTCAATACTTTCTTAGCTAATTGCCAAACGGGAGGATTTACAGTTGCCACCGATCTAGCGAAATTTTTTTGATTGGCTAAGTGAGTGGAAAAACTGTCCTCGGAGATTACGTTTTCACCAAAATACAATTTTGCAGTTTCCCAAATGTCTAAACTCTCAACTTGCTGAGCTCTTCTTAAGGCACGATTTCTAGCAATACGGATTTTCCCAAATTTTTCTAGATTGACTTCGCCAACACCAAACTTTTCAATACTTTTTATCAAAAAGTTAATCGATCCGGAGGTAATACAAACTCTTGCTGGCAACTCCAAACGATAAGCAGCTTGTGGGATTTCATTCATTGCATCGTCAGAAATTTCAATACGCGGATCTGAACCGTATTGCCGTTTAATATTTACTTTTTCAGGATGCGTGAAAGGAACTTTTATTACAACTTTAAGATCATGAAAAGTTGATGCCAGCACAGAATTTACCTGCGCAGCTATTTCTTCAAAATTTTGACCATCAGAATCGATCAGAACCGTGAGCATTGGGATTTCGAAACTTCTACCCGGTAGCGACTGTCGGAAAGTTTTTTCCGCGATTAGGTGAGATAGTCGATGCCGCTGCTGCACCAGAGAAACCTCTTCATTCTGATCTGGAGACGCTCCTTCACCTTGATGCCATGCGGTTGCTAAACGTTCCGGAATTAGAATCCCTCCGGAATTAAAAGCTCGAAATCCGAATTCAATATCCTCACCTCCCCATTGTTTAAAACTCCCATCAAAACCTCCAATTTCTTCAAAAAAAGATTTCCGGATCCCTAAATTTCCTCCGGTTGCTATTCGGAAAAGATCGGAATCATCCGAAGTCAAATTTTTTGTCCTTCGCATGTGAAATTCGATCCACTGTGGACTGGTTACTACCTTCCCAGCAAACAACAGTCCAGGTTCTTCAACTTTTAATAAATCTTCAGTCGATACACCGGAAAAATCCGCATGATGCCGAAATCCGAGAGTCAAAGAAAACCTGTTCACATGATGCCAACGAGCATGAGCTTCCACTAATTGAGATTCAGGGACCATGTCACAATCTAAGAAAATCAGTATCTCGCCACTGGCTCTTTCAGCTCCTAAGTTTCTGGCGCGAGCGAGGCCAAATCCATCACGTTCCTGCGCCACAACAGAAGTTTTAAATGAAAGTTCTGACGGAAGTTTTATTGAAGGTTCCGAACCATCATCAACAACTATGACTTCAATGAGATCATGCGGATATGTTTGTTTTGAAAGACTTGCAAAAGTTAATGCCAACTCTTCTTGACCCATATAGCAAGGCAAAATAATTGTTGCTTGGTCTATATAAGTGCCTTCTCCAATAGGAGAAGGTTCTAAGCTTTTCCAATCGTTGCCTTTAATCGTCTCAATAGCTCTGCTTTGCGAAACGGGTACAGTTCGCGAATTTTCTCGCGCTGAATCCTTTTGTATCACTTTTGCATCCCATTAGCATAATTTTTCATAACAGAAGCCCTAACTATTCCGTAATCGCCTTTTTCCCTTTCGAGTGCGGACTCAATCTCACTGTCGATCCAATCAGGTAAACGATCAATACGCAATAAAATAATGTCATCTAGTGGAACGGTACCCAAATCTAGTGCACTCGAAAGACTGGAAGTCGGCAAACTCCATTCACGCGAGACCCACGTGGGCCAAGGCACCTGTGGCAGGTGCCAAGCAATTCTCTGACTATCTGATAGTTCCACCTCTGAAACAAGCCTGCCAGCATCTGATTTTTTGACAAAATGATCTTCATGTAAGTTTTTAGGGTGGAGATTCGCCACTAAAGCCAAAAAAAGCAATAGAAAAATAACAGAAGAAATCAATTTTGTAGTTTGGTGACTAATCGACTGAAACTTCTCGCTCATTAGACTCATCACCCATTCACACATAATTGCAAACCCAGGAAATAAAGCCAAAAGAATCGGAAAATTCCAATAGTTATGAATCCATGCACCGTTGGAAGGAACTATCGCAAATACCAAAACCATCAAAGTTAAAGAAGTGGTCAAATAACGGGTGCGTGAATCAATTATTCCTAACAAGAACGCTGGTACAACAAGAATCGTATACCAGAACGGCAATAGAGAAGTTGCGAAATCCCACTGTCTTTGAACAAACTGACCCCAAGTCCAATCTCTCTCAACTCGTTCACCGAAATGTTCTCCAAATTCACTGAAACCACCTCCCTGAGATACCCAAATTAGAATCACTAGACCACCTACCACACCTACGCCTATGAGTGAAAGCGTCAATCGGTCAAATTTTCTCCGATGCCAAGCGTGGAACCATAAGAAAGGCATCAAGAAAACCCCATGCCAAGAAGCGGCTATAGCAAAAAATGTAGCTACAGAAGCTAAAACTATTCTTCTTTTTGTGGGATTCAGTGTTGCTGCCCAAATAGTTCCTATCATTAAAATATTTGGCAGCAATCCAAGCCCTAAGCGCCCATACAACCACCACCAAGGCGTTGTAAGTAAAAGCAAAACCGAAAGTAATACTGCCTTTGCATTGATTCCAAGCTTCCTGCCCATCCAGTAAAGAGCCGGAACTGTAACGATTCCAGCAGCGTAACTAATCAGTTTTATTTGTCTAAGACCTTCACCCACCAAAGTTGAAACAAAAACGTGTAAAAAGGTGAGAGCAGGAGGATGGTGTGTATAAGGGACATCAGAAAAAGGCTCCCATGAGGCCCCAAAGGAAGAACTAACCATGCCCATGCTCCAAAAATTTTTCATATGAAGAGCAAACTGACCCAAAACTCGTCCTTCGTGCGAGTCCCCAAGTGGTAATCCAAATGCTGGAAACCAAGAAAATAGCAGTAATAAAGCCATTAAAGATACGACTACTCTTGCTATCAGTTTTTCATTACTAGTTTCCGTCATCTCAACCATTACATCACGATAGTGTCAAGATGCGTGATCGACCGAGCAGTAATTGGGGCCTGGGTTGGTTCTTCCAACCTCGGCGATGAACTAATCTTCTCAATACTCCTGCGCCTGCTAAAAGAAAGAGGAGTGACAGCAACCGTTCCTTCCGTAAACCCAAAAAGAACTAGAGCTAATTTCGATGTCGATTCTTTCAACCATTTAAATTTTTCTACTTTAAAAAAACAAATAACTAACAGTGACGCTTTTATTTTTGGAGGAGGAGGTCTTCTTCAAGATGAAACCGGAATGTGGAATCTACCTTTTCATTTAAGCCGAATAAGTTCAGCAAGAAAAAGAAACCTTCCCTGGGTGGGAGTAGCTCTGGGCGCTTCAGGGTTAACAAGCAAAAGAGCTTTACGTCAAGTTTCAAATAAATTTAAAGACCATCTAGGTGTCTCTGTCAGAGATGAGAATTCAGCTCAAATTCTTGAGTCTCTGAACATACCTAATGTTATTAGAGCAGCTGACCTTGGTTGGCTATCGGCCATTTCTGACGATGCAAGGCAAATTTCTTCCTCAAGGTTTCTCGGAGTATCCCTGCGGAACCCTCAAACTGCTCGATTATTGCCTGCAGCAATAGGCCCTAAAGCTCATTTGTCAGAAAAAGCAATGGGAGATCTAGCAGAAAGCATCGATGCTGTTGCAATTTCTACCGGTTTAAAAGTTAGATTCATTTCACTTAACCCAGATGAGGATGCTCTATTACATAAACAAGTTGCAGACAGACTAAAAGTAAACAGTGAAATACTGAATCCAGATTTAGAAACATTTGAACAGTGTTTCAATAATGTAGAAGCAGTTGTGACTATGAGGTACCACGCTGGTTTGATGGGAGCTTTAAAAGGTGCTGCCGTGGTATGTCTTCCTTTTTCTAAGAAACTTGACTCTCTAGTTTCTGTTTTAGGATCTGCTGCTTCAAGAGCAACAACTAGCGACTTAGTTCCCACTGTTGAAAAGGTCCTATCAGGTCGTTCTAATTTGAACGAACATGTAGAGACCCTCCGAACCAAGTCGTATAAGAATGTTGAAGTAATCGACCTTTTAGATGGAATAAAATGACTTTTAATAAAAGTATTATTAGTCGAATTTATCTTATTTCTGTAATCGCCATCGTTATCTGGCTTCTTATCGATAGAGGGTCAGATATGTTCGATCTCTTTTCTGATGCTCGCCCTATACCTCTTATCGCACTCGTGGGTTTTGCGGTTTTGCCTTTTTTCGCTAATACAGCTTTTTGGACCATCGCTTTGAGAGAATTGGGCGAAGAGGTCACTTGGAGACAAGTTAATGAAGCCGCTATTAAAACAACCCTTACACGCTATTTACCAGGTGGAGTCTGGCTTTTTGCAAGTAGGAGTTTGTTTCTTGCAAACAAAGGCGTCGCAACACGTTCGTTAATAGTCTTGTTTGGACTCGAAAATTTGCTTGCTGTGCCTATCGGTGTCCTGATCGGATCTTTGTTGCTTGTTACCTCTGCAGGAGTTCCGGCATGGATAGGTTGGATCTCAGCCACTTTCTTAGTTGTCGTCACTACTTTAGCAAGACCCTTATTGAACAAAATTCTGGCTTGGTGGGCTGAACGCAAAGAACTAGAAATTCCTAACAGAGTTTCGCATCTTGGCATTATCCGAATGTCTGTTTCTCTGTTACTTTATTGGCTCATCTTCGGTACGGTTTTTTTCACTTATTTGTATTTCATGGATCAATCAATCGATTGGGCAACAGCAGTTGGAGGTTTTTCTCTTTTCTGGAGAATAAGCCTTTTCGCTCCATTCGCGCCCCACGGACTGGGAGTATTCGAGCCTTCGTTTATTGCTTTAACTGATTGGACCTTTAATGCTCTTTTACTAGTTGGTGCTTTTAGAGTGGTTTTACTACTTCGAGATTTACTACTAACTGGTATTTCCAGTTTCTTTTTTAAAGAACAAACCAAATTTAATTCTCACCAATAATTTCATTTAAAACGTCAACCACTCGCGATGAAGGACTTGCATCCCAGTTCTCCGCTTCAAATCTGTAACTTTCAAAATCAGTTAAAAAATTATTGACAATCCTCTTGTCATAATTACTTATAACGACGTTTCTTTCTAGTCCATTTTGACGTTCCGTCCTTTTTCTCCAAAGTAAACATGGGACTCCAAGATGTGCAGTTTCTTCTTGTATCGAGCCCCCATCTGTTATGACATAGGGTGCATTCGCAAGTCTTTTTACAAAATCGCTATACGGGAGAAGAGGGACGGTTCGTATTCCGGATTTTTCGATTTTATCTCGAACACCATACTTTTTTATTATTTCCTCTGTCGGTTGATGTGTAACAAACAAAACTTCTTGACGATTTGAAACAATACTTTCTAAAAGTTCCAAGAAACCATTAAAACGTTTTTTGCTGTGCAAGTTTTCCACCCTGTGAAGAGTCGCTACTACAGGTCCAGAATTCTTTTTGACTTCTTTTATGTACTCTTCTAATGACTCAATACCTGTATTGAATGATGTTTCCTCTACTCGTCCTTTAACTTTTAGTGCTAGTAAATTTGAAGTCGCTTTTTCATCAGGTGCAAAAAGAACATCAGATGATTTCATCACAAGAACTCGAATTAATTCTTCTGGAAATGGATGTAAAAAATTACCTGATCTTAGACCTGACTCTAGATGCGCTATCTGAAAACCTGCCCGTTTGGCATACAAAACTCCAAAAAATGTAGACGGAGTATCTCCATGCAATAAACAGATTCCTTGTCGGGTAGAAAAAATTTTTTCTACCCGTTTCCGGCTCATCAAAGTCAGAAACAATAAACAAGACCATTTGAACACTTCAAAAAGGGTGTCCACATCACTATGACTTCCCATTCGCACGTCAGGTTCCCGTATATCTAATTCTTCTCGCAATTTAGACAAATAGGCACCATGTTGACCTGTTTCAATCAAGTGATAAACAACCCCGCGTCTATCGAACTCCTTTAATACAGGAGCTACTTTTATCATTTCGGCCTTTGTTCCTATTAAGACATTGATCTTCGGGTTCATAAATTTTCCAAAACTATGTGATGGCACGTTAGCGCAACTAAGAGTTTAAGGCTCTACGATCGTTGAAACTATAGAATCGATTTAACTACAAATAGAATTAGATACTTAATGGACTTATTAAAGGTTGGGGAGTCGCTCTCTCTAAGTGAATACCTCAAAAGACTTTGGTTACACCGTCATTTCATAATGCGCGTTCCACTTGAAGATCTGCGTGCCCAAAATTCGCATACTTTTTTGGGCAGCATTTGGCTTGTTCTAAATCCGTTGCTGCAAGTTGGTATCTATTTCCTTGTTTTCGGTTTAATTATCCCGATGGATCGTGGTGTCGATCAATATCTGGTTTTTCTAACTATCGGTGTTTTTGTTTTCTTCTACTCACAAAGAGTTATATCCGAAAGCACCCGATCTCTTGTCATAAATGTAGGTCTGATCAGAACTATCCACTTTCCTAGAGCTGTTTTACCTATAAGCGCAATGGTGGGACAAGTTCTAGCTTTTGTCCCAGTATTTCTCGTCATGTCAATAGTCGTTCTTGCTTACGGTAACTGGCCGCATTTCAGATGGTTCCTAATTTTGCCGGTTTTCATTATCCAAAACACTTTTAGCCTTGGCATCGGATTAGTTGGAGCACGTATTAATCATTCATATAGAGACCTGGAAAATCTTCTACCTTTTGTTTTCCGTCTTTTGTTTTACATCTCTGGAGTTCTCTATTCCGTCGATAGTGTTGTAGAGAATGATTTCTGGCGTGCAGTTTTCCTTCTAAATCCTATGTATTGCCTCATCTCTCTTTGGCGCTGGGTTATGGTCGAAACTTCAACTGGGAGAGAGATTTGGTTAGCATCTGGAATTTGGTCTCTTTTAGCTTTACTTGCAGGTCTTACTGTTTTCCGATCTAAGGAAACAACTTATGGAGGCACCGGATGACTCAAGTAGCAATCCGTTGCACTGATGCACATGTGAACTATTTAGTTAAATCCAACCGACAACTAATCAGATCTGTAATCAGAGGGCAAAAACCAGAAGTGCGTATTATCAAAGCCGTGAAAGGGGTCACCTTCGAAATAAATGTAGGGGAATCAGTAGGCCTTATTGGACCTAACGGTTCAGGTAAAACAAGCCTTCTTCAGGCAATGACCGGTCTACTTCCTCTCAATGAAGGTGAAATTCTTGTCAGATCTGTGCCTACTTTTCTTGGTGTCCAAGCGGTTCTGCGACCACAATTAACGGGTTGGCGCAACATCCAATTAGGTTTGTTAGCACAAGGTTTGAACAAATCAGAAGCTGAAAATATGACTAAAAGCGTTGCTGATTTCTGCGAACTAGGCGATTTCCTAGATCTACCTATGGAAACTTTTTCTTCGGGTATGAAAGCTAGATTACATTTTGCTGTGGCTACTGCTTTGACGCCTGAAATTCTTCTTATAGATGAGGCTCTCGCAGTTGGTGACCGTTCGTTTCAGAAAAAAAGTTCTGAAAGGCTTAACGAGCATCGCTTAAAAGCAGGGACAATTTTGCTTGTTAGCCATAATTTAGATGAAGTAAGGCAATCTTGTCAGCGAGTTATATGGCTCGAAGATGGAACTATAATTGCTGACGGTCCTGCAGATGATGTAATTGAGGCATACAAAGCTTCCTGACTTAATTTTGTATACCTCTAAAAAATCCTGCGGCCCATGAAAAATGTATTGTCGGGAAAATAACCATCAGGTAAATAAAGTCTTTCGCTGTTTTCGATTTCACTGCAGTAACGGAAAAAACAGCAAGTGCATAAACAGTCGGAAAGATAAATAATGGCATCCAAAGAAAACCTAATATCAAGCCCGCAAAAAATGCGACCATATTAAGTGGTGGAATCAATTGACGCCATTTAATAGACCTTGGGTGAACTCCTACTACGTGACGTCGCCATCTTCCATAATTAAAATACTGCTCTGTCAACTCTTTCAATGTTGATCTTGGTTTATAACTTGCGGCAAGTTCAGGTTCGAACCAAATTTTCTTTCCGGCCTGCCTAAGTCTCCAATTCAATTCAGCATCCTGATTACGAATTAAACTTTCGTCAAACAGTCCTATATTTTCAATTGAATTTCTATCAAACACACCAAGATATACGGTGTCTACTTCACCTGACTTTCCACCAATTCGAAATCTTGCGTCTCCTGCCCCGAAACGTGAACTAATCGCTATACCCACTGCCGTTTCAAATGGAGTCTTACCAACTGGTCTTTGGAGTCCCCCTACATTTGCTGCTCCTGTCCTTTGCATCGTTTCTATAGCTTTAGAAATATAATTATCCTCAATTAATTCAGCATGGGCGTCTAGTCGAACTATTACTCGAGCTTTTGTATTTCGAATCGCCAAATTCAAACCAACAGGAGTTTTGCCAGACGGATTTTCTAAAAGAGTGACGTTATTATTTTTCGCAGCTATTCTCTTCGCAATCTCAAGAGTCCGGTCTGTAGATGGGGCAACACAAATACATATTTCTAAGGGTTCATCAATTTTTTGGTTCAAAGCTGAAAAAATAGCCATTTCAATTGTTTTCTCTGCATTTTTCGCAGGAATTACAACAACTACTGATGATTCGGTCACAACTTTCTCCGGAACATTACAACTAAGGTTCTTGCAATAATTTGAAGATCAAGGACAAGTGACCATGACATCAAATACTGGAGGTCATGTCCAAGTTTGTAAGAAGCGTCCGTGTGATATCTACCTTTAATCTGAGCAAGACCAGTAATTCCAGGTGGTATTTCATGTCTTCGTCCGTAACCAGGAATGACTTTTGCAAAATCTGAAACTAGCTCTGGCCTTTCAGGTCGTGGCCCAACTAGTGACATGTCTCCCTTCAAAACATTCCAAAACTGAGGCAGTTCATCAAACCTAGTACGTCGCAACCAATGACACCCTTTAACCACTCTCTCATCATCACTTTCGGCCAACTGGGCTCCTCCATCTTCCTCAGCATCTACCCTCATTGTTCTAAATTTGAATAAAGTAAATACTCTTTCATCCATACCGACACGTTTCTGAGTCAGGATAATATTCGAGCCAACTACAATTTTTAGCCAAAGAGAAACCCCGAGTGTTGCAATTAAAATAACGGGAGAAATTGCCAAAACAACGACGAGTTCAAAAAACCGTTTTAGTCGTAACTGGTGAGGCCTTAGTGCTCGAGCTCTGACCATGACATAAGGAATACCAGAAATTTCCCTTACTTCTCGAAGTCCTATAAGAGCAGTTGAAGCTGTCACTCGCAAATAAATCCCTATGCCCTTTTTGTCAATAGCTCTAGCGGGTTCTGGGAAGAGAGAGTCAACTGGGAAATTATCAACAAAAACTAAATCAGTTGCATCATTTTCAACTACATCTTCTAAAAGAGTCTCTGACAAATTCTGATTTCTATCTATGAGACCAACAACCGATGCTGAACTGTCACTTTCATGTAAATGTTTTTCTGCAAGTTTAGTTTGCTCAAGGGTTCCAACTAACAAAACTCTCGGCGGTCCAAAACGTTTGGCTCTTAGTCTCTGCGAAAGTTTTCGTGTTCCTGTCGCTGCCAATGCAACAAAAATACCAACAGCTGGGAGATTTGCTCTTGGAAGCGGATGACGCCCTGTTGGCAGTAAAAGCATAAAACTAATTGCAAGACCTATAAGAGTTAATCCCGCTATCCGAGAAAACCACATCCTTTGACCAAGTCTGAACTGTTTTTCATACATTCCGCCGAAATAGTAGACGGTCTGAAAAAGAACCATAGCTACAACAATCCCTATCCACGTATCAGCTTTATCTGGCCATTCCGTCTTGAAACGGACAGTCATAATAATGACTAGTACTAGAAAGATGACTAAAGAATCAGCTAAGTAGAGCCAGCGAAAACCAGCCTGCCATAAGCGTAAATAAACTCTCTTCAACAAAATACTGGAACCCTTTTCTTGGGATTCAAAATCTGAAAAATTCATAATCTTCTCTTAAAGCCTAGAACCCTTTGAAAGACCTCGGTTAAACGTCTTTACATTACGACTTAATTTAATTGTGTTTTCAGGCAATTTAATTTCATGATCCGTAATATTTGCTTTCGTTGAAGACCAGAAAGACTTAGAGTTCATCTAATGGGAGATAAATCTTTTCACTGGCGGGATGGGTCAGAAGATAAACTCAAATCAATTTTTCTTAGTGCAAAAGACTTCTCATGCGCTTCTGACGAACTGGCTCAAAACATAACCGACTGGCCAACTCAATACCATTTTGACCGTCGAAGAACGAACATCTTAAGACCAATTAATTTCAATTCAAATTGCAGGGTTCTTGATGTCGGTGCTGGTACGGGTGTCATGAGTCGTTACGCAGCTGAGAGAGGAGCAAGAGTTGTTGCTCTTGAAGGTGACAGTATGCGTGCCGAGTTGGCCTCTTTACGATGTGAAGGACTCAATGTGGATGTTCAATGCAGATCTGTTGAAGATTTTGATGATGCCGAAGGTTTCGATTTGATTCTTGTGATTGGAGTCCTCGAATATGCGAATAACCACCCTGATGGTTCTTCTGGTTTTATCGAAAAATTATCTCAACTGCTTAATCCTGATGGTGCTCTGGTGGTTGCAATCGAAAATCAGATGGGTCTCGCTTATTGGATGGGAGCAAACGAGGATCACCTCAATGAACCATGGGTCGGTTTAGAGGGCTATGTCTCAACTGATTCAGTTAAAACTTTTTCCAAACCTGCACTTTCCTCTCTTCTTGCTAATGCGGGGTTCAAACATCAAAATTGGCTATACCCATTTCCTGATTACAAACTGCCTTTGACGATCCTTAGCGATCTTGCATACATGGAAAACGAC
>Ga0163108_10003360_pt1 | contig 11387 bp, 10 predicted proteins | sample Fk1155metaG_FD_109644 | JGI IMG/M metagenome (GOLD analysis project Ga0163108, IMG submission 109644) | Marine microbial communities from the Central Pacific Ocean - Fk160115 155m metaG | ecosystem: Environmental > Aquatic > Marine > Oceanic > Photic zone | place: The Central Pacific Ocean...
ATCCAGATAATTTTGATGGGATTAGGGATTTACGTCATACTCTTTAATTTGTGTGATCATGGAAACTATTCAAACCATAATACTAGCAATAATACAGGGATTAACTGAATTCTTGCCAATATCCAGTTCTGCTCATTTAATATTAATAAGTCAAATATCGGGTTGGAGCGATCAAGGCCTAATAGTTGATGTGGCATTGCATTTTGGAACCCTGCTTGCAGTGGTTTACTATTTTAGATCTGAACTTCTTGAGATGCTTGAACCACATTATTTTTCAAGCGCTCAAACATTGCTAAATTCACCAATTGGAATTATCACCATTGCCACTGTCCCTATTGTTATTGTTGGGGGTCTGTTTAATGAATTCATCGAGCAACATTTAAGGTCACCATCAATTATTGCTTTGACCAGCATTGTTTTTGGAATTCTTCTTTATGTTGCTGATCTAAAAAACTCAAAAAAAGACGAAGTCTTGGAACTCACACTACTTCTAGGTGTATTGATTGGCCTGTCTCAAATACTAGCTCTAATTCCAGGAACGTCTCGATCAGGGATTACCATAACCATGGCTCTGTTTTTAGGTTTATCAAGAGTGGAAGCTTTAAGGTTCTCATTTATGCTCGCAATACCGGTAATTTCTGCGGCTACTATTCTGCAAAGCATAGAATTATTTAATACTCAGCTAATTAATATAAACTATTCACATTTGTTCCTCGGGATTTTCATCTCATTTATTATTGCCTTTTTAACTATCCGCTGGTTCTTAGAGTTTGTTAATCGAATTGGTATGTTGCCATTTGTCATCTATCGAATCTTTTTAGGCCTAATCATTTTTCTTACTTTATAACGGGATTAGAGATTGTGAGCAATAATAATACTGCAAAACGTTATTGGATTTGGGGGCAATTTGATGAAGCTTCAAGCTCAACTCTAAATAAAATTCAGCGAACAGTTCATGACCAGCTTCAAGGGCCGTCTTTTATTCTCCATTTGACCCTATCGGGGCCTTTTTTTGATCTGAAGCCAAGCACTTTAGAGAGAATTGATGCGTTTGCTCTAAAGAACACTCAATCTTTATTAAAACTAAGATCGTATGGCATGAAAGATCTTTTTTTTCAGTCACTATTTGTTGAGATTAAGAAGACGCATAAACTCAATGCCTTAAAAATGAACTTAGATGATATGTTAGAGGTTAGTAGTGAAGATTTCTTCCCCCATATTAGTTTGTTTTATGGCTTAAAACACACAGCTATTAAACAAGCAGTAATTAAGAGTCTTCCACAGCTTCCTGAGTTTATAGTTTTGGACAAAATCACTATTGCTGAAATAGGACAAGGAGACATTGAATCTTGGAAAATTATTCGTCAATACCCATTGATCAATAACCTCAATGTTTCGAATAGTCTGGGTCGTCCACTTTAATTTATGAAAACACTGTTGATACTATTTTTTCTTCTGTATTGTTCACATTGCTATACGGGAGAAATTAAAGAATCATCTTTGTATGCGATTGTAGATGTTGAGACGACTGGGTTAGATCCTAACTTTCATGAAATTATTGATGTTGGAATTATTATCATCAATCAGAATTTAGAGATAAAAGGCCATTATTACTCAAAAGTTTTGCCCAACTTTCCTGAAAGGATTGATCCTATGGCAAAACAAATCAATGGGTTTGATTTAGAAAGATGGACAGAGGAAGACGCCTTGTCTGAGGAGGATTTAATTGAAGGGATGAGAGTTTTTTTGAATCATTTTGGGGTAAAACCTATTTTTATTGCCTTTAATAGTTGGTTTGATTCAGGCTTTGTTAGGAATTTGTTACAAGAGCATGGTTATAAATTTAATGATTGGTTTGATTATCGAGTTCTAGATATACCAAGTATTGCATTAGCCTGTGGCTATTTTCCCAAGACTCCTGATTTTAATGCTAAGTTAGCAACGTCACTAGAGGTTCTGCCAGAGACAAACGATCCATTAAAACACACTGGTGAATCAGGAGTTCATTTTAATTATGCGCTCCTTAGATCACTTATGGATCAAGGATGTTTTGGTTATAATTGATAATCAGATATTAGAGTTATCTATATCTTGCTTAATAGCTATTAATCTTATTTCTCTTATTTTTTTAGCAATCTCACTGCCTTTTAATCCAGATTCTTTGAGATTATTAATTTTTATATTTTTTACTCGATCTAATGACAATTGGAGAAGATTTCTTTTCTCAATGAGATTCTCATCAGCATCAAGCATCAAAAGATTGAGTATTTCTTCTAGATTATTAGGCCGTCTTAAAGCATCGAGTGTTTCAAGAATTGTTAATAGATGATCAGCAGAATACTCGGATAGATCACTTTGAATTAGTTCAAATGAGTTGATAAGCAAGATAGGTATATCTTTGTACGCATTAGCAAACCGCATATTATGTTGCATTGATTCTAATTGGTCTTTAACATTTTTCTTGCCTTCCTTGATTAAAGCGTAAAAGATTGATGCAAACCTAAATTGTTTTGAATGATCTTCATCAGCAGCTTTTTGAATAATAGGGTGAGAGAAGAAATTAACATCTAAACCTGCAAGATCAGGGTAGGTTTCATCTAATGCTTTTAATTCTATCAAGGTTTTAAAGTAATCGTTAAAAACCACACCCTGAAGCACTTTCTCAGTTTCCAACCAAGTTCTTTCAGACACTAAAGAGGATAGTTCTCCTCGATCGACAATTTTATTTATTAGTGTTTTAGTTTCTTCAGCTATAACAAAATCAAACGGGCTAAGTTTAGCTTTAAATCTTGCAATTCTTAGCACTCTTAAGGGGTCTTCTTGAAAGGCATCTGAGACATGTCTTAGTGTCTTATTTTCTATATCTTTTCGACCATTAAAAGGGTCATGGAGAACTCCATCTTGATTTTCCGCTATGGCATTGATTGTCAAATCTCTACGACTAAGATCTTCCTCTAGAGTGACATGAGGTCCAGCATCAAATTCAAACCCATGATAACCTTCACCTGTTTTTCTTTCGGTTCTTGCTAGGGCATATTCTTCACCCGATTCAGGGTTAATAAAAACAGGGAAAGATTTACCTACTTTTATGTAACCTTGCTTAATCAATTCATTGGGAGTTCCATTAACCACCACCCAATCTTTTTCATAGGGTGTTGGAAGACCGAGTAATCGGTCTCTGATAGCTCCTCCGACTAGATAAATTTGCATGATAGTTATTCAATTAGGTCGTTATTTTCTCATTTGAATAATCAATTGACGACCGTTTCGCTTAACCCTAAGAATCAGAATATCTTTATCTTTTGTCAAGGATTGGAATTCGTCTAAATTAGAAATCTCCATATTTCCAACCGCCCAAATAATATCACCTTGCTTGAGTCTAGCTCTATCTGCATTACTATTGGGCTCCACAGAAAGTATTACCACACCTTGTGATTTTCTGTATCCGTCAGGGGTATGGTCAGATAACTCTGCACCCGCTAGGAGAGTATTCAGCTCGTCAGCTTTCACTGTTTGTTGAGCAACAAATTCACCCAATTTTGCAGATTTTGTAAATTTTCTATTGCCTCTAACGACAGTGATTTTAACTCTTTCACCGCTTCGTTTTAAACCAATTGCATTTCTAAGCTCACTGGAATTGTTTATTTCAGCTTCGTTAACACCAACAATTACATCTCCTGCTTCAAGGCCTGCATCTTCTGCCGCAGAATCAGGTGAGACCTCTTGAATCAGAGCTCCTTTAGAAATATCTAGTCCTAACTCTTCAGCAACTTCTTGATTAATATCACTAATAATAACACCTAATAAACCTCGTCTAACAGATCCAAACTCAATGATTTGTTGCATAATGTTTTTAACTGTATTGACAGGAATAGCAAATCCAATGCCTATGTTTCCGCCCCCTCTGGTAAAGATTGAACTAGGAATTCCAACAAGATTTCCATCAATATCTACGAGCGCACCACCAGAATTACCTGGGTTTATAGCTGCATCAGTTTGAATCATTTCACCGAAACCATCCGAAGTCATTTGAGGCCTTCCTAATGCACTTACAATGCCTGAGGTAACTGTTTGGCTTAAACCAAAAGGCGCCCCAATAGCTAGTGCGAAATCTCCAACTCTCAATAAGTTAGAATCACCTAAGTTAATAGCAAGAAGATTTTCTGAAGGTTCTATTTTTAATACAGCAATATCTGTGCCTCGATCTGAACCAATCACTTTAGCCAGATATTCATCTCCGTCTTTGGTAAAGATTTTTATTTCATCAGCTCTTTCCACAACATGGTGATTTGTAATGATATAACCTTTTTCTCCATCAATAATTACACCAGAACCGCCACCACCAAATTCTCTTTCCCTAGGCATTTGAGGTTGCCCAAAGAAACGTTCAAAAAATGGATCATCAAAAAATGGGTTTGACTGAGATCTTACTGTGCCTTTAATCGCAATTCTAACAACTGCAGGGGATGTTTTTTCAACCAAATTAGCTAAGGAAAAAAGTTCTGCTAATGCTGATCTTTTTTGAGTTGTTTCATCTAAATCTCCTGAATCTTCCAAGACATCCAAAGCTTCTAGATTTTCCGCAGTCTTTAGTGATTGCGCATACACTAAGTTAGCCGTTGTTGTTGCTGCAAAAAGTAAGCTAAAGAAAACTGAAATAATTTTTTTATTCAACATGTTGTATAGACCTAAAATAGTTTGAGAAAATTTTGAGCAATAATACCTTAAAATCTTAAGGTTCTGTATTGCAAATAAGTATATTCATAATTAATTCTTTTTTAGATTCAAAAGACAGTAACAGCAACTCTCTATTAAATGTTAATAAAATGTGAATAAAACCTGAATCTTTAGTGGATATCCTGAACACAACATCTTGTGTATTAAAAAATGTCAAAAAACGACAAATATTTTTAATAATAATACTTATGAAAGCAGACGATAAATCATATAAAATATTGATATATATATGTTTATAACAAAAAACGTGGTTTTTATAAAATCCTTGACATAATTGTAAAATCGGCAATAATCTATATTCATCTAAACACAATATCTTGTGTCTTGAAACTACGAAAAAATCGTGAGATTAGATGACTTGATTTGTGTTTAAATAGAGGAATAAGGGGAAAAGAACTAAGTGTCGTCAGTGTTTTCAGCTAAGGAATTAAAAACGTTTGATATTGATCATCAGCCTGCATCAGTTGATATTTGGGATAAAAAATATCGTTTAAAAGATTTTTCAGGACACCCAATTGATAACGATATAGATGCTACCTTCAAAAGAGTTGCTTCAGCCTTGGCGGAAGTTGAAACATCAGACAAACAAGAAGAATGGGGTGAAAGGTTTCTTTGGGCATTACGATCCGGCGCTATTCCAGCAGGGCGAATCATGTCTAATGCCGGAGCTGCTGAATACAAACCTGCAACTTCTACCATAAATTGTACAGTTTCTGGATCTATTCAAGATTCTATGGTTGGGATACTTGATAAAGTAACTGAAGCAGGACTTACTTTAAAAGCAGGCTGTGGGATTGGTTATGAATTCTCAACTTTAAGGCCTCAGGGAGCTTATGTAACCGGTGCTGGCGCTTTTACATCTGGTCCTCTATCATTTATGGATATTTATGATAAAACTTGTTTCACTGTATCTTCAGCAGGCGGCAGAAGAGGAGCTCAAATGGGCACTTTTGATGTTAGCCATCCTGATGTTGAAGAATTTATTAAGGTTAAGCGAGAAGACGGCAGACTTCGGCAATTCAATTTATCTTTATTGATTACAGAGGAATTCATAAAAGCAGTTAGAGATGATGCTGAATGGCACTTAGTGTTTCCTCTTGATCCTGGTTTACCTGAGTCCAAAGATATTGACCTTGAAGACCCTGATAAAATTATCTGGAAAGATTGGGTAAAAAAAGAAGGCTATCTAACCAATGATCTAGAGCAAGTTGCATGCAAAGTCTACAAGGTTATACAAGCCAGAAAACTATGGGATTTAATTATGGCATCAACATATGACTATGCAGAACCAGGGTTTATTTTGATCGATAAGGTTAATCAAATGAACAACAATTGGTTTGAAGAAAATATCAGGGCCACCAACCCATGTGGAGAACAACCTTTACCTGAATACGGTTCATGTTTGCTTGGGTCAGTAAATTTAACTCGTTTTGTACAAAACCCGTTTACAGATGAAGCTTATTTCGATTGGGAAACCTTTAATGAAGTTGTCAATATTTTCACTAGAATGCTGGATAATGTTGTTGAAATAAACGGTCTACCGATTCAGAAACAACGCAATGAAATTATGAGAAAGAGGCGTCATGGGATGGGTTTCTTGGGTTTGGGCTCAGCAATGACGATGCTTAAAATGAAATACGGGTCAGATGAGTCATTGGAATTCACGGAAAAGGTTAGTAAAGAATTAGCTCTCACAGGTTGGCGTGCTGCTTTAGAGCTTTCAAAGGAAAAAGGTGTTGCCCCGATTCTTGAAGAAGAATTCACGGTAACGAATGAAATGCTAAGAAAACGACCAGAGATGTTGGATGATGGGTTTAAGATTGGCGACAATGTCAAGGGCAGTGTTTTACATGCAAAATATAGTCACTATATGCAGCAACTTGCTCAAGAAGATCCTGAGTTAATCCAGCAACTTGCTGAACACGGTGCACGATTTACACACCATTCTTCTATTGCGCCAACAGGGACTATTTCACTGTCTATAGGCAACAATGTGAGCAATGGTATTGAGCCTAGCTTTGCTCATCATTATTTTAGGAATGTCATTAGAGAAAAGAAGAAAACCAAAGAAAAGGTTGATGTCTATTCATTTGAATTACTTTCATACATTGACAAAATAAATCCAAAAGCCGATATTGATGCTGCATCTGGCGAAGACAATGCATTGCCAGATTATTTCATTACTGCTGAAGATGTAACACCTAAGCAGCATGTTGATGTCCAAGCCGCATCACAAAAATGGGTTGATTCTTCAATATCAAAAACAGCTAATGTGCCTACTAATTTTCCTTTTGAAGAATTTAAGGATATTTATCTCTATGCTCATGAAAAAGGGTTAAAAGGTTGCACTACATTTCGTTTTAACCCAGAAGCTTTTCAAGGGGTTCTGGTAAAAGAAAAAGATTTAGAGCAAACAATGTACACCTTTGTTCTTGAAGACGGTCAAGAAATTGAAGTTGCTGGCAATGAAGATATTGAATATGACGGTGAAACACACACAGCAGCTAACTTATTTGATGCTCTTAAAGAAGGCTACTACGGTAAATTCTAATTAAACTTGAGGGATGAGTAAAATTAAAATAGAAAGTAAAATTGTCAGTTATAAAGTGAGCACTCAAGAACAGCTTAAAACTGAGACTCAGGGTGATCAACCACAACTCCAGCAAGAGGATCAGGAAGCTAATGTTGTAAGAATGCACGAACGCCTTGAAAGGCCTGAGATGTTGCGTGGAACAACTTATAAAATTAAGCCTCCTGTTTCTGATCATGCCATGTACATCACAATCAATGACATTGTTCTCAATCAAGACACTGAACATGAAAAATACAGACCCTATGAAATTTTCATTAATTCCAAAAACTTGGATCATTATCAATGGATTGTGGCATTGACACGTGTTTTATCATCAGTTTTCAGAAAGGGCGGTGACGTAGCATTTTTAGTTGAAGAGCTTAAAGCAGTGTTTGACCCAAAGGGCGGTTATTTTGCAGGTGAGGGTCGTTTTATGCCTTCCATTATTGCTGAGCTAGGGTATGTTATTGAACGACATTTCAAAGCGATAGGAATTATTTCGGAAGAAGTTCTGGACCAGCACCAAAAAAAGCTTCTTGAGGAAAAGAGACAAGAATTCGAAAACCAGAATAAACAAACAGATGCTTTTGTGGCCCAAGAATTTCCCCATGGATCGCGACTTTGTGGCCACTGTAACACAGTGGCAATGGTGTTAATGGATGGCTGTGAAACTTGTTTGAACTGTGGTTACTCCAAGTGTGGATAGTTCTATTCTATGAAAATGCCTCTCTCAGAAATTATTGATCGTTACACCATCACTCTTTTGAAATCAGAAAGAACTAGCGAAGATGTTAGTGAAGAACTAAAAGCTTACAGTAAAGAATTACCTGATTTAGATTCATCCCAAATATTTATAGATCGAATGTATGACATCAATGGAAAAATATGGGATACCGAGGGTGATATAAGAAGCGGTGTTGATATGCCTTTAGAGGAAGTAGGTCGTCTCGCTCTTATTGTTAGAGATCTCAATCAAATTAGGAATGGTATTAAAGGTGAAATTGTTGATGAATTTGCCGAAGGTTTTAAAGAGATAAAAGTGAATTATAAAAAGGTTGATTACGGCCGTTCAGAATAAGTTTATTTCTTTTTTAAAATCTAATAAATTTTTTACCACTACAAATAAGACATAACACTTAGGTTATCCTTGATTGGTTTATAGTCTTGATCAAGATAATATGTGCCTATGATGAAAATCAAAATAATGAGAATCTTATATGATTTTTTTACCTATTTGATATCCCCATTGCTTTTATTGCATATCATTATTAGAGCGTTTGAAGATAGAAACTATATCCACAGGGTTAGTGAACGATTTGGTATTTACAGCAAAGATATTAAAGGAGAAGTTATTTGGGTGCATTCTGTTTCATTCGGAGAGGTTAAGGCTGCTTCACCTTTAGTCAGACAGTTAATTAAGACCTATCCCTCCAAACAAATCCTATTTACTTGCACCACACCAACGGGTTCACAATTGATTAATGATCTTTTTGGAGAAGCAGTAATCAACGTGTATCTCCCGTATGATTTAAGAGGTTCTGTGAATAGATTTTTTCGTTGGGCTAATCCTGAAATTGCAATTGTTGTTGAAACTGAAATCTGGCCAAATATCTTTCAAAAATGTGGGCATAATAATATTCCATTGGTTCTTGCTAGCGCTTGTATATCTGATCGTTCTTTAAAACTTTACAAAATTCTTTTTGGTCTTTTTAAAGACACTATTTCGCAAGGGATTGTGGTGGGTGCGCAGACAGAAAGTGATGCTAAAAAATTTCTTCAACTTGGGGCAAAACAGAAGAGGACTTTTATCACTGGAAATATTAAGTTTGATTTTTCATCGCCTAAATCTATTTTACAAGAAGCCAATCATTTTAAATTAGAGCATTTTAAAGACAGACAAGTTTGGATTGGAGGCAGCACACACCCAGGAGAGGAGGAGTTAATTTTAGAATCCCACAAACAAGTTTTAAAGCATTATCCTGAGAGTCTTTTGCTTATAGCACCTAGAAAACCTGAACGCTTCAAAGCAGTTCATAAATTAATCATTGATTCTGGTCTTAGGTCAGTCCTCTGGTCAGAGTTTGAAACTTTAGATTCAGAGATTAGTGTTCTGTTAATAGACACATTAGGAGACTTACCTTTTTTCTATGCTGCAGCTGATATCGCATTTGTCGGCGGTAGTTTATGTTCTGTTGGTGGCCATAACTTATTAGAGCCTGCAAGTTTAGGTAAGCCCGTAATTACAGGGCCAATCCTGCATAATGTGGAAGAAATTTCATCTCAATTAATGATCAATGGTGGCTTATCTATTATCAATGATTCTAGTGAGCTCAATGAAACAATCATCACGCTTTTTAATGACAGCTCTAAAGTAGACACCATGGTGTCAGGTGCTATGCAAGTTATGAAAGACAATAAAGGCGCTATAGAAAATATTTTACAATTGATTAAGCCTTTGATTAAGGCGTAGCAACTGACTACTTCAGCCAATTATTAATTTGCTCAAGATCGCTTCTGGTAAGAGTTCCTGCAGCTTGTTTTAGTTTGATAATATTTTTCAAATAGTCGTATTTACTAATGGCTAAGTTCTTTTGTGATGAATACAATCGTCGTCTCGCATCCAAAACATCTACAGTTGTTCTCGTGCCTACTTCATAACCTGCCTCTGTAGCTTGCAATGCAGTTGCAGAAGACTTCACCGATTGTTGGAGTGCTTTCACTGTCGCAATACCAGAGATAACGCCTAGGTAGGAATCTCTCGCAACCCTTGTAGTTTCTCTGCCAACTCTTTCAAGTTTTTCTTTGGCCGCTCTATGCTTGGCAACAGCTTGTCTGACCCTTGAGCTGGTTTGTCCACCACTGTAGAGAGGTAAGTTAAGTTGAATCCCAACACCCTCATTAATATTTTCACTATCAGCTGGGCTAAATTCACTGCCACTATCAGAACGGAAGCTGTCGTTATCAGTGTCTCTTTTGGAAGCCTGAACTCCTAGTGTGGGTAGATGCCCTGATCGTTGAATTTTAATTTCACTCTTAGCTATTTCCACACCAACCTGAGCTGACAAATAACTGAGATTCTGTTCCAAAGAGGTATCCACCCAATCCATTTCACTTTGTGGATTCGGCATAATCAGGGGGAGATTATTGTCAGGTTTTTCTAATTGTCCTGGGTAACTATCAGTAATTGCTCGCAAAGATTCTTTCGAAGTTGCTAGATTACGTTTTGAAGTAATTTCGTTAGCCACTGATTGATCATAGGCAGCTTGAGCTTCTTGAACATCAGTGATGGCTATGAGGCCGACTTCAAATCTTTTCTGAGCTTGATCCAGCTGCTTTTCTATGGCTTGTCTTGCTGCTTGCTCTGATTCAAGTGTATCTTGAGCAGCTAACACATTAAAATAAGCATTCGCAACTCTAACGATCAGATCTTGTTCAGCCGAGAGGTAATCAATTTCTGCTTGAGCAACAGTTTTATTGGCTTTTCTCATATTCATCCAAGCTCCGTAATCGAAGATGGTTTGTTTAAGGGTGACATCCCATTGAAGAGTTTCAGATTCTTGTAAGAATTGTGTGTTGTTAGTGATGACAGCTTCGTCACCAGTGATAGGGTTAACGATTTTTTGTTGGAAGGTGCTACTGCCATCAGAATCAGTGTCTGAATAGGTTGCACTACTGGTAAGTTGCGGAAGAATAAAACTTCTGGCCTGAGGCTTTACTTCAACCACTGCTTCTTTATTAGCTAGAGCTTCTTTAATGAAGGGATCATTAATTAAAGCTTCTTCATAGATTTCGATAAGAGAGGCTCCGTTCCCATAATCAATGAAAATAACGGAGAGCAGTATTGTATAAATAAATTTTTTCACTGTACCTTTTTTCGTTTTAACACATCTTTTAGATTGAGTTTGGGAAGAATAATAACCCTCTCCACATGACCAAACAAGCTATTCATGTAACGAATTGTAACCGCCAATAAGAACAATATTATGAATTAATAATGAACTTATAAAATAGCAATCATTAATAAAGCCACAATATTAATTATCTTAATCAAAGGGTTAATTGCTGGCCCTGCAGTGTC
>Ga0163108_10003363_pt1 | contig 11381 bp, 6 predicted proteins | sample Fk1155metaG_FD_109644 | JGI IMG/M metagenome (GOLD analysis project Ga0163108, IMG submission 109644) | Marine microbial communities from the Central Pacific Ocean - Fk160115 155m metaG | ecosystem: Environmental > Aquatic > Marine > Oceanic > Photic zone | place: The Central Pacific Ocean...
AGGCCGGACCAATCAATCGCAAGCAGACGGTCGACAATCGCATCATCATGACCATCTCGGTCCCGGGGGATCGCACCCATGGGCTCACGAGACAGGATCGCATGCAAAACGATGCCCAACCCGTACACATCCGATGACAAAAATTGTGGCCTACCTTCGGGGGCTCGGCCACTGGTTCGTTTTGGACCATAGCCGGACAGGCTGACCGAACCATGTGCATCGATGTACACATCTCCCGGGTTGATGTCCCCATGCATGGCTTGGTCTTCCTCGGCAATGGTCAGAATATCCGCCATAAACGCGATGATTTCCAAGCCGATCTCTACCGGCAATGGGCCCTTGTGCAGCAACTTCGTCAGAACGGTCCCAGGCGGCGTTCCTTCATCGGTCAACACTTGCCCTTCCGGGCCAGCTTCACGGGTGTAGTACCAACTCACTTTGTCCGCTCCATCACCCGTATTGATACCACGTCAGTCACCCAAACCCTCATTCGACAAGGCCTTGATCAATGCCTTTTGCATCTCACCACCATCCACTTTGCCCTCAAAAATGCGCATCGCTTGGCCCATAAAAAAGCCCAAAACACGCGAATCACCTGAACGGTATTTTTCAGCCGCATCCGCATGTTTTGACACGAGATCTTGCGCAACCTGCGACACCCTTTCCGCATCATTCACGCGTGCCAGACCGCGCGAGTGGATCATTTCGGCCACCTGCCCACCCCGACCACAAATCTCCTGAACCAACTCTCGCGCAACGGCGCGTGTCAACACACCGTCTTGGACCCGTTGATTCAACAAGACCAACTGTTCGCTCGTCAATAAAAATGGAGCCCCTTCAGATTCCTTCTTCCAGCGGGCGATCGGGCCGCGGATCCAGTTGGCCATCGCTTGTGGATCGCCTCCCGCCTTCACAGAGTCCTGAAACAGAGAAAACAATGTGGGCTCTGCCAACAAAGCCGCTGCATCCTTGGCCCCCAAAGCAAACTCAGTCTGAACGTCCAACAAGCGCTGTGATTCTTGGTCAAGCAGCCATACGTCCAAGGGGATGCAGGGGAGGTGCTTCTGTGCATCTTCATGATCCGAATCAAACACGGGTACAGGCCCCAAGTCCGGTTCTGGAAAATAGCGGTAATCAGCCGCATCTTCTTTGGATCGAAGTGAAACGGATTCTGATCCTGTCCAGCTTCTCGTGGATTGAACAATGCGCTCTCCAGACTTCAATACAGCCTTTTGGCGTTCGATTTCATGCCGGATGGCTTTGGCCAAAAAACGAAAACTATTGATGTTTTTTAGTTCCACACGGGTGCCCAATGGCGCACCTTCGGTCGCCAGGCTCACATTGGCATCACAGCGGAAGTGACCTTTTTGCATATCGCCTTGTGTCACCCCCGCAGTGGTCATGACACGATGCATCATTCGAAACCATTCCGCCGCCGCTTCAGCAGTGTGGATGTCTGGTTTTCCGACAATCTCGATGAGCGGAGTGCCGCCTCGGTTCCAGTCCACCAGAGAGCGAGTCCCTTCATGATTCAGCTTGCCGGCATCTTCTTCCAAATGGATTCGTTCGAGCGCATACCGATGGCGCTTTCCAGCGATGTCGACATGAATGTACCCCCCACGACATAGCGGCCGATCGAATTGTGAGATTTGATAGCCCTTGGGTAAATCCGGATAAAAATAGTGTTTCCGTGCAAAGACACTTTGCGGGTCGACCGCACAAGACAACGCTGTACCGGCACGCACGCCCAGCCGAACGGCTTGCTCATTCAATACGGGCAATGAACCGGGATGACCCAAACACACCGGACACACGGCACTGTTCGGCTCCGCGCCATGCACAATGGGGCATGCACAAAACATTTTGGTGTGGGTCAGAAGTTGACAGTGAACTTCCAGTCCTATGGTTGGAACAAGCGCCGACACAACATTTCTCCGACAACTGAATGCGACTAACACGACCATGATTGGCCTTGGGGGGATACAAGACGCGCGGAGGAGACTTTCATGGCAAAGGTGTTTCTACCCAAAGGCGCGCGGGATCTCATGCCTGCGATGATGAACCGACGCTTATTGGTGATCGAAACGGTCCGGGAAGTATTTGCTCGATACGGTTTCGAGCCTCTGGAAACGCCAGCATTTGAACGCATCGAAACCCTCACCGGAAAATATGGTGATGAAGGCGAAAAGCTGATGTTTCGAATCCTGAAGCGGGGAAAAGGCGGGCAGGCGGGCGAGGTCGATTTGGCCTTGCGCTACGACCTCACGGTGCCGCTGGCCCGGGTCATGGCGATGAATCCAGGTGTTCAACTGCCATTCAAGCGATCTCAGATTCAGCCCGTTTGGCGTGCTGAACGTCCACAAAAAGGACGACTCAGAGAGTTTTACCAGTGCGATGTCGACACCATTGGTACCGACTCCCCCATCGCCGATGCTGAATGCATCGCCGTGGTACACGATGCCCTGACCGCCTTGGGCCTCACGGAATTCACAATCCGACTGAACCACAGACAAATCTTGCGGGCACTCGCAGAAGCCATCGGGGCAGGCGAACAAGAAACCAGCATGCTTCAAGCCATCGATAAACTCGACAAGATCGGAAAAGATGGTGTCGAAAAAGAGCTGATAGAGCGTGGTTTTTCGAACCAACAAGTCTCTGAGCTCTGGCAATACCTCGATGGGAAAACCATTCCAGGAACTTCGGAATTCGAAGCGCAACTTCGGGTGATCTTGGACATTGCGCTGGACTTGGGCGTCGATCCGGATCGCGTCAAAATCGATCGAACCCTTGCACGGGGCTTGGATTACTACACCGGGCCCGTGTTCGAGACCGTCCTCGATGGCGGATATTCAGGATCCATTTCAGGTGGTGGACGATACGACGGCCTGATCGGCATGTTCTCCGGCAAAGGAGACGTCCCTGCTGTGGGTGTCTCATTGGGCATCGAACGAATCTTCATGCTGATGGAAGAAATGGGCCTGATGCCCACCACGATGACGAGCACGCAGGTCTGGGCCACAGTCTTTTCATCCGACACCCGCTCATCGACTTTGGAAGCGGCGGCTGTATTGAGACAGGCAGGCATCCGCGTACAGGTATCCACCCGTGAAGGGAAGCTCGGAAAGCAATTCAAGGAAGCTTCCACCCGTGGGGTGCCCTTCGCAATGGTCTGTGGACCCGACGAAGCAGCAGCTGGAACCGTCGTGCTGAAAAATCTCGCCACCGGCGAACAGTTCAGCGGAACAGCCGAACAGGTTGCGATTGAAATCGGAAACTAAGTCCGAAGAAACGACCGCTTAAATTGCCATCGTTTCGGCCACCTTGGCCCAGTGGTCCGCCATGGCTTCCTTGTGGGGGCCGATGACACCGAGTTCGACACCAACCTTCTCAAAGATATCCAGGGCTTCCTGAAGATCTTCCCGCTTGTGCGTCGCCATATAGGATGTGCGCACCAAACAAGCGTTGGATGGAACAGCGGGTGGCAGAACCGGATTCGCAAAGACACCTTCTTCAAAAATCCGCTGGTTAAACCACAACAACTGCTCTGCAGGCCCAATCACGATGGGCACCACAGCGGTGTTGGATTCAAGGCAGTTGTAGCCCATCTTTTCAAGTTCAGTCCGCATCCACAAAGCGTTGGCCCGACACTGATCAACCAATTCGGGTTGTGTCCGCATGATGCGGAGAGCAGTCAACACGGTGGCTGCGACCGAAGGCGTGAAGCTTGCGGTGTACATGAACTGGCGGCTGTTGTGCATCAAGTACTCTTTCACCTCTTGTGGACAGCCAATAAAGCCACCCATGGAAGCGAAGGTCTTGGAAAAGGTACCGGTGATGAGATCAACGTGATCGGTCATGCCGAAGTGTGCGACGGAACCACGGCCCTCTGGACCAATCGTTCCGATGGCGTGTGCTTCATCCACCAAGATGCGACAGCCATACTTCTTGCCAAGTGCAACGATCTTATCGACCGGAGCCACTTCACCCGTCATGGAGTAGACACCATCCACTGCGAGCAGTTTTCCACCCACAAAGTCCTTGTGCAGCTCAAGCTTTCGCTCAAGATCTTCCATGTCGTTGTGCTTGAAGCGAACCAACTTGGCTTGGCTGAGCACAAAACCATCAATGAGGCTTGCGTGGTCCTCACGGTCCGCAAAAATCATGTCCTTGCGGGTACACAGAGCGCCCACGGAACCAGAGTTGGACATGAAGCCCGTGGACCAGAGCAGAACAGATTCTTTGCCCAAGAATGTGGCGAGTTCTTCTTCCAATTGATTGTGTAGGTTCAAGGTGCCGTTCAGCATCCGTGAACCGGTGCAACCCGTACCAAAGCGGGCCAAAGCATCTTGAGCTGCCGCGAGCACTTCAGGGTGATGGGTCAGACCCAGGTAGTTGTTGGAGCCCAACATGATCCGAGGCTTGCCCTCGATCATGACCCGCGAGCCTTCGGAGTCGTCCAGTGGACGAAAGAAGGGGTAGACCCCGTATTCTTGGGCCACCTTGTGGCGCTTAAAGGCTCCACACTTCTTAAAGAGGTCTCGGTTTTCGGTCGTCGACATGGGTACTCCTGCTTTCAGCGCAAAGCTTCTATGAGAATCCGGCTGCTAAGTCAAGTAAGTGCTTGAAATTGCTCAATAATGACTGGCCAGTCAGTTTGAATTTGTAAAAGCACGGAAACAGCGGGCCAACAAAATGATGTTGCCCGCTAAAAATTGGACCAAACGGGTTGAACCGTGGACTTAGCCGACGGTGGAGCCGGAGTTCACACCAGGGTCCGTCGTAATCAACCCTTCCAGTTCCGAGCCTGTGGCAGCCAAGAGCATGCCCTCACTCAGAACACCCCGAAGCTTGCGGGGCTTGAGGTTGGCCACGATAACGATGTTCTTTCCAACCAAATCGGCAGGGTCATACTTGGCAGCGATTCCAGCAACAATGGAACGTGGCCGGTCTTCACCAACCTCCACCTTCAACGCCAACAAACGGTCTGCGTTGGGATGCTTTTCTGCTTCAACAATCTGACCCACCTTGAGTTGAACCTTCAGAAAATCTTCAAACTCAATGTAGGGGTTGGTCTCTTCTACTTCTTCAGCCACTTTGGCCTCCTGTTTCTTTTTCTTCGCAGTCGCTTTTGCTGCTGCTTCATCCGCAACCGCGGGAAGGGCCCCTTGAAGGACTTCCTGTATGCGTTCCGGCAATTCAGTCATGCGGGGGAACAACGGCTCACCCGGCTCCACCTTGGTGCCTGCCACCAATTGGTTGAGAGAGCCCACCCGATCCATGGCAATCCCCGCCACGCCCAGTTTTGCGCGCAGTTCAGCCGCCTTGTTCGGCGTGATCGGACTCAGCAACATCGCCGCCACCCGACAAATCTCCAAACACCGCCGCATCACACCGGCAAGACGCTCCGTTTGGCCCTCTCGGTTCAATTTCCACGGCTCTTGATCATCGATGTACTTGTTTCCAGCCTGGACCAAGGACCACAAGGACTCCAAGGCCGTTGAAATCTGCATGCGCTCTATGTTCTGCGTAAACCCGGCAACCGCTTGATCGGCGACCGCCTGCAACGCATTGTCTCCTTCGGTGTTCGGATCAATCGAAGGGATCTGCCCATCCAACCATTTGCTGGTCATCGACAATGAACGGTGGGCGAGGTTGCCCAAATCATTGGCCAAGTCCGCGTTGTAGCGCGTCATGAATCCCATGTGAGAGAAGTCGCCATCTGCGCCAAAAAGGATTTCACGCATCAAAAAGTAGCGCACCGCATCCAGCCCATAGCAATCGATCAACAGGTGCGGATCCACCACATTGCCAATGCTTTTGCTCATCTTCTGACCCTCAATGGTCCACCATCCGTGGGCGTACAAGCATTTGGCTGGCTCCAGGCCCATCGCAAACAACATGGTCGACCAATACACGGCGTGTGTGGTCAAGATGTCTTTGCCCACCAAGTGGTAGGAGGCGGGCCACCACTTGGAGAAATCCTCCGTGGAACCGTCTGGATGAAAACCGATCGCTGAGATGTAGTTCAACAGCGCATCGAACCAAACATAGGTCACATACTCATCGTCCATGGGGAAAGGGATGCCCCAAGGCAAGCGGGCCTTCGGCCGGCTGATGCACAAATCTCCAACCTCTTTCTTCAAATACCCGAGGACTTCATTCTTCCGGGAAGCAGGTTGGAGAAAATCAGGATTGTCTGCGATGTAGGTCCGCAACTGATCCGCATACTTGGACATGCGGAAAAAATAGTTTTTCTCTGTGATCCATTCGACCTTGGTGCCCGTATCTGGACATTTTCCGTCTACGAGATCCTTTTCCGTCCAGAATCGTTCCGCTGACGTGGAGTACCACCCCTCGTAATCCGCGGTGTAGATGTCACCGTTGTCGACCAAGTTCTGAAGAACATCCCGAACCACGCGGGTGTGCCGCTCTTCCGTCGTGCGGATGAAATCATCGTGTTGAACATCGAGAGCGGCCCACAAGGCTTTGAAGGGTTCGCTCAACTCATCCACATGCTGCTGGGCCGTGATCCCCCGCTTGGCAGCCGCTTCATAGACTTTTTGTCCATGCTCATCCGTACCGGTAAGAAAATGGGTTGGCCGGCCATTCATCCGATGCCAACGAGACACGACGTCGGCGGCAATGGTCGTGTATGCATGGCCAACGTGAGGCTTATCGTTCACGTAATAGATGGGCGTAGTGATGTAGAAGTTGTCGGCCACAGAAGCCTCCGAATAATCGATTCTGGCCAGGGTTAGCACGCGCATCTCCCCATGGAAAGAAACACATATAGGGTGTCACTCGCTTGTAGCTGTCCGCCAACACGGATAGTCGCGGGCATGGTTCAAGCAATTGGCTACGTAACAGAGAGTTTTGATCCCGCCGCACCCGGTCGGTTGTGCCGGGGGCGTGAGCGTTGGATCGAATACGAGACCATGGGTGCTGTAGAGGAATGTACGGGCATCCACAGGGTGATCCTATCGGGCGCTACGTTTTCCGATGACCGTGCCCGTGATGCGCGGCGTGGACTGAATTTCGGACCTGTCGATATGTGGTCTTTGCTCCACGTGCTGCTCGGAGAGGGGCTCTTGATTGCATATTGTGAAGAGGGTCACCCCAACGAAGTTCCAGACAATGCGGCCAATATCGAACACCACACGGTGGCACGCCCTGGAGGGGGTCTACGAGAATGGCGCGTCCGCTGGCATGTGGAGGTCACCGATTCTGCTTCCCTCAATGGGGCCTTGGATGCCGGTGCAGATGTTTTCTTTTGCCTGGACACGGCCACCAGCGACCCCGCAAGAAACAGCCCTGAGAGCCCAATGATTCCGCCTGTCGCGGATGCTTTTGTTGGTCTTCCGAGCCATGTGAGCGAGCCTTTGGCACAAGCCCTCTTCTTGCTGACTGGTTTTCGATGTGAGGGAAGACCCAACCGCTATTTCCAGCCTTGGGGGGTCCCTGCTGTACTCGAACACGCAAACTCCGTGGCACTCGTGCATCGAGACAAACATGGGCCCGCACTCGGCGTGTACCGCAATGAAGGTTTCGATTTCGCCAATATGTTTTGCGATCTTCAAATAGATGGTACTCAACCTTTGATGGTGCCATTCGCGATTCCCCCCATGCTTGCGCGCTGGGACCGGGCATTGTGGGATCTTCGCCAAACTTGGGACTCTGCAGCACGCGGTGAATTCCCTGTTCCAGTGGCAGAGGCCGAGCGTCCTGAAATAGAACCGGAAGTCGAAGAGCCGCAAACACCTGTGGTTGCAGCAGCCGAAGAATAGACCCTAGGTCCCGGTACCAAAAGGCTCTGGCTCCCCATCCGAACTCGCCATCGCGCTGTGTCGGCGGGTCAAAACCTTGGACAAGAACAGTCGTCTATCTGTGCTGACCCGTCCATCTACACGCCGAGAGTGAACTTCGGTGTAGACGCCAATGTCATCAAAACCCATCCCCATATACATGTCGTAGGAAAGGTTCTTCACTGCACTTACACGAAGTACAGCATGGGTGTATTTCTGGTGATCAACCAGCTCCAGCCGGTGGGCCACAAGGGTTTTGCCCAGGCCGATCTGCCGGGCAGACTCCAACACGCCCAGTTCGGCCAAGTAGTACGTGTGCGCAACCGGTAGCAGTCCGCGCAAATCACGAGAGATGTCCGGTTTGGAAATGGCGGGGACGCCGATACCAAAACCGACGACTCGGGTTTTTCCCTTCACCGCAAACAAACAAATGTTTTCCGGTGTCTGTAGATACCGGTGAAGAATCGCTTGCGCCTCGGAGGGGAAATACCGCTCGTTGTACGGCGGTTCCGAAAAAATGTCCTGATACGCGCCAGCGAAGCTCGCACGATACGGCAAAGCATCGTCCGGGTTGGTGATGCGGATGATTCGAATTCCGTCTGGGCGCTCAAGGACGATCACAACCAAATGATGCCGGGCGCGCGCCAAGCTTGCAAACAAAAGTGTTTCAAGAAGCCATCCAAGCGACCGCTATCACCATGGTCTGCTCGTCTTCTAAGTCGATCGTGATCTCGCCACCACCAAGGGCAGCATGGCGCGCATGGGCAGCACCCCACAGGCGAACGTTCGCGCGACCTTCACCCAAATCGAGAACTTCTACTTCTCTCGGATCAAGGCGCATGCCTGTACCCAAAACCTTTAGGACGGCTTCCTTCACAGCCCAGACTTGGCTTTCACGGCGGGCATCTCCCTGACACAGTTCCTGCTCTGATGGGCGAAACCATGTCTCCGCAAAAGAGGCGGCCCGCGACTCAACAGATTCCAAATCAATGCCAGCACGACCTGTCGGTGTGGCCACGGCGATCGCCTCACCGTCACGGTGCGAAATGCTGATTTTCGGCATGGGTCGGCCATCGAGTGAAACCACCACAGGTTCACCGGATTCCAAATTTGATATCTCAAACTGGTGCGGTTGAAGTCCTGTGAGTTCAGCCACAGCTTGTTTGGCTGCAATCCGTCCCAGCGTCCTATCGGTCTGGCGCTTGGCATTGCCACGGGCCGCGATTACCGCACGTTCACCGGCCGTTAGGATGGTCTCCGCCTTTTCGCCAGCCCCATCGGCAGCCTTCACGCGCGCAATCACAGCGGTGGACCAGCCACCTTCCGGCGGATCAAATGTCTTGCCGGGCGGGAGCGGGCCCGCCTCAACCATCTGGAAGCCCCTCAGTGCCATGACGGCACCCTGTTCACCCACAACATCCACATCGTATGCTGCACCATCTCGCCGAACCGTAAGCTTCAAGACTTCATCATCCCGAACAGAGTCCAAAACCAACACAGATTGAATCGCCTGGGGAAGCGCCATCACACCATCCACCATCATGCGGTGCAATCCAGCCGCTTGAAATGCTGCTTCCAAAACGAGTGGAATCGTCAGCAAGCCGCCAGTGATGGAGGTATGCCGCACCGCACCATCCGCCAGAAGCGCATCGCTTGTGGCCGCCGTCGCTGAACTCAGCACTTGAAAGATCGGCCCATGGAAAAAGCGCTGGTAAATCTCCTCCGCAGTCACCGGATGGTCCGGCATGCCCATCGGCGGCAAGGAGGAAGGCACATCCATTTCCCACCGAATGTCCGCAGAGAAGTGGTCCGTTTCGATGACACGGCCCGTACGCGTTTGCCTGGACGAACTGAGCGTTGCCCGTACGCCACCCGCCACCGGGGTGGCCCGAACAATCACATCGGTTGGCGTGTCGCCATGCAGCTTTACAGGTGAAAGATACTGTACGTTTTCGGCACCCACATATGCATGACCGGGTGCGGCCATCATGGCTGCTGAAGCCATGAGTTCCAAGCCGATCACACCGGGCAACACCGGCTTACCATCGATCGCGTGGTCCAAAATCCAAGGGTCAGAGGAGAGGCCAAGCGACCGACGAACCGTCAAGGTGTCGCCATCCATCTCCAAGTCGTCCAGCAAAGGGTGGGTCGGAGAGATTCCGAAATCACCCAATCGCCCAGCGACAACCACTTCGCCCCAAACGCCACCCGAAACCATGTCGAGCAACAAACGAGAACCACCATGAGCTGGAAGCATTTCAACACCACGCTCACCCAACAACTTGTCCATACCACCGCGCACGGCCATGCCCACATCCGCCCATGCGGTCCAATCGACGTGCAAGGAACGGGGGCGCGCAAGACAAACCTGCGCCATCGACTCATTGGCCGCCGAGTAGTCCACTTGTCCAGGATTTCCAAATCGGCCCGCAACCGAACCCATGGAGACAAACCAAGCTTCTGATTCCAAGTGCTCAGCCAGCGCCAAGCCACCGATGGCCTTGCCATCAAACACCCGATGGAATGCCCGCTCATCCTTGTCTGCAATCAACCGGCTTTCTTCCACGCCTGCGCCATGAACCAAGCCACCGATGGGTCCCAATTCGGAGCGGACCGTGTCGAGCGCCGTCTTCACGGCATCCGGACTCGACAGGTCGATGGGGAAAAATGCAACGGTCGCCCCAAGTTCCCGCATGCGTTCCACATTTTGTCGAGCTTCTTCCGCTCGTTTCAATGGCGCAACACGATCCCGTACTGCGGCGGGCGTTGCACGCACACCTTCCGATTCAAGTGCTGCCTTGGCAGCTGCCTTGGCAGCCCCCTCATCGAGTGGAGATTCGCCCGGTGGCGTTCGTGCCATAAGCGCCAAGGTGCACGGCCCTCGCTCCGCCAAAGCCAGCGCAACTTCGGCCGTAATTCCACGTGTGCCGCCGGTAAGAACGATGACTTCACCCTTGAACGATCCGCCCTGTTCCGGAAATGGAACCACTTCAAGCTCAATCGCGTGTCGGCCCTGATCATTCCAGAAGATCTCTACAGAACCATCGGGTGCAGCCAACTCTTCCAACACCAAGGAGGCCGAGGTCTCCAGTTCGAAGTCTGGGTGCGTATGAACGACACGGGCCGTACAATCATCCCACTCCCGACCAATGGCCTTGGTAAATCCAGCACGGGCACCCGACTGGGCCCCAGCCCTCACCGATGGCGCCGTACGCTCCGATGACACAGCACAAATCCAATCTGAAGGGTGCTTCTTGTCCAAACCTTGCGCGAAGGTGAACACATCAAACACGGATGCCCCAGCATCGATCACAGCGTCGGGAGAATCGCTGATGGTCGCACCCTTTTCTTCCACCCGACGGCGCAATGCATCGGCAAATGGGCCTTCACCCAACACCGCTAGCTTGCGCCCCTTGATGGACCCCATGGACCATGGTGGTCGAGAAACCACAACAGGACGGCGAATCCGAAAGCTATCCGGCAAGCCTGCACCCTGTGCTGCGGTCTCTTCCTTGGGTGGCGCTTCCACCACAGTTTCAACAGGAGCCGCCTCTGGGGCTTGGGTTGGTTCTGAAGGAG
>Ga0163108_10003364_pt1 | contig 11380 bp, 5 predicted proteins | sample Fk1155metaG_FD_109644 | JGI IMG/M metagenome (GOLD analysis project Ga0163108, IMG submission 109644) | Marine microbial communities from the Central Pacific Ocean - Fk160115 155m metaG | ecosystem: Environmental > Aquatic > Marine > Oceanic > Photic zone | place: The Central Pacific Ocean...
ATCGAGCCCGAATTCGCGCGGCGCCTCTCCCACGAACAGCCAGCCATCTTCGGGGCCTTCGCCTAGGCTGTCTCCGCTGCCGAGAGTTTGGGGCAAGGCGATATAGCAGGCCGAGCTCACGTCACCGCGATTATGGATATGTGCGACGTGATACCCCGAGCTCTGCAGACGGACCGACCACGATCCGGTGAAGCGGCGAACTTCACGCGGCAATGAAAGCCAGGGGTGCTTCGGATCGTGGGGTGGAAGCTGTGCGAGATACTCCGCAACGGCGTCGGCGATCGCATTGCGGAGTTCATCGATTTCGGGAGACATCCGAGCAAACAACATGCCGTCGGTCTGTGTTCCGCCCCGCAACGACTGTTCAAGTGGTTGTTGCCGTGCGCTGTGTACTCGTCGCAAATACTCTGCGAGCGCACTGAGGTCGCGTACCCGCCCGCCGATATCCAATGTTCCTACCAGCGCGCCGTCACGTTCGAGCCAGTGCCAGCGCTCGGGATCGCTGCCTCGCCATGCAAGCGAAAGGTAGGGCAAGATGTCCCGCGCATGCCCTGCCCTGAGGAGTTTCTGTCCGAGCCGCGAAAGCTCGTCCCAGCGGTGCATCCGGGCCAGCCAACGTGCTCGCAGCAAGTCTGCCCCGGTATCTCCATGGCGTGCGATCGCATCGAAGATATCCGCGTATACGGCAAAATCATCCGCTTCGCACGCCGCCCTTGCGGTCATCATCTCGACCTCGCGCCGGTCGCCGAGCGCGACCCGCGCGCGCCGCGCGATCTCCATGGCCGCAGCAGGATTGCGATGCCGTTCGGCCAGACGCGCATATTCGCCCCACACGGCAGCGGGGCAGCCGGGTCTCGCCACAGCATCGGCGAAGCTGGCAAGCGGATCACCTTCGAGCGCGGCTTCCCATCGGATCTGCGCGCGCGCGTGGAGCGCATCGATGTTGAACGGCTCCGCGCCGATGACCTGCCCCAGCACGCGGTCGGCGTCGTGACTGCGCCGTTCGGCGTGGAGCGCCGCGGCATATTTGACCGCCAGCCCCATGTCCCTCGGGACCGCCGCAAGCGCGCGATTGAAATGCGCGAGACTGGACCTGCCCGAATCGAATTCGGCATAGGCGCGGACGGACAGCGCCATCGCATCGTTGGGCGCCCGCGCGAGAACGTGCTCGCTAGCCCTTATTGCCGGCCCGGTGGCAAATTCCTCGCGTTCGAGAAGCGCCAGATTTCGCCATGCACGAAGATGCTCGGGGTTTGCCGCAGCAAGTCGGCGAAGGTCGTCGAGCGCATTCGGTCTACCCAGCCGGCGATGACGCAAGATGGCGAGGTCGATCGCCGCATCGACCAGGCCGGGCTCCAGCTTCAAAGACTTGGTGTAGGCTTTTTCCGCCTCTTCGAAACGGTGTGCATCGTCGAGCGTACTGGCATATTCGGCCCACAGCGGCGCGTCGCGCGATGCGGTTCGCAGCGCCTTTTCGAGCAGTTTGGCCGCTCCACGGGGATCGCCTTCCGCGCGTGCCAGTCGCGCCGCGAGGTAAAGCACCGCCTTGTCGCGCGGCAGCGCCTTGCGCAGCGGGGTCAGCGCGGAGCGCGCGTCCTTCAACCGGCCTTGTTGCAGCGCCGCTTGCGCCACCTGCAGCGCCCTTTGCGCGCTGGCGATGTCCATCAATCGATGCGCTTGACGCCGCGCCAGCCTCGCTTGCCCGCAATCGATAGTTTGAAAGTCCCCAAGGCACCCCTTTCGATGGTTACCTGCTCGCCCGGCTGGAAGAAGCCATAACGCAGCGACCCCGAACTCTTCGCCTCCCACACGCTTCCATTGTCGAGCTGGAAACGGAGGATGTTGTATGTCTGATTGAAGTCGACATGCGTGATCGTGCCGGTGAAATCATCGGCGACGTCCTGCTGGTCGGCAGCGAGATTGCCGAAATTGTCGCGCTGCAACTCCTGGCGCTCGGCCTCCGCGATTTCGTCCACTCCGAATATCGTGTCCATTGCTTCGTCGAAACATTCGAGCCGCTGCGACTTGCGCTCAATCTCGCGACATTGCAGCAAGCGCGCGTCATTGCCTGTTTCCTGAGCGCCAACCCCGACGGGTACGGCCAGAACAATGGCCGCGAGACCAATGAGACGCTTCATTGTTTGCTTCCCTCTTCCGGAACCGGCCCAAATGGCCGCGTTCCAGCCTAACAGATTGTCATTCCCTCACAAGACGATGGCTCCGAATTCCACCGTGCACTTCGCAATTCGGCAGTGTTGCAGAAAAATGACACCTCGGTAAGCAATTACCCGTAAAGGTCGGAATTCGACGAACGGCCATTGCGGGACCCATGCCCGCGCGCCCAATGGGCCCGTGCAATATCGCACAGGTCGCAAATCAGGGAATACATGATGACCAACACCCCCCCGTTCGTGCGGGGTCGGCGGCTTGCGCTCTTCACGAGCGCCGGCATTGCCGCCCTCGCCATTTCGACGCCCGCCTTCGCGCAGGATGCGGACGAAACCATCTCCGACGAACAGGCTGAAGCCGCCCCCCAGGCTGATAACGCCATCGTCGTCACCGGTTCGCGCATCCGTCGCCCCAACCGCGATACGCTCGAGCCCTCGATCGTCGTCAACGCCGATCAGATCGAAGAACGCGGTCTGACCAATGTCGGCGAAGTGCTCAACGAACAGCCTGCTTTCGGTCCGCCCGCCAGCAGCGCGGTCGGCGGCCAGTCGGGTTCCTTCGGTTCGGGCCAGAGCTTCATCAACTTCTTCGGTCTGGGTTCGCAGCGTACGCTGACGCTGGTCAACAGCCGTCGCTACGTCAGCTCGAACACGGCCTCGATCTTCGGCCCCGTGGCTGCCGGTTCGCAGGTCGACCTCAACACCATCCCCACGCTGATGGTTGACCGCCTTGAAACCATCGCCGTCGGCGGCGCGCCGATCTACGGCGCCGACGCCATCGCCGGTACCGTGAACATCATCCTCAAGGACCGTTTCGAAGGCGTCCGTTTCGACGCGCAGATGGGCATTGCCGAAGAAGGCGACGCACAGGAATACCGTCTGGGCGCAATGGTCGGGACCAGCTTCGCCGATGGCCGCGGCAACGTGGTTGCGGCAGTCGAATACAACAAGACCGAAGGTCTGCTGTACACCGATCGTGAACGCACGGCTCAGGGCCTGTTCTACGCAGCTCCCAACGACCCGAATTCGCCGTTCGACAACGTCATTATCAGTGATCGCCGCATTCCCATCCTGAGCGAGTTCGGCGCGCCGACGACCGCCGATATCGTTCCGGGTTTCGGCTTCGACATCACCGACGGCAGCGGCAACACGCTGGTCTTCGACGCCAACGGCAATCTTACCCCGCTGGACTTCGGCGAACGCTACGGTGTGGTAAACTCCGCTGGCGGCAACGGTTTCAGCCTGTTGCCGGTTTCGAACCTGCTCTCGCCGGTCGAGCGTTACCTCGGTGCGCTTACCGCCACCTACGACGTCACCGATTCGATCACTGCCTTCCTCGAAGGGCAATACGCCAATTCGAAGGGTACCGAACTGCGTTCGCAGCCGGTTTACAACACCTGGCTGTTCGATGATGCAGGCACCCCCGACGGCAATCTGATCGTGCCGCTGAGCAATCCGTTCCTCTCGGACGAAGCCCGTGCGACCATTGGCGCGCAGCTTCCTGCGGGCCAGGACTTCTTCTACCTCGGCCGCGCCAACACCGACCTGATCGCAGGTGAAGGCTCGTCGGAAGTCGAAGTCTATCGCGTCGTCGCCGGTCTGCGTGGTGATTTCTATCTCGGTTCGCGCAATCTGAACTGGGAAGTCTCGGGCCTCTACGGTCGTTCGCGCACCGAGGGTCGCAGCCGCGAGCTGGTGCAGCAGAACTTCGAGAACGCCCTGGCCGGCTGCCCGGCTGGTGCCGACAATTCGCCGATCGCAACAATCAGCGACATCTGCGCTCCGTTCAATCCGTTCGGCAACCAGAACTCGCAGGCCGTGGCGGATTACGTCACGACGATCGCGAATCCGACCGCAACCAACGAACAGTATGATTTCATCGCCACCATCGGCGGCGACCTGTTCAACATCTGGAGCGGCCCGGTCGGTTTCTCGATCGGTTACGAACATCGCGACGAATCGGCGGACTTCGATCCGGGCGCGTTCTTCTTCGGCCAGCCCGACCCGACCGACCCGGATGCGCCTCGCAGCCAGTTCGGTCGCTCGATCCCGATCGATCCGGTTTCGGGTTCATACAACACCGACGAAGTGTTCGGCGAAATTCAGATCCCGCTGGTTTCGCCGTCGATGGACGTTCCGTTTGTCAATCTGCTCGAAGCGAAGGGCGCAATTCGTTACGTCGATAACTCGCTCACCGGCGGGGACATCACCTGGACGGCTGGCGGTCGCTGGAAACCGGTTGAAGATTTCGCGATCCGCGGCAACTTCACCCGTTCGATCCGCGCACCGGCGATCACCGAACTGTTCAACCCGAACAGCGCGATCTTCACCACCGCGGACGATCCGTGCGATGCACGCTTCATCAACGCTGGCCCGAACCCGGCCCAGCGGGCGGCGAATTGTGCTGCGGACGGACTGCCGGCCAATTTCACCTCGAACATCGTCGACTTCACGACGCGCGGTTCGCTCTCGGGCAACACCGAACTCGAGAATGAAACGGCCGACAGCTGGACCATTGGTGCGGTGTTCACGCCGACCTTCGCTCCGGGCCTGACCCTGTCGGTCGACTGGGTCGATATCGCCCTCGAAGGCGCGATCCAGAGTGTGGACGCCGAAGGCACGCTGGAAGCCTGCTACGATGCCAACGACTTCCCCAACTCGGCTTGCGATCGCATCGATCGCGACGGGGCGGGCCAAGTCGAATTCATCCGCACCGGCTACCTCAATGTCGCATCCTACGACTATCAGGGTGTGATTGCGGACCTGCGCTGGACCGAAGCAACGCCGTTCCTCGGCGCCGACAGCCGCATCAGCCTGCGGGGTTCGTACCAGTACATCGACAAGCTCGAACAGCAGGTCGGTACGGGCGATCTCTCGACGTTCCGTGGAAGCCCGGGCTATTCGAAGCACCAGGCCACCGTCGGCGTGACCTACGAGAACAACGGGTTCGGCGCATTCACGCAGATCCAGTACATCGGCGAAAACGTCGTTGATCCGGATGCGGCACCGACCTCGTACCAGTTCTTCGAGCGTGACGAGATCGTCTACATGGACGCTGGCATCAGCTTCCGTACCGAAGACGACTTCACCTTCCGTTTCATCGTCGAGAACCTGTTCGACCGCGGCGCGCCGTACCCGGCGCCGAGCGGTGGTGGTCTGACCACCTATTTCGACGGGATCATGGGCCGGTACTTCAAGGTCGCTGCGACCTTCGGCTTCTGATCGAGATCGGAAACCCAGAAAGAAAGGGCCCCGGGGAACCGGGGCCCTTTTTTATTGCCTTGCAGCTCAGGCGGCGGGGTCAGCTGACGGTCATCGCCAGTTCGCCATCGCCTTCCTCGATCCGCACGGTTGAACCGTCGGGGACATTGCCCGCAAGGATCATGTCCGCCAGCGGGTCCTGCACATAGCGCTGCACCGCACGCTTGAGCGGGCGAGCGCCATAGACCGGGTCGTAGCCCACCCGGCCGAGCCATTTCTTCGCCGCTTCGGTCAGATCGAGCACGATCTTGCGCTCCTTCAGCAGCTTCTGCACCCGCGCGACCTGGATATCGACGATCGGCGCCATGTGTTCCTGCGCCAGGCGATGGAACAGGATAATCTCGTCCAACCGGTTGAGGAACTCGGGGCGGAAATGCCCGCGCACCACATCCATCACCTGCGGCTCGACATCCGCGACCTCCTGGTCGTCCTCCATATTGGCGAGATACTGGCTGCCGAGGTTCGACGTGAGGATGATCAGCGTATTGCTGAAGTCCACCACACGCCCCTGCCCGTCGGTCAGCCGCCCGTCGTCGAGCACCTGCAGCAGCACGTTGAACACGTCGCTGTGCGCCTTCTCGACCTCGTCGAACAGCACCACCTGGTAGGGCCTGCGCCGGACCGCTTCGGTCAGCACGCCGCCTTCTTCATATCCGACGTAGCCCGGAGGTGCGCCGATCAGCCGCGCAACCGCGTGCTTCTCCATGAACTCGCTCATGTCGATGCGCACCATCGCGCTGTCATCGTCGAACAGGAAGCCGGCGAGTGCCTTGGTCAGTTCGGTCTTGCCCACGCCGGTCGGGCCTAGGAACAGGAAGCTGCCCAGCGGGCGGCCCGGATCCTGCAGGCCCGCCCGTGCACGGCGGACGGCCTTGGACACGGCATCGATCGCCTGGCTTTGACCGATCACCCGCTTGGCGAGGATATTCTCCATGTCGAGCAGCTTCTCGCGCTCGCCTTCCATCATCCGGTCGACGGGAATGCCCGTCCAGCGGCTGACCACCCCGGCGATGTCGTCCTCGGTGACCTCTTCCTTGAGCAGCGCATTGTCGGTGTGGCCGGCCGCTTCCTCGAGCCTGGTCTCGAGTTCGGGAATGCGCCCGTATTGCAGTTCGCCGGCCTTGGCGAGATCGCCCGCGCGCTGCGCCTGCTCCAGTTCGAGCCGCGCCTGATCGAGTTCTTCCTTGATCCGGCCTTCGGCATGGATCTTGTCGCGTTCGTTCTGCCACCGCGTGGTCAGTTCGCTCGACTGCTGTTCGAGCTCGGACAGCTCCTTGCGCAGCGTGTCGAGACGATCCTTCGAGGCGCTGTCGGTTTCCTTCTGCAACGCCTGTTCCTCGATCCGCAACTGGATGATCCGCCGATCGAGCCCCTCGATCTCCTCGGGCTTGCTTTCCACCTCCATGCGGATGCGGCTCGCAGCCTCGTCCATCAGGTCGATCGCCTTGTCGGGCAGGAAGCGGTTCTGGATATAGCGGTTCGACAGCTGCGCCGCGGCGACGATCGCACCATCGGTGATGCGCACGCCGTGGTGCAGCTCGTATTTGTCCTTGATCCCGCGCAGGATGCTGACCGTGTCTTCCACGCTGGGTTCGTCGATATAGACCGGCTGGAACCGCCGCTGCAGCGCAGGGTCCTTCTCGACATACTTCTGGTATTCGTCGAGCGTGGTGGCGCCGATGCAATGCAACTCGCCACGCGACAGCGCGGGCTTGAGCAAATTGCCCGCATCCATGCTGCCTTCGCTCGCGCCAGCACCGATCAGCGTATGCATCTCGTCGATGAACAGGATAATCTGGCCCTCGGCGCCCTTCACTTCGTCGAGCACTGCCTTGAGCCGTTCCTCGAACTCGCCGCGATATTTGGCGCCCGCGATCAGCGCGCCCATGTCGAGCGCCATCAGCGTGCGGCCCTTGAGGCTGTCGGGCACGTCGCCATTGGCGATCCGCAGTGCAAGGCCTTCGGCGATCGCGGTCTTACCGGTGCCGGGTTCGCCGATCAGGGCGGGATTGTTCTTCGTCCGGCGGGCAAGGATCTGCACGGTCCGGCGGATCTCCTCGTCGCGGCCGATGACGGGATCGAGCTTGCCATCGCGTGCCGCCTGCGTCAGGTCGCGGGCGTATTTCTTCATCGCGTCATAGCTTTCTTCCGCGCCCGCGCTGTCCGCGGTGCGTCCGCCGGTTACTTCCTGAATCGCGGCCTCGAGCGACTTGGCATCGATCCCGGCAGCCTTGAGCGCCTTGCCCGCGTCATTGTCCGCCAGTGCGAGAGCCTGCAACAGGCGCTGGACGGGAACGAAGCTGTCGCCCGCCTTTTCCGCCAGCTGTTCCGCGCTGTCGAGCGCGCGCACCGCATCATTGTCGAGCCCCGGCGTCTGCTGCGCACCGCCGCCCGATACCGCGGGCACCTTGGCCAGCGCGTTGTCGACTTCGGTAATCGCCACGCCCGGATTGCCGCCGGCGCGCTGGATCAGCTGCGCCGCCATGCCCTGCTCGTCGTCGAGCAGCGCCTTGAGCAGGTGCGCGGGCGAGATCCGCTGATGGTTCAGGCGGATGGCGACGGTCTGCGCAGCCTGGAGAAAACCCTTGGCGCGGTCGGTGAACTTTTCGAGATTCATGCAAACACCCCAATCACAAATTGCCGTCAGAATATGGTGTGGCGATTATGCAACACAAGCCCCGTCGCGAAATAAACGAGGTGTATTAATCGGATATAGGGGTGCGCCGTGGCTTGTGAAGCCACCGGCCGAAATTTCAGGCCAGCCGCGCGCCGTCAGGCACGTCCGGATGGGGCCGGGCCAGAAGGATAGCCCCGGCGGCGTCGGGAAATCCGAGCACGAGGATCTCGGACATGACCGGGCCAATCTGGCGCGGCGCAAAATTGACCACTGCCATCACGCGTTGCCCGACGAGGTCTTCCGGGGTGTAGTGATCGGTGATCTGCGCGGAGCTCTTGCGTTCACCGATGTCGGGGCCGCAATCGACCCACAGCTTGATCGCCGGGCGGCGCGCCTCGGGGAAGGCTTCGGCGCGGGTCACGGTGCCCGCGCGAATGTCGAGCGCGGCGAAATGGGCGAAATCGGCGTGGTCCATGGGTCCGGTCTATGCAGACCGCCGCGCCGTATCAACCGTTTGCGAGCGGCTCGAGCCCCGGCACCATGACCGTCCGGTCGCCGCCGAAATCCTCGCGCACCACGACCAGCCCCTGGCGTTCGAGATGATCGAGCAGGCGCCGGATGCGCCCCGGAGAGCTGGTTCCGTAGGCGCGCGCCAGTTCGTTCTCATCGACCTGCGTCTCGCCCGCCTGCGCTGCCTTGGCAATGACGAGGAAGGGGCCGAGCAGGTCTTCCTCCACCGCTCCGGCGAGTTCCATGATCCGCGCCTGCAGGACCTCGTCCAGTTCCTCCAGCCCCGCCCCCGCGACGGCGAAGCGACGCCGGAAGGCGCGCATGTCGGGCATCGGGCCGATCAGGCGTTCACGCCGGCAGCGCGACAGGAAGGTCTGGTATTGCGCGCTCGCCGACTGGAAGGCGACACCTTCCTCGCTCGCGAGTTCACGGATGATTTCACCGATCCGCGTGGCAACGGCAGACGTATCGACCGGTTCGGCGGGTGTCTCCACCTGGCGTTCCTCGGCTCGCGCGATGCTGTCTTCCATGTCCTCGACCCGCGGCGCGGGAGGCGGCGCCGGTGGCGGCGGTGCCTTGGCGACGTCGCTGGCGAGGTCGGTGGTCAGCAGCGCCGCCATGTCTTCGGGCGCGGTGTCGGGCAGCGCCATCAGCCCTTCGCTGCGCACCTGGTTGCCGGTCTTCACCGGGCCGATCTTGCACGCCAAGGGCAACCGCGTGATCGCCGGTCCAAGCGCGAGGAAGTGGCCGCGCTCGAGCTCGCGGATACGCTCGGCCTGTCGCCGCTCCATGCCGAGCAAATCGGCGGCGCGCACCATGTCGATATCGAGAAAGGTGCGCCCCATGAGGAAGTTCGAGGCTTCCGCAGCGACATTCTTGGCCAGCTTCGCCAGCCGCTGCGTGGCGACGATCCCCGCGAGCCCGCGCTTGCGCCCGCGGCACATGAGGTTGGTCATTGCGGTCAGCGTCATCCGGCGCGTGTCTTCCGCCATTTCGCCCGCTGCTGCAGGAGCGAACATCTGCGCCTCGTCGACCACCACCAGCGCGGGATACCAGTGTTCGCGCGGGGCATCGAACAGCGCGGTCAGGAATTGTGCCGCGCAGCGAATCTGCTGTTCGACCTCAAGCCCGTCGAGATCGAGCACCACGCTGGCGCGGTGTTCGCGGATACGCCGGGCCAGCGCCTCGATTTCGCCCGGCGAATAGGCCGAGCCGTCGATCACGACATGGCCGAATTCTTCGGCAAGGCTGGGGAAATCACCCTCGGGATCGATTACCACCTGCTGGACCATCCCTGCGCTCTCTTCGAGCAAGCGGCGCAGCAGGTGCGACTTGCCGCTGCCCGAATTGCCCTGGACGAGCAAACGGGTGGCGAGGAGTTCCTCGATGTCGAATTCGACCGGCTTGCCGGCAGAATCGGTTCCGATGGTGATCTGCGCTGTCACTGCCTGCTGGTTAGCGAGCAGGACCCGCTCCGGGGAACAGCCGCGAAGCGGTTTTGCCCAATCGCATTGCGTCGGCTGGCAGCGCTCGCTAGGCGAGTTGCAAGAGAGGACGGAAATCTATGACAAAATGGCTGGGGCGCATCGGCATTGCGCTGGTGGTGCTGGGACTGATTGTGTTCGTCGGTCTTGCGACTTGGGAACCCTTCTGGGCCAAGCGCGACGATATCACCCTGCCCGATCGAATCTATACGGCCGAAATCATCCGCGACGATTTCGGCGTTCCGCATATCTACGGGAAGACCGATGCCGATGTCGCTTACGGCGTCGCCGTAGCGCATGCCGAGGACGATTTCTTCACGCTGCAGGATGTCATCGCGATGAGCCGCGGGCGCTATGGCGCGATCGCGGGCGAAGAGGGTGCAGCCTTCGACTACGCCTATCACCTGCTCGATGCGCGCGGCCTTGCCGAACGCGAATATCCGCGTCTCCCCGAAGACACGCGCGCGCTGTTCGATGCCTATGCCGCGGGCCTCAACGAATATGCCGCAGCGCATCCGGGCGAAGTCAAGCTGGGCAACCTGTTCCCCGTCGATGGAACGGATGTCGCTGCCGGCTTCGCGCTGCGCCAGCCGTTCTTCTTCGGCCTCGGCAACATCATCGAACCGCTGGTCTCGGGCAAGCCGCTCAACCGCGAACACGGCCCGGCGATACCCGTGGCCGATGGCGGCAGCGCAGCCCCGACAACAGACGGCAGCGAAACGCCCTCCGAGCGCGCCCCCGACCAGGCCCGCGCACACCCGCTCCCCTGGGGCGAGGACGGTGCCCTGGCCGGTTCCAACGCCTTCGCGGTGACCCCTGAGAAATCGGGCGGCCCGACCATTCTCGTTTCGAACAGTCACCAGCCCTGGCGCGGCGGCGTGGCGTGGTACGAACTGGTCGTCGAGAGCGAGGAAGGCTGGCACTATGCCGGGGCGAATTTCCCCGGCAGTCCCTTCCCTTTCCTCGGGCATAACGAGCACCTCGGCTGGACCAATACGGTCAACACGCCCGACATGGTCGATGTCTATCGGCTGGAGATGAGCGAGGACGGAAGCCGATACCGGATCGGCGACGAATGGCGCGACCTCGAAGCGACGACGGTCACCTTGCCGGTCAAGCTCGGCCCCGTCACGCTGCCCATTCGGCGTACGGTCTATCGCAGCGTCCACGGCCCGGTGATCAGGAACGACGACGGCTTCTTTGCGATCCGCTATGGCGGGATCGGCAATCTCGGCCAGCTCGATGCCTATTACCGGCTCAACAAGGCGACCGATCTCGAACAGTTCGAGACCATCCTCGCGCGGATGGATATCCCGTCGACCAACTTCATCTATGGCGAT
>Ga0163108_10003374_pt1 | contig 11360 bp, 7 predicted proteins | sample Fk1155metaG_FD_109644 | JGI IMG/M metagenome (GOLD analysis project Ga0163108, IMG submission 109644) | Marine microbial communities from the Central Pacific Ocean - Fk160115 155m metaG | ecosystem: Environmental > Aquatic > Marine > Oceanic > Photic zone | place: The Central Pacific Ocean...
CTCAGATAGTAGCTCCTGGGGGGCTTACTGTAGTCGATGCAAAAACATGGTCAAGTCCTCCTAAAGGTTTTGAGAAAAGGGAATTTCGTCCACATAACCGTCTTGTAACATGTGCAGCTCTTGAACCTGAAGAAAGAAAAAAAGCTGCTACAATCATAGGAAACAAATTAATGAAAGCCAAAGGTCCAACTGCGTTCATTATGCCTCACGGTGGCTTCGATGACTGGGATCGTGAAGGTGAGTGGGCTTTTGATAGAAAAGCCATTGATGCGTTTTATATGGAAATTAAAAGTATTTTAAAAAAACCTGTTGAATTTCATGAAATAAAACAAAATATAAATGATCCTGAATTTACAAATTTAGCTTTAATGATTTTTGATAAATGGGTAAAAGAAGGCCTAATTAACAATCAGTAATTAACTTGGAGAACTTAACTCAGAAATTGTTTTCTGAGGATTGATTATAAACGGATCTGTCATCATATTTATTAGAATGGGACCTTTATAGCCTTTTCTCAGATTTATGTAGTTTTTAATCAAATGTTTTGGATCATCAACATCAATAGCTTTAATTCCAAACGAATTAGCTAGAGCTAGAAAATTGGGGTTATTTAGATCAGTTGCAATACTCTTACCTGGATACTTGAGTTCTTGGTGCATTCTAATAGATCCATAAATACCATTATTGAATATGATAAAAGTGATGTTTAAGTTTCTTGCAACTGCAATCACGATTTCTTGAAAATTCATCATAAAACATCCATCACCTGCATAACAAATAACTTCTTTTTTTCTATTAATAAGAGCAGCAGCAATTGCTGATGGGACGGAATACCCCATTGGTGCATTTATTGGAGCTAGCAATGTATTTAATTTTTTAAAGACATGGTGGCGGAGTACGAAATGTGTGTAGTTACCAGCACCTGCAGTAATAATAGTATTATTTGAAACGATATCAGAGATATCTTTTATAGCAACACCAGGATTAGATCTATTTTTAAATACTTTAGGAATTCTATAGCTTTCATAACTCTTCCTTAAATAAGTAATACTTTTATTCCATAAAGGTTTATTTTCAATCTTCAATTCATTTAGAGTCTTGCAAAAACTTTCTAAATTTGAACCTAAAATTTTATAGCTACTTTTAGTATTTTTAATTATTTTTGGATCAGAAGTAACATGAAATATAAGTTGCTTATCATCTGATTTTTTAAATCTAGCAAATTTTTTAGTTTCTATCTCACCAAATTCTCCACCTATCAATAAAACTAAATCTGAATTTTCTGCATATGAGATTAAATTTGAATCTGGGCCGACACCAATAGAGCCAATGTAGTTTTTATGTTGATTATTAAAAAGATCTCCTTTTCTAAATGTAACTGCAATTGGAATTGAATGTTTTTTTGCAAATGTTTCTAGATTGGTTTTCATAGATTGTGTCCATTTGCTTCCACTTAATATAATTATTGGATTAGAAGAGTTTGACAAACATCTCGTTAGTCTATTAATCATATTAATATTAGACTTAATATTTTTAATCTGATTTAATTTGCAATTTGTTTCTTTAATCATCGCAAATTGAATGTCTTCTGGAACTGTAATGACTACAGGCCCAGGCTTACCATCCATAGAAATACTGATGGCCTTCTCAATTGTTTCTTTAATGTTTTTTTGATCCTTAATGGTTGTACTATATTTACACATCGATTTAAAAACTTTATCGGGATCAATTGATTGAAAAGCATTTTTATTAAGTGAATTTACTGGGACTTGACCAACAAATAAAATCATTGGCGTCCCTTCATGGTAAGCGGTATGGACACCTATAGCAGCATTACATGCTCCAGGGCCACGGGTTACTAGACAAATTCCAGGTTTTTTAGTTAACCTGCCGTAAGTTTCTGCCATATAAGAGGCACCTCCCTCATGTCGGCAAACAACTAAATCAAACCTATTTTTATAATTTCTTATAGCTTCTAGAATGCCTAAATAACTTTCCCCTGGTACACAAAAAGCTTTATTAATGCCATGTTGAAAAAGAATTTTAGTAATTAAAGAACCACCAGATATTAATTTTACCAATTAAAAATCTCATAAAATATAAAATTAAATTAAATTTATTAGTTAATCTTTTTGTATTAAATTTTCAAATAAAATAATTCATATTGGTTATAATTGCTTGACGGGATGAATAGTTTAATTAAGGTTTATTTAAAAAAAATATTGGGGGAATCTAATGAAATTATTTAATTTTATTGCTGCTTTAATAATATCAGTGGCAATTAACTTTTCAGCATCTGCTGAAAGTTTTAAAGGAGAGACTGCAATAGCTGGCGGACCTCCAGGCACAATGTTCATTGCATTTGCTGCTCAAGCTTCAAAAGCAGGAGTCAATATTGAGGTTAATGCAGGGAAAACACTTACAAAATCAATGTTGTCTGCAGGTAAAGGAGATATAGCTTTTTATTCAGCAGTTCCAAATCTTTATGTCCTAATGAAAAACAAAAAAGCTATGTACTCTAACATTGAAGAAGCTCCTGAATATGCTGATAATTTGAGATCTATAGTAGGCTTCAAAGCAGGGGTTTTCCATGTGATGACTAAAGAAAATTCTGGTATCGTTGAGTGGCAAGACATTAAAGGCAAAAAAGTTTTTCTTGGCCCACCATCTGGCGCTGCAAGTCAAGGTGCTAAAGGTATTCTGAAAGGAGTGACTGGATTTGATCATGACAAAGAATACGAAGGAATTATTTTACCATGGGGTGAAGGTTTAAATGCGTTTAGGGACAACAAAGTTGATGTGATGGTCAGACCTTGTGATGTTGGTTGTGCTCTAGTACAACAATTTGGACTAAATGCAAATTTTAGACTTCTATCAATTCCAGAAAGTGCTCTTGAAAATCCTGACTTAAAGAAACAAAGTTCATCTCCTGGAAGAGGCATCACTTCTTTCCAAGGTGACGTTTACAAAGGCCAATTAACCAAAGGTACTATCAGAGCTTTAGGATTTAATCAATTTGTAGGTACAACCAAAATGGTAGATGAAGAAGTTGTTTACAAGGCAACTAAAGCTTTTTGGGATAATATAGGTGACATACACAAAACTGCAGTATTCTTAAAAGAAGTTACAAAAGAAACTGCTTTTACTTCGGTTAACATTCCACTTCATAAAGGGGCATACCGATATTACAAAGAAGCAGGGTTTAATGTTCCAGAAAATATTATTCCAAAAGATTAACTCTTTTTAATTGAAACTCCTCAGGTTTAAATAATAACCTGAGGGGTGTTTTTTATGAAAAATAATATAATAAGATTTCTTTCCTTTACAGGTATTTTATCAGCATTAATGCTGTCTTTTATATCAGTATATTCCTCAGGCTTTGCATTGATCGATCCAAAATTTCACCGAGCATTATGTTGCGGACTTGCACTTATAACTGTGGTTCTTCTTCCTTATAGAAAACTTGAGAATATTTCTGATTTCATGACCTCTAAAATTGTTTTAGATTTTTTTATAGTAGTCTTTGGTATGCTTACAGTTTTTAAATTTTATACCGTTCAAGCAATTTTAGAAATTGAATTATATGAAGTTTCTTATTTTGATGGCCTTTACTCAATCTTAGGATTGATAATATTTATTGAGGTTTGTCGACGCTCTTGGGGCTATACATTATTTTTTGTAGGGTTATTTGCAATATTTTATCTATATTTTGGTTCTGATTTGCCAGGATTTTTAAAACACAGTGGTTTTAATGAACGACTGATAGGAGAAAATCTATGGTATAACATGAACAAAGGTGTGTTTGGAACAATCACCAATATAGCTGTCAACACCGTATTTATTTTTATACTATTTGGAATTTTATTAGAAGGGACAGGAGCAGGATATACCCTTTTAAAGTTTGCATTTATTCTAACAAGAAAAACAAGAGGAGGTCCTGCACAAGCAGCAATTTTGGCTAGTTCAATGTTTGGAACAATGTCCGGTAGTGTAGTTGCAAATATCGTTGGCACTGGAACATTTACTATTCCTATGATTAAAAAAAGAGGTTTTTCTCCTACTTTTGCTGGTGGAATAGAGGCTACAGCTTCTTCAGGTGGACAAATTATGCCTCCAATAATGGGAGCAGCAGCACTAGTTATGGCTGATTTAACGGGCATAAATTATTTATCGATAGCACTCGCTGCTTTAATACCTGCATTATTTTATTATTTTAGTTTATTTTCGAGTGTCACAATGGAGGCAAGAAAACAAAATATACAAGTAAAAGAACTTGATATCGATAGCAAGATCACCAGGAAGGATTGGATTAATTCTATTTTATTTATTGTACCAATTTGTCTGGTTATTTTTTCTCTTTTGTATGGCGCATCGACCTCAAGAGCAGGCTTTTATGCAGTAATAGCCATTCTATTATTAAGTTTAATTAATCCAGATGTAAGAAAAAATCCTTATAAACTGATTGATTCAATTATTAAAGGAGGAACTCAAGGAGCTAAATTACTTATTGCTATAGTTGTAATTTCAATGCTTGTAGGTGCCATCGATTCAACTGGCATTGGAATTAAATTAGCCTCTTTTATGAATGAACTCAGAGGAGACAGTCTATTTTTATCTCTAATACTAGCTATGATAGGTGCCCTCGTATTAGGCATGGGAATGCCAACATTACCAGCATATTTGATTATTATAGTTGTTATGGGACCAGCACTTCAGAATTTAGGAGTATCTGTTTTAGTCGCCCATTTATTTGTTTTTTATTATGGAGTTGCATCAAGCTTAACACCTCCAGTAGCCCTTGCAGCTTATGCCGCGGCTCCTATTGCAGGTTCTAACCCAATAACTACATCACTTATGGCTTTTCGTCTTGGAATAGCAAAATTCTTAATTCCATTTGCTTTTGCATATTATCCCTGTCTACTTATAATTGATGACTTTTCTTTAAATGAATTTATCTCAATAATTCCCAGATTGATTTTATCGATATGGTTTATAAATAGTGCTTTAGCAAAATATGATTTTTCAAAACTGTCTTGGGCTGAAGTTTTTTTAAGGCTACTAGTTGGTTTTTCTATCTTGTTGATAGATTACAGGATTCAATTAATTAGCATTGTCACAGCAATTATTTTATTAGCTTGGGATTTTTATAGGCATAAAAAAATTACCTCTTGAAGATTGATTGTTAAATGGACTTAATTCTTGAAAAATTAAAATCAATAGTAGGATCTGATTTCTGGAGAAGCACAAGCAGTGAAAATTTAAAATATTTTAATGATATAAATAATAATCAGAATGGACTTCCATCAATAATATTACTCCCGGCGTCTTCTATACAAATTTCCCAAATATTGAAAATTTGTAATAGTTATAAATTACCAGTTTCTATCCAAGGGGGAATGACGGGACTTGTCCAGGGCGCAGTGCCTTTTAATAATGAAATTGTTATTTCTTTGGAAAAAATGAATTCCATTGTTGAATTTGATAAAACTTCATTAAATGCAATTGTTCAATCAGGTGTTTCTTTAGAAAATTTTCAAAATTTTTTAGATGAAAAAAATTTATTCTTCCCTCTTGACCTTGGATCAAAGGGAAGTTGTTCAATTGGAGGAAACCTATCAACTAATGCAGGTGGTGCTAGAGTAATAAAATATGGAATGATGCGTTCTTTAACACTTGGACTGGAAGTGGTTTTGGCAGATGGAACTATCATTAGCAATCTAAATGGCTTGTTGAAAGATAATGCTGGGTACGACCTAAAACATTTATTTATTGGCTCTGAAGGAACTTTGGGGGTCATAACTCAATCAGCTTTAAAACTATTTCCAAAACCAAAATCTCAAAATGTAGCCTTTTGCGGACTCAATAAATTCAGCAATGTTGTACAATTGCTTTTAAAATCTAAATTTGAATTCGGGGATAACTTATCTGCATTTGAAGCATTGTGGAACCCAACATATAAAAAAATAATTACTTCACTTAAAATAAATGCCCCCTTAACAATGGATTATAATTATTATGTATTACTTGAAACGATGGGGCACAAACCTGAACTGGATAATAGATGGTTCAAAGAAATACTAAGTTATTTTCTAGAAGAAGGATTAATTCTTGATGCAATAGTTTCTTCTTCAGAAAATGAAGTAAATAAAATTTGGAGTGTTAGGGAAAACTCTTCTACAGCTTTTAGAAAGATTCCAAAAAGAATGAATTTTGATGTTTCAATAAACCTAAACGACATGGAAGCATTTACAACAAAACTAAATCAAAGACTTTTAAATAAAAAAGAAGTGGATGAAATACTATTTTTTGGTCATTTAGGAGATAATAACTTGCATGCCGTTGTGATATGTAATGATTATTCTGAAAAAATTAAAAATGATTTTTATAATTTAGTTGGCGAGTTTAACGGATCTATATCTGCTGAACATGGAATAGGACTTGAAAAAAAACCATACTTACATTTTAGCCGATCTGAAGAAGAAATAAATTTAATGAAACAACTAAAAAGTAAATTAGATCCTAATAATATTTTAAATAGAAATAGAATTTTCAATATAAACTAAACGTTTGGCAATTTAGAAATATATTTTGTCCTCAAAATTTAAAGCCTTATTATAAAACAATAAATAAACTATTGATTTTATAATTTTATCAATTCAAATTATCAGCATAATAATAATATATTTTTGATATGGTAAATAGAAATTTTAAAATTAATGATTTTGATTTGTATGACCCACCATCCGATTTAGTTGAAAATTCTAATTATTACTACTCTTTATTAAGAAAAAACAATCCTGTACATAAAAATCCTGATGGATCCTATGTAATAACTTCTTACAATGAGTTAGTTGAAATCTATAGAAATCATAATCTTTGGAGTTCTGATAAAAAACAAGAATTTAAACCTAAATTTGGAAACTCTTCTTTGTATGAGCACCATACTAAAAGTGTAGTATTTATTGACCAACCGGATCACACAAGAATTAGAAAAATTTTCCAACATGCATTTACCCCTAAAGCATTAGCATATATTGAAAATAATGTTGAAAATCTGGTTAAGAGCTACATAAATGAACTTAAAGATAAAAAAATTGTTGAGTTTGTTTCAGACTTTTCTTTCAGATTACCAGTTGATGTTGTTTGTGATATTTTAGGTGTTCCAAAAGAAGACAGGGCTTTAATTAGAGATTGGGCTAGATTAATATTAGGGGCTCTTGAACCAACCCTAACTGAAGAAGAGTTCAAAAATGGTTGTGATGCAGTAACAAACTTTAAAAACTATCTTAAAGAGCAAGTTGTTTTGAGAAAAAGAAAGCCTCATTTAAATCGAGAGGGAGAAATTATATCCACTTTAATTAGTGCTCAGTCATCTGGAATAGAATTATCTGAAGTTGAACTCTTACACCAATGTATTTTCATGCTTAATGCTGGACACGAAACATCTACAAACATGCTTTCCCATGGCATTAATGAATTGATTAATAATAAAGACGAATTTAAACTCTTAAAAAATAATCCCAATAAAATAAACTCTGCAATCGAAGAAATTTTAAGATTTCAACCACCAATTCAAATTAACAATAGAAGAAACAAGCAAGAAACTATATTAGGAGACACTTTAATTCCTGAAGGTAGTTCAGTTCATATGATCATTGCCGCTGCCAATAGAGACCCAAAACAATTTACTAATCCAGATAATTTTATTGTATCAAGACAACCAAATAGACATTTATCTTTTGGTTTAGGAATACATATATGTGCCGGAAATACATTAGCTAGAATAGAGGGGAAAGTTGCTTTTTCAAATTTAATCAATCACTTTAAAGACTTTAATTTAATTTCTAAACCAAAAATTGCAAATAGAATAAGATTCAGAGAAATAGAGGAACTGAAAATTGAGCTTTCTATTTGAATTTCCATTACTCGTAATTATCCATTAAAGGAATTTCTTTGAAATTCCTTTTTGGCCAAAAAGGAATTTTTCGATTTTCCCAATTAACATTTTGTAACTTTAGAGGAGTTGAACCACTACCATTGACAATCATATGCCCAACATCAACATTAATCAGCTTTCGAAAATTCATAAGATTTTTAAAAACCACAATTTTTTTTGAGTGAAATTCTATATTGCAACAACGATAATGTTCATCCAAATGCTCATAAACAGCATTCGTAGTTAATAATATCTGAATGCCATTTTTTCTCAATACTGCAGAAGGACCTAGATTAGCAATCATTCCAGCTAAAGGCCCACCATTATATTTAAAAACACCATCATGATAACTTTCAACTACTGCTTCAATATTAAATGGTGCATGATATTCTTTATCTATTGAACCACCAATATCAAAATTTGATTTATTGTTTAATCCTATTTCAAATGCTTTTCTTGCAGATAGAGGATCAGCAATACAGATAGTTGATTCGATCCAAGGTATATCTTCAACAAGAGCTTTAAGAATCGCAGCAGAGTCTCCGCCTGCACCCCCCCCAATACTATCTGCTGCATCAACTAAAATACAAGTCTTAAAATTACATGAAATTGCTTTTTTAACTGCTTTTTTTGGGGAATAAGATTTGAGCTCAAAATCATTACGTCTAGACCACATTTCTTTAGCTAGCTTTATAGATATTTTTGAAGCTAAATCAAAATCATTATTTGTAATAGTAAGAATTGTAACTCCTACTCCTTCAAAATCCAACCAAGGTTGAACTGGAAAATAACTTATGCTTTCTACAGATTTATAAGTCTCAAATTTTCTTGCTTTTGCTCTTATGTCGTACATTGGGAACCCCTTATTTGTAGAGCCACCTAAAACAGGAAAAATAGCTTTCAACTTTTGAATTTTCATAGTGGGAATAATTTCTTTTTTTATACTTTTCAATAATAATTTTGCAGCTTTTTTGCCAGTTGAATAAGCATCCTCATGAGGATATGTCTCATAACCTACTATAATATCTGAATTATTTATCATTAATTTTGTCACATGAGCGTGCAAGTCTAAGCTTGTTGAAATGGTAACATTTTTTCCTACTATTTCTCTAATACATAATAATAAATCTCCCTCTGGGTCATTGAGTTGATTACAAATCATAGCTCCATGAAGTGATAAAAAAATACCCTCAAGAGGCAAGAACTGTTTAATTCGATTTAAAATTTGATTTTTTATTTCATTGTAGAATTCTTTCTTAACCTTTCCTCCTGATCCAGCTTTGGCTATTAATATTGGTAAAATTTTACAATTATTTTTCTTTAGAAAGTCTATTCCGCCAGCAATAGCTATCTGCTGATTTTTTACAATTTCTATTAAGTTTTCTCCATAGGACAAAGTATTTTTTTCAAAATTTTCTTTTCCATCAATTTTTTGAGAAAGACTATTCCCCTCATATTCAAAACAGGCAACAGCAACACGCATATGTTTTTATAACCCACAAAGAAAATTAAATAGTTTTTCAATATCATTTTCATTGTTAAAATGAGCAATAGAAATCCTTAAATGATTATTTCTATAGCTGCATACAATGTTATTTTGAAACAATAGATTAGACACTTCTTTTAGATTTTTTGTGTCATTCGAGATACAAATTATATTCGAAGATGTTAGATCAATATTTTTGTCGTGAAATACATTCCAGGAGGTATCTTTTAATTTATCTAAAAGTATTGTTTTTAAATCTTTGGAATGTTTTTCGATATTTTGAATTTTCATTTCTAAAAGTTCTTTAATCGATACTTCTAAACCCTTTATAGAAACATATGACATTGTTGCTTGTGTAAATCGCCTAGCGGTTTTAGACAAGCTTAAATATTTATGAGAAATAGAAAATGGATTTTCTGCTCCCATCCAACCCGGCGTTAATGGTGTTTTGCTAATTAATTCTTCCGACAATACAGCCAAACCAACTCCTCCATGCCCTCCTAACCATTTGTACCCACTACAAACAATTGCATCACAATTCCAAATTTTACTATCAATAACTAATGCTCCCGCTGCCTGAGTTACATCAACTATTAATTTTGTATTAAATCTTTTTGTTGACCTTCTTAATCGGACAACATCTATTTTACTTCCAGTGGAAAATTGAACATAACTAACAACAACAGCAGAAGTATCTTTACATAGACTATTAATAATGGTTTCAGTTAAATTTTGGTTTTCATTGTCCTCTACAAATTTTAATTTAAACTTATTTTTTTCTGAATACGCTAGCCACGGTCTATACAGTGCAGGAAAATCGGTTGAAACCAAAATCACCTTACTTTTCTGATTTGGAAAAATTAAGTAAGGTAATTGATTAAGCATTTCACTAGCACTGGAGAGAATCCCCAAATTTTCCTTTGAACAATTAAAGAGTGACGAGGCTTTTGAACCAAGAGAATCCAGAAATTCGACCTCATCATCATCAGTCATCTTTGAGTTTCCATGACGAGCAACATCATCTAAAAACTTGTGCATTTCAAGAATTGAACGTCTAGAAATCAGACCCAATGATGCTTGATTCAAATAAACAAAATCATCCAAAGTACTATAATTTGATCTAGATGATAGTGAAGTAATCATACAAATTAAATAGATAATTCATTCAAATTTACAGTCAACCATTCCAAAATCACCAAAATCTGCTAAAAATTTATCTCCTTTTCTAGCTTCAATCGGTCTTATAAATGACCCAGAAAGAATTATTTCTCCAGGATTAATTGTTTGATTGTATTGAGACAACCTTTTTACCAACCATATAATGCCTGACACTGGATCATCAAGAACTCCAGCGCCCATACCTGTTTCTTCAACCTCGCCATTTCTATATACAATTGCACCTACACGTCTAAGGTCAAAGTTTTTAGGATCATGTTTTTCATGACTTATGACTACTCCAGCATTAGCTGCATTATCTGAAATCGTATCATATACCGTTCTTAATTGCCCAGTATCAACGTCTTTTCTATCTATACGTGTATCTAATATTTCCAATATAGGAAAAACATAATCTGTAGCATCTAAAACTTCATCACGATTAATATTTCCTTTTAGGGTTTTATTTACACAAAACGCAATTTCTGCTTCTATTCTAGTCTCTATAAATCTATCTGATGGAATACTATCTCCACTATCAAACAACATATTATCAAATAAAATTCCACTATCAGGTATATCTATCTTTAACGCATCTTGCATAGCTTTTGAAGTAAGGCCAATTTTCCATCCTTTTATAGTTAACCCGGATTGGACTTTTTTTTCCACAAGAGCATCTTGTATTTTATAAGCATCTTCCATATCAATATCTTCATAAAGAACAGATAAAAGACCAATTTTTCTTTTCTCTTTCTCTGCATTAAAAAGATTGTTTGCCGCTTC
>Ga0163108_10003375_pt1 | contig 11356 bp, 8 predicted proteins | sample Fk1155metaG_FD_109644 | JGI IMG/M metagenome (GOLD analysis project Ga0163108, IMG submission 109644) | Marine microbial communities from the Central Pacific Ocean - Fk160115 155m metaG | ecosystem: Environmental > Aquatic > Marine > Oceanic > Photic zone | place: The Central Pacific Ocean...
AACTGGTTCTTCTTCAGATGCAGTTTCTTCGGATTCTTTGGTTTCTGTAACTGGTTCTTCTTCAGATGCAGTTTCTTCGGATTCTTTGGTTTCTGTAACTGGTTCTTCTTCAGATGCAGTTTCAGTCTTTTCCTTAACCGTCTTTTTTTCTTTAGTTGGAGTCATTTTTGTTGATGCTATCTTTTCGTCGCGTTTCCGCTGTGTTTCTTCTTCCTTGATCTTTTCTGCTTCAACTGCTTTTGACATAGGTGATTCCTCTTTTACTGCTGCTTTCTTATTGAGAATCAAATGCCTTAGAACCGCATCATTAAAGCTAAAAGCATTAGTTAACTCTGCTATCACTTCATGATCACACTCTACATTCATAAGTACGTAATGTGCTTTATGAACTTTCTTTATAGGATGTGCTAACTGGCGTCTTCCCCAGTCCTCAGATCGATGAATTGTGCCACCAGCACCCCCAATCATTGTTTGGTATTTTTCTACCATTGCGGGAACCTGCTCACTTTGATCAGGGTGTACCAAAATTACTATTTCGTAGTGTCTCATTCCATCTCCCCTTACGGTTATTAGCCTCCTATCTTTTATAAACAGTGAGGCAAGAGGTTAACTTCAATTTACTTTGTAAAACGCTGGAAGCGAATCCTACCTAAGGTTAAAGGTATACGCAAGTATAATATCATTAGATACTATACAGAAATCCGACGCCTAACGATCTCAAACAAACAAATCCCAGCAGCAACAGATACATTCAAACTCGACACTGATCCCTGCATTGGTATGCATGCTAACTTATCGCATTTATCTCTTATCATCTTACTAATTCCAGAGTGTTCCTGACCCATAACCAAGACGCATGACTCTGTACAACCCACTTCAAAAATACTCTCATTTGCCTTTTCACTGGTACCAATTCTCATAACACCGTATTCACCTAACCATAAAAGAACTCTACCTAAATGTTTAACCCGTATTAAAGGTATTTGTTCTGCCGCACCACTCGCAACTTTAATGGCTGCAGGTGTAAGAGATACTGAGTCTCCTTGAGAAATGATAATGGCATCCACTCCTGCCGCTTCGGCAGTTCGAATACAAGCTCCTAGATTATGAGGATCTTTTATCCTTTCCAGCATCAATAAAAGGAATGGCTCTGATTCTGAATTACTTAAGCGCTCTTCTACCATAGTTCTCAAATCAGATTCATTGTCAATCAAATTCCTACTAACTTCAGCTATAATTCCCTGATGTGATGACTCACCACAAATTTGATGCAACCGAGCTCTATTTGCTGAGTGTATAGGGATATCGACTGTATTCGCATGATTTATTATGCTATTTAATCTTTCATTCTTGCTGTGGTATTCAGCAAATATTTTCTTTATCTTAATATTCTGATTGTTTATTAACTGCTCAACAGACCGAAGTCCAATAACATAATTGCTTTTCCCCATAAATATTTACCTTGGTATTTTTTTAATGAGTGAAAAATTTATTTTTCTCATATTTAAATCGACCTCATCCACCATCACTTCAACTTGATCACCAACGCCATAGATCTCTTTATTTTTCTCACCAATTAAGCATATTTTTGTTTCATCATAGAAATAATAATCATTCCTTAAGCTTGAAATATGAATCAAACCTTCCACCAATATCCTTTCAAGTTGGACAAACAAACCAAAACCTGTGACGCCTGTTACTACTCCTTGATATTTTGAACCAATCTTATCTTTCATAAATTGACACTTCAACATTAACTCAACATCGCGTGATGCTTTCTCTGCACGCCGTTCATGGGAAGAGCAGATTTGACCCAAAGTCTCCATTTCTGCATTAGAATAAGAAAACTTACTTATCTTTTTTGATTGAATTAAATGTCGGATCGCTCGATGAACTAGTAAATCAGGATAACGTCTAATTGGTGATGTGAAATGTGTGTATGAATCTAAAGCTAGTCCAAAATGACCAATTTTTTTAGGATGATAAACTGCTTGACTGAAACTACGGAGCATCATCATAGATAATGGGTATCTAGCAGAACTACTTTTAAGCTGATTTAATATCACATTATAATCATTAGGCTTTAGATGCTTTGGGTCGGGCGCTTTGATTCTATGTGACAACAAATAAGAATGTAAATTATCATAATCATCAAGGTTGGGTTTTTCATGATTCCTATAGAGTGATGGAATCTTATTCTTATTTATGAACTTTGCGGCCTCAACATTTGCAGTAATCATAAATTCCTCTATCAAGCGATGAGCATCGTTTCTTTCAATGGAATCAATACTCTTAATGGAGCCATCTTGATTTAATGATATTGATGACTGAGGAATCTCAAGGTTAATCGCGCCCCTTTTCTTCCTTCTTTTAGATAAAGATTTATATAAAGAGAATAAGTTTAAGACAGTTTCAGCAACTGTATTAGAGAAAGATTCTGAGTTTTTATTTATAAAGAAAGCGCTAACTTGTGAGTAGGTTAATCTTGCTTTGGACTCTATAACAGCCTCGTAAAATTCTGACTTAATTGTTTCTCCTGAAGATGTTATCTGAACCTCACAAACTAAAGTCAATCTCTCCTCATTAGGTTTTAAGGAACACAGCCCATTAGATAAGGTTTCCGGCAACATAGGAATAACACGGTCTGGAAAATAAACGGATGTTCCTCTGTGACGGGCTTCTCTATCAATGGGCGAATCAAACTTCACATAATGATCCACATCGGCTATTGCTATAAATAATTTCCAATCTCCTTTAGAGCTCTCACAGTACACAGCATCATCAAAATCTCTTGCACTGCTTCCATCAATAGTGACAAACGATTTACTCCTTAAATCAGTGCGATTTGCAATCTCCGTTCTTGCTATCCTTTTATGTGTTCTGAATTCTTTAACTTGAGACTGGACCTGATCCGGCCATATATGAGGAAGATCGAATGCATTAATTGCAATATCAGTAATAATTCCTTCTTTTTTTTCATCACCAAGAATAGATAAAATACTGCCATACATCGAATCTCTTTTAGAGGATGGATATTTTTTTATATCAGCTTCTACATATTGACCAACTTCTGCTCCGCCTAAATTAGGCTTATTGATAATCAACTTCTTATTCAAATTCTTTTTATAAATATCTACGTAATAACGGCCTCTTGAGAACATTAATTGACCTTGCACTTTCTTTTGACCTCTTTTTAGAATTTTGATCAATCGACCCCATTCTCGATTCTTATCCGAGCTTAAGATTTTTACTGAAATCTCATCGCCATCCATTAAACTTCTCATTTGATCTAAAGGAAGAAAAATATCCTTTTCTCTGCCCTCTACATATAAGAAGCCATACCCTTCTTGGTTTTCTATAACTACACCGCTTGCAGTTTCTTTTAAATTCGGCAAATATATTCCACCTTTTTTGTTCTTTCTAATCAATTTATCTTTATTCATCCTATAAAGAAGCTTCTGCAATGCTTGTTTTTGCTTTGGGCCCTGGATATCAAAATGAACAAACAAAGCTTTTAAATTAATTGGGTGATTTTCTTTTCTCAGAAAATTAACTAACTTATTTGGACTGGGAATTGAATGTTGGTAAAGCTTTTTTGTCTTGTTTGTTTTTTTATTCAATTATGATGCCTCATTTGACAGAAAAGCACTCCTGAATTTAAAACAAAATTATCTAGATAGAATTAACCAAAGAAACAATAGTTGTTATGTAATATATGATGTAAATTCAAGGCCGCTAAGACTTTGTTCACTTTATAAAAACATTATACACATGGTCTATCAGTTAATCGCTAACCATACTACTTAATATTTAAATACATAAAATCTCATTGGAAACCCAATACAAGAATATAAAGAAAGCAATCGCTTATATTTTTAGGTAAGATTCTTAATAATTGAGGTAATCATGCAAACTTTTGTTGACACATTAAATTCTTATATTTGGAGTAATGCTCTAATCATTTTTGCGCTTGGTGCAGGATTATTTTTTTCACTGAAAACTAAATTTGTTCAGGTAAGGCTGCTTAAAGAAATGATACGCTTACTCTTATCAGGAACTAGCTCAAAACATGGAATCTCTTCATTTCAAGCTTTAGCTGTCTCGTTATCAGGAAGGGTTGGAACCGGAAATATAGCTGGGGTTGCCGCTGCAATCGGATTTGGAGGCCCTGGCGCTATTTTTTGGATGTGGGTAGTTGCTTTTCTTGGTGCTTCAACAGCATACATAGAATCAACTCTAGGACAAATATATAAAGAGAATAATGATGGACAATACCGTGGAGGTCCGGCTTACTACATTGAAAAAGCAATGGGTGTTAAGTGGTATGCCTGGACCTTTGCTATTGCAACAATTGTAGCCACCGGTATTTTGCTTCCTGGAGTTCAAGCAAATAGCATTGGTAATGCAGTTGAATTAGCCTTGGGCGGTGGAGAAATGGTGCAAACATTTTTCGGACCGTTAAGTTCAACAAAGATCTCAGCTTCCATTGCTGTATTAATTTTACTGGCTTTTATTATTTTTGGTGGCGTCAAGAGAATTGCAAACTTTACACAAGTCATCGTTCCTTTTATGGCTCTAGCCTATATGGTTATTGCTCTCTCAATAATAGGATTAAATATAAATCGATTACCCGAAATTATTCATTTAATTCTTTCGGACGCTTTTACGCCCATGGCGGGTGTTGGTGCAGCAATTGGATGGGGTGTTAGGAGAGGAATATATTCAAATGAAGCCGGTCAAGGAACTGGCGGACACGCTGCAGCTGCAGCTGAAGTAGATCACCCTGCACAACAAGGATTGGTGCAAGCATTTTCAGTGTATATTGACACTTTATTTGTCTGCTCTGCCACAGCATTCATGATTCTCATTACCGGGGCCTATAATGTTCATGGTGAAGGATCTGGATTCTTAATCCAAAATATTAGCGCCGCAACCGATGCCAATAGCCCGGCTTTTACTCAATATGCATTGGAAACTTCACTACCAGGAATGGGTGCCCCATTTATAGCTATCGCGCTCTTTTTCTTTGCCTTTACAACAATACTCGCTTATTACTATATTGCAGAAACCAATATTGCCTACATTCGACGTACAATCAGAATACCTGGTGACATGCTGTTTCTTAAAATTGCTATGTTAGCTTCTGTATTCTACGGTTCGGTTAAAACCGCAAGTATTGCATGGGGTCTAGGTGATATTGGTGTCGGAATAATGGCATGGCTTAATATTTTGGGTATCTTAATCATATTCTTTATGGCTAAACCGGCAATCAAAGCATTAAAGGACTACGAAAAACAAAAAGAAAACAATGTCCAGAAGTACACCTTTGACCCCAATACCCTTCAAATAAAGAATGCGAACTTTTGGGAAGAGCGAAATAAAAATTCCAGTTAAAATGGTTTCATGATATTTGGCAATTGATCCTTCTCGAGTATTTCATTTAAATCATCAGCCAATTTGGCGCAACTGTTAACGACACTCTTCCAGATTTTAATCCTTTCTTCATTGGAAAATTTAGTAAAATCAGAACGATCTGGTATTTTTGACCCAGGTAATCCTTGTATAAATTCTTCTGATGGACAAACTAATATAGTGCGCTCTAAATTTTCTAAGCTTAGTTTTCTCCATGGTAGGGAACGATCAAACCATCCTGGTTTCAGAAAATCAAAGAAATGTGGATACAAAGCATAACTATCTGAATTAACTGATGGAAAGTCCAAATGATAATCAATGATGCCTCCATCTCTATATACGCCATTGGGCGCTCCATTTATACCCGTTACCCCTTCAAGAAAAAGCGGTATTGAACTAGATGCGATGACAGCATCTTTTAAATTATCTTCAGTTAATCTTATATAGTGAGTTGAGAAACTATCTTGATCTAATTTGAGCGATGTTTCTCTTGCGTCCAAAAATAACCCTCTTGAGAAAAAATACTTCAACGCACCTCTGCTAAAAAAATTAGCCAACATTGAACTGCATAGCCCAAAAAACAATAAAGGATTGAAATCTGATTTTAAGATGTGGTGACTTCTGGTTGTAATAATGTTTGTTCTAAATATTGGATGCTCAATTACGTCTTTGGCTCCAGAAGAAGTGCATATCAAATCAAGTGTATTACGAAGATGGGTACTTATAATTCTTTTGTTATGTTTGTTAAAGAAATATTGTTCGATATATCCATTTTCAAAATCATTGATGGCTTTTATTGGATCTTTTTGTGCGTAACATATAAATCTCCATGCCCCAATTGATGATGATATCAATCTCACTGGTCCATGAATTTTAGGGATAACCTTCTCAAGAATTAACTTATCCAGATGGCTAAGCACCAACCATTTCGGTCCTCCAGAAGCACCAAGAATAGTTCTAATCTTTGAAATATCAAACCCTTGATCACGAATTTCCTTATAAGCACTAGCTCCAACTTTAATGCTTAATGATTCTATATTATTCAAAAGAGGAACCTTCTAAGTTAAATTTAAGGCATTCTAGGAGAAAGGATTTTGTCTAATTATTGTTTGTTCACGATCAGGACCTGTTGAAATTATATCTACAGGAATCTTTAATATTTTCTCAATACTTTCAATGTAGTATCTTGCATTATCAGGCAAATCTTCATACTTGGTAATACCAATTGTTGAATCCTTCCAGCCTAGAAACTCCCTGTATATCGGTTCACAATCCCCTAAACGAGAAATATCTAAAGGGAAATTCTGTATTTCTTCACCATTAAGTCGATATCCAACACAAATATTAATTTTGGAGAGACCATCCAGAACATCCAGTTTTGTTAAACAAAGACCGGTAATACTGCTATTTAAGATTGATCTTTTAAGGGCAATCGCATCTAACCATCCGCATCTCCTTGGTCTCCCTGTCGTAGCGCCAAATTCAACACCCACTTTACCCAAATGCTCCCCGGTACCATCGAATAATTCTGTTGGAAATGGTCCTGATCCAACCCTTGTTGTGTAGGCTTTTACTATCCCAAGTATGTAATTTAAATCTTTTGGACCTAACCCTGAGCCAATACTTGCTGCTGCGGCAACAGTATTGGAAGAAGTAACATAAGGGTATGTGCCATGATCAATATCTAGAAAAACACCTTGCGCACCTTCAAAAAGAATATTCTCTTTCTTTGTTTGTAAATCCTCAAGCAAATGAGTGATATCTGATATCAAAGGCAATATTATGTCTCTCTGGCTTAGTAATTGACTATAAATATCATCAACTGAGAGCTCCTTTTCTCCATAATAATTTTTTAATATAAAATTATGAAAACCTAGGATATCCGTCAGTTTGGTGAACAAGTTATCTCGATCAAACAAATCTGACATTCTTAAGACTCTTCTTGCTACCTTATCTTCGTAAACTGGGCCAATCCCACGGCCAGTTGTGCCTATTGCTGAACCACCGAGCTTTTTTTCTTTTGCCAGATCAAGCGCTTCATGGGAGGGTAAAATTAGAGGACAGCCGGAGCTAATTTTCAGTCGATCATACACTGGAACGCCATTGCTAATTAAATCGTTGGCTTCAGAAATGAGTGCTTCTATAGAAACAACCACACCATTACCGATAAAACAAACCACATCATCATGCAAAATACCTGATGGTATTAGATGTAATACTGTCTTCTTACCTTTAATAACCAGAGTGTGACCTGCGTTATGGCCACCTTGAAAACGAGCAACTGCTTTGACATCCTCGGTCAACAAGTCAACGATCTTGCCTTTTCCTTCATCACCCCACTGTGTGCCTATAACAACAATATTTTTACCCATCAATAATTCTCATTTTCACTAGATTAAGGTTTAAAAAAATAATATTAATACGCCAATTATTATGGATATTAGACCTATTAAACGAAGGTTATAATCATTCAATTTGGACATCCTTACAACGAATTTTTTATAACTACCTGGACTAATAAAAGGGATCATTCCTTCAATAATCAATAACAATGCAATGCTCGTTATAATTTCATGCCACATACTCTATTCGTATATCATGAAATTCTAATAATGCACAAAAATTAATCGAGCTTAGATTTATTCAAGTAACGAAAAAATTCGTTATCTGGATCTATAACCATTATATCGTTTGAATGACCGATAGAATTTCGATAGGCATCAATACTGCGGTAAAATGCATAAAATTCAGGGTCTTGATTGTAGGCATTTGCATAAACTTCTGCCGCCTTCGCGTCACCTTTCCCTCTTGTTATCTGAGATTCTTTATTGGCATTAGCTATAATAATTGTTCTTTCTTTATCTGCTGTTGATTTTTTCGTTTCGGATACTTCCATTCCTTGTGCTCTTCGTTCTGCAGCAATTCTTCCTCTTTCTTCGCGCATCTGCTGATAAACCGAATTACGAACATCATCTGGAAATTCTACTTGTTTCACTCGTACATCAACTAATTCAACGCCTAAACCTTCGGCTGTTGTGGTTGCAGTTGCCAACATATCTCGCATTAACTCTGCTCGCTCTACTGAAATGGCTTCCTTAACAGATCGTTTACCAAATTCAGTTACGATGGCGTTTTTTATAATTTCAGATATTCGGTCATTCGCAACTCTGAATGAACCTCCTGTGGCAATATAAAAATTAACCGTATCAATAATCCTCCATTTAACGAAAAAATCAACATCCATTGCTAAACGCTCCGCTGTAAATATCCTTTCTGGGCGTTCATTAATTGTCATGATTCTTTTAGGGAACTTTCTTATTGTCTGAATAAAGGGGACCTTAAAATGTAATCCAGGATTATAATCTGATTGAACAACCTCACCCACTTGAAGTTTTATAGCTAGCTCTCTTTCATTGACTGTAAATGCCGTAAGATTTATCAGCACAAACGCCAAAGCGACAATAGTAATTGTTCCTATTCTCCCTATATTCATTGTCGTTGTCTCCTTTCACGGCTTATTGATGTATCGGAAGCATTATCTTGGCTGCCTGATGTGGGTAGATTGTTTTGTGCACTCTCATTATTGTTTGATCTCCTACCTTCTCCCATTAATTTATCAATTGGCAAATACAAAAGATTACCACTTCCTTTTGAATCAAGAATCACTTTATTGGAATTCTTATATACCTCCTCAACAGCATCCAAGTAGAGTCTGTCTCGGGTAACTCGAGGTGCTTTTTTGTATTCTGTTAAAAGAGCTAGAAATCTATCGGCTTGACCCTCTGCATCCGCAATCACCCTGTCTCGATATGCTTCTGCATCTTGAAGTATCCTCTGGGCATTACCTCTGGCTCTTGGTATGAGATCCTGAGCATATTTTTCAGCTTCAAGAATAAAACGATCGCTATCGTTACGAGCTTTTTGAGTATCATCTACAGCATCTTGAACTGCTCTTGGATAATCCAGTTTCTCAAGATTGATTGAGGTGACTGTAATGCCGGCTTTATAAGCGTCAAGCGTATTTTGTAAAACAAGTTGTGTCTTTGGTCCGATCTCATCCCTTCTCTCATTAACCAATACTTCCAATGAGCTGGTGCCCACTACTTCTCTTAGAGCACTTTCAGTAAGATCTTCCAATGTACCCTCTGGATTAATGACCTCAAAACTGTATTTAACTGGGTCATGACGTAAATACTGAACAACCAGTTGAACAAAAACATACTGCTCATCCGCTGTTAATATCTCTGTACTAAAACCATAATCAGTAACAATACCGGTATTGACTATGTCAACAGATTCTATTGGAAAAGGAATATGCCAATGAAGCCCTGGATATGTTGTTTCGGTATAAGCGCCAAATCTCTGGACAATACCTCTTTCAGCTTGATCCACTCTATAAAGACCAGTAAATGCCCAAGCAACTAATAAAAAAATCGCAAGCACAGGAAATCCTGATGAACGGGTATTGCCAGTTTTTTTCTTTGAGCCACCACCAATTATGGCATTAATTTTCTTTTGCCAGCCTTGAATAATCTTATCCAAATCATCTGGTTGATTATTTCCGCCTCTCCATGGGTCTTGCCCATTACCTGAATCATTCCAACTCATATATTCAATCTCTTTTTTTAATTAATTCACTATATCTTAACAAAAGCATTCGCCTTTATACCTTCTTTTTTTAAGAAACGTTGAATATCTTGCTTCTTAATTTTGAGTAATAACGTCCAACCTCCATCCTTTAAAATCTTTTCCTCTCTAACTGCGCCCATTTGAAACAACTTTGCTCTTTGACGGCCTTCTTTGTTCGAAAGTTTTATGTGGCCCAAAATAACATTTTTAGAAATAAAGTCACTTATTGCACTTAGAATCGAATTCAAACCTTCACCAGTTAATGCAGAAAGCCAAACGGATTTTAAAAATTGATTACCTGAACTTATTTTACTTGTCTTAAACTCTAATTTATCAATCTTATTATAAACTCTAATTTGAGGTACCTTATCCGCGTCTAATTGTTTTAGAACATTGTTTACTTGCCTTATCCTTTGTAATCTATTGATATCACTTGCATCGACTACATGCAAAATGAGATCTGCCTCCTTCGCTTCTTGAAGAGTTGCTTTAAATGCTGCAACCAATTCATGAGGTAACTCCTTAATAAAACCAACTGTATCACTCAATATTATGGGGCCACCTTCTTTTAAATCAAGCCTTCTCATAACTGGATCCAATGTGGCGAATAATTGATCTCTAACAAACTCCTTAGCTCCAGTTAGTTTATTAAATAGAGTTGATTTACCCGCATTGGTGTAACCAACGATTGCTACAGTTGGAATCCCTGCCTTAAGACGATTTTGCCGATTCATCTCTCTTCTTTTGTCTACTTGATTAAGCCGAAATTTTAACTGCCTTATCCTGTTGTTAATAAGGCGACGATCCGTTTCTAATTGTGTCTCACCAGGTCCTCTTAACCCTATACCACCTTTTTGTCTCTCTAGATGAGTCCATCCTCTAATCAATCGAGTAGAAATATGACGAAGTTGTGCTAATTCGACTTGCAATTTTCCTTCGAAACTTCTAGCTCTTTGAGCGAAAATATCAAGAATTAAACCAGTTCGATCTAACACTCTGCATTCTAATTTCTGCTCTATATTTTTTTCTTGGCTCGGGCTCAATGATGCATTGAATATAATTAAATCAGAATCACTTTCTCGGATAGAGATATGCAGTTCATTTAATTTACCTTTCCCTAAGAAATAACGAGCATTAGGGTTTCGGTTTTGAGTATAAATGCCACCCACAATATCTGCTCCAGCAGAAACTACTAATTCAGAAAATTCCAAATTCTCTGAATCTTTTAGGTCATTCTTAGAAAAGAATACAAGAGTTGCTTTCTCCCCGATTTTCTCTCGTTCAAACAAAGCCCAGCCTAGGAGATCGAATTGAT
>Ga0163108_10003378_pt1 | contig 11351 bp, 5 predicted proteins | sample Fk1155metaG_FD_109644 | JGI IMG/M metagenome (GOLD analysis project Ga0163108, IMG submission 109644) | Marine microbial communities from the Central Pacific Ocean - Fk160115 155m metaG | ecosystem: Environmental > Aquatic > Marine > Oceanic > Photic zone | place: The Central Pacific Ocean...
CGGAGAATAGAATTCTCCCCAATGTTCAGGGTTTGAAGGGACCTTTCTCCTGCCTGAACAATGCTCGTTTTGGTATTTCATGGGGGGCCATCGGCTCCGCAATGGCCTGCTTCGATTCTGCACGTCAATACACTGCGGAACGAATTCAGTTTGACCGTCCACTTTCCAGTTTCCAACTCATTCAGAACAAACTGGCGTGGATGCTCCGCGAAATCACCAAAGCTCAATTGCTCGCCCTGCACCTTGGTCGCATGAAAGACGACGGAACTATGTTTCCTGAACAAGTCTCTCTGGCAAAGATGAACAACGTCGACATCGCACTACAAATTGCACGTGAAGCACGCGATATGCACGGTGCGAACGGCATTCTCGACGAATACCCGGTAATGCGACACATGGCGAACCTTGAAAGCGTGAAGACGTACGAGGGTACCCACGACATCCACAATCTGATTATCGGCCGCTGGATCACAGGCATTCAAGCGTTCATGTAAACAGGCTTTGAGGTCAGTTTTCGATACCGTCTGAGAACGGCTGGCGGACCCAGCCCTTCTCCGTACGTTTGATTTCAACCAAGGGCCAGTAATGGTTGTCGGCTTGCATGGTAACCATCCGTTTTCTTCCTTGAAGATCGATGGTCAATAGTCGTGTCGCTTCACCGTCCTGTTTGCCTTTCACCGCATCGGCAAAATCGTCCAAATTGGCCACCTCAACACCATCTACGGCGACCACGCGACGCATCGGCCGCAAACCATAGCGACCCGCCGGCGAGCCTCTCCACCAATACGACACATAGGCACCGTCTGTTGGCTGACCCCGTTGCTGGGCAATGGCTCTGTGCGGGTCTTGGAACAGTGCTCCACCCCACATCAACAACCGTGAAGTAGCGATACTCGACACAAACTCAGGAGACAAAGCCAGCGTTTCGACCGCACCATCACGCAGGACTGTGAGGGACACCTCATCTTCACCAGCAGCATCCTCGTATTGAGAAAAGCGGGTCACCATATCCCCGTTGACGCGGATCAATAGGTCCCCTTCAAGGAGGACTCCATCCGCAGGGCCACCGTTCGTAATGCGCTGTACTTCCAACAACTGCCGACTCCACGGGTCATGACCCTCAACCTCAAGGGCGATGGAAGGCGAAAGGCCTCGCTTTCGGGCATCCGTCAATGTCGCAATCCCCCACTCCACTCCCAGCGTATGACTTCCGGAAGGGTCCCGAATAAAATCGTTCACAGTGGCTGCTGGAATCCCCAACCACCAATCCTGTGCATCTTCATTTCCGTGATTGGGGAAACAAGCCCATAGCGCCGAGACCCGGCCCGCCTTGTCCGTAAGAACACCCCCCATAAAGCCAGTGCGATTCCCCTTGGTATGCACCAGTTCGAGGTTGGCCTGACGAAAGAAAGGAACCATGGGGAGCGGCAAACTGACTGGTCGAATATCCGCGATTGTTGTCGTTTCCGCTTCCAGTCTCCCTTGTGGAGTCCGGCCAATATGAAAAACCTTTTGTCCAGCCTTCATCGGGCCACCATCAAAGCGGATAGCGACCGCCTTGGTATCGCCGATCGATTCTGGATCGTATTGAACCAAAGCCAAGTTGTGAATGGGATGCAAGGCAACGACTTCAGCAATGGTCTCAACTGAATCGGCAAAGGTCAATGTGACATCACCCAGCCCGACGGTCACCGTGTCCCGGTCGGCCAACACCAAACCCTTTTCGGCATCCACAATGATTCCCAATCCAGAAAAAGAACTTCCATAGACACCGTCTGTTCGATACGGAATTTCAAAGTTGATGGTCACCATTCCAGCAGCCAAGCGTTGTGCTCGTTTCCCAGCGACTTTTTGTGGCATGGCAGTAATGGCTTCAAAACTTTGCTGCTCTGGTTTTGGCAACGCTTGGCACGCCCACCATCGTGCGCCGTCATCGCGCCGACATCGCTGTGCTGGGAACCACCGCCTATCCATGCGCAGTACCGCCGTTCGGGTCCGGCGAGGGGCATTGGGGTGAAAGGAGCGCACCGTAAAGGGTTGTCTTTCAGGTATCGCCGCCAACGCATCCGCAAAGGATGTAAGGTTCTCTACTCGATTCCCATTTACATGCGTGATCACTGAACCATAGGCAATCTTCCTGCTCATCATGTATCCGCGATCTGCGACGAAAATCCCTTTCGCCGCCACTTCATGATGGCGAGCCATTTGGTACGAATAGGCATGAAAAACACTGTTCCCGATTTCGACAAACTCTTTGGGGGTAACCGCATCCAAATCCGCAACCGACAGGGTCAACTGAAGCGCCGCCTCTCCCCGTTCGATCTCAAATTCCAGATCCCGTCCAACATGAGCGTCCAGAAGAGCCTCCAGCGGGATGAACTTATCAATCCGTTCGCCTCCTACTTTGAGCAACACGTCTCCGGCCACCAGTTTTCCATCCGCTGCGCCTTCCACCAAAACCCGCTCTACAACCAGAACGCCCGTGGCTTCCGGATCGGCCCCTCGAATTTCAGCTTCAGCCACATCCGACAAACCAAAACGAGCCGCCTCGTCAAAAGTCCGATGCACGAATGTAGTGTGGACGGTACCTCGACTGACAGCCTCACCACCTTGGATGCGCTCCAACGCATGCACCATTCGGTCCAAGGGGAGGAAAAAACTCGACGCAGCCTTCCGATTTGACCCGGCATTTAGAGCGATGACATGCCCATGGATATCGACCACAGGTGAACCCGATGAGCCACCGGAACTTCCAGACGCTGCCTGCAAATAGAAGGTATTGAAATCGTTGTAATTGTCGGCACCATAATTGGGAGCCCGGCGATCGAGTCTGGCCAGAATCCCGCTCAAAATACTTACCTTCTCGCCTGCATCGCTTCCGATCAAGCGAACTTCCGTGCCCTGGCGTGCGTGCGTGGGCTTGAGTGGCAAGGCATGCATCGTTTGGAATCGGATGTCTTCCGGGTCATATTGAAGAAACCCAAAATCATGAACAGGATCTCGGTAGATCGGTGTGAGCGCGATTTCTTCGTTATTCTGCAGAATCGCCTCTGCGACAATCGGACCGGTTCGGACCACATGCCGATTGGTGAGAATGATTCCATTCTCCGCATCCACAACGAAGCCCGTCGCATAGCTACTACCCGCCCCCTTTCCATCAAATGCACGAGGGGCGTAGCTGCGAATCATCACGACGGAAGGGACCACACGCTCCATGGTGGATTCCCAATTGCCGGCGTACGAAACGCCCCCCAAAACCAAACAAAGAAATGTCCACATGTCCGGCATTCAACACGCCTTGGAAGCCCAGGTCAAGAGGGCATGCTACGGTTCTCCGTACACAAAGTGGAGAAAGCCCTTGGCCACAGACAGTGGAGTCATCGCGGATGGTCGCTATGAACTGTTCGAATCGATCGGTTCGGGCGGAATGGCGACCGTGTACCGGGGCCATGACCGACGCTTGGGTGTCGATCGAGCCATCAAGGTTTTGTCGCCCACCTACGCCTCAAAAAAGAAGGTGCGTGCCCGCTTTGAGGCCGAAGCCCGAACCATGGCGGTCCTGGACCACCCCAACATTGTTCGCGTATACGATGTTGGCTCCAATGACGAAACCGCCTGGATAGTGATGGAGCTCATCGACGGCCCGTCCTTGCTTGGACGAATCAGACAAGAAATCCTCAATGTTCAAGAGTCACTGCGCATCACAGCCTCCATCTTGGAGGCACTCACTGCGGCGCATTCGCATGGAATCGTCCACCGAGACATAAAACCGCACAATATTCTTCTCTCCAAAGACGGAACCGTGCGCATCACCGACTTTGGCATCGCACGGATTGGCGGAGGTACCGAGGAGTCAGTCACCAAGACTGGAACTGTAATGGGAACATGGGCTTTTATGGCCCCAGAGCAACGGGTTGATGCCAAAGGTGTTGACCATACAGCCGACTTGTACGGATTGGGGGCAACCTTGTTTGCCATGGTCACGGGTGACACCCCGATGGATCTATTCGCATCCGATCTTGACCCCGACATGTTGTGCAAGGTGCCCGACCCACTGATTCCACTCATCCGTAGATCCACCCGTTACCAACGTGACGAGCGTTACTCCAACGCACAAATCATGTTGCAGGCCGTCTCGGAGATTCAAGACCGGCTCACTGGACCCAGCACGCCAATCCGCTCACCCAAGCCCCCTGCCGTGACCCGTGCGTCCAAGTTTAGTGCGGACACACCCGCTGATGGGGTGTTCTACACGGACACTGTTCCCGACCCGACCCCGGGCAATGTCACATATGTACCAGAACCGTCCGGAAGCGATGAGGATGAGATCGAAGGAATCGATGTCAACACGACTCCACCACCTTTTCGCCCGAATACGCCAGCCCCAGAAGATCCAGAAACCCAGATTCTGCCGACCCTCCATGCAGCCCTGAGAAGGGACAAAATCATTATTGGGGGCGGCATTGCATTGACCCTGGGCTTCCTGCTGGCTGGAACCATAAAGAGAGAATGGAAACTGCGTGATGCCACCAATCAGGCTTCTGCGGTGGAGGAAAACACGCCCAAGACACCAGCCACCGACGCTTCACCCAAGGGGACTACAGACTCGTCAATCAACACACCTGAAGCAGGCGATGGTGAACCCGAGGCCAACACTGAGCCACAAACCAACACTGAGCCACAGACCAACACTGAGCCACGGGCCAACACTGAGCCACAGGCCAACACTGAGCCACAACCACCGCCTGCCCCCACACCTCTCGAACCGATACCGGTCCCCACCAACAACACCCTGAATACCGCACCACCTGTGGCCTCCGCATCAATCGAGGAGCCCCAAACAGAGGATGCACCGGCAGCCATTTCACACCGTGCGGCGGCAGAAGCGCAACTAGGAACCACATTGTCCGTAGAGGCCAAGATACAGAATCTTCGCCCATTGGACCTTCAGCAGTACCAAATGACCGTGTATTACAGAGCATCCGGAAGCGACCGCTACCGCTCGATAGCCATGACACGAGAACGCCTGACCTGGGCTGCATCCATTCCACTGGGCCCCGCATTAGAGCCGGGTCTGCAATATTTCATCAAAGCCAAGCCCGTCGACTCCCAGGGGGGACGGCTCTCGACCCTAACGAGCGCCGACAACCGGTCTCCACACAGTGTCCGAATCACCAACCTCTGAGCGAACGCCGCATGAAGTGTTCATCGCCCTTGGTGTGATGTGCTTTCAATTTCTTGCGGTTCTGAATCCCGAGTCCATACCATTCGATGCCGAGGAACTGTACAACGCAGCCCATGCTCGACTGATTCAACTCGACCATGGTGCGCGTTGGCTGGACTTGCAGTACCGCGGGTATTGTGGCGGCTGTACAGTAAATGCCGGTCTGGGCGCCTTCTTCTTCTCCCTTTTCGGGCCCAGCATCGTCGCTTGGAAGCTCGTACCAATCTCCTTCATTGGAATGATGGCTTTTGCGGGAGCCAAGACTCTCCGCCGAGAAGTCAACCTGACTGCCGCAGTTGCGTGGGGCGCCTTGCTTTGTTTTGCACCCCCCACATTTCTGGAACTTTCCTTGACGGCATGGGGCAACCATTTCGAATCGGGAGTGGTGGCCATTTTGACCCTGGCCGCAACCATTCGGTTTGTGCGGAGCCCTACTGCATTTCACGCCACACTGGTGGGTCTATCCCTCGCCTTTGGATTGTGGGTCGGCTTGTCTTCGGCTTTTATAGTATTTGGTGCGGTCATCGCCATGTGGAAATCCATGGGAAGGAAACAATGGGTTGCGCTCAGCATGGGCATCACGCCAGTGATCGGCCTGTGGGCGTACCAATACTTCAATGCGCCCAGCCCACCGTTTGAAACGGTGTACTACGCCGGCGAACAGTTGCCCCAAATTGGGCGAATTCCCGAAAAGCTATGGAGTCTATTCGCACCCCGGCAACTGGTTGCACTGTTTGGCATCGGCTCCTCCACGACAGGATGGGTCCTGGGCTGGACATCCGCCGCATGTTTGGGTGCAGGGGTCTTCGTCGCCAGACGATCGCCTGCAGTTCGGCCCGTCATTTGGTTCCTGGTGTCATTTTTGTCGGTGTACAGCCTGGTACGTTTCACAGTTTGGGCGCCTCCGGCCCCTGAAATCGCACCCCCTGGGTCAATGCGCTACGCGGCACCGGTGTATGGATTGCTGTTTTTCGCCCTCAGCGCATCGGTTGGCATTCTTTGGGAGAAACGACAACGATTTCTTGGGATTGCACTTCTTTGCCCATCGATCGCGGTCGGAATGCAAGCGCGCACCGAGCAATACCAACCGCCATTCCCCGACAAGTCAGTCTTCTGGATGGCGGGACCCGACTTTGAGTATGCCAGAGACCAGATGTCGTATCTTTTGCCCATCGAGGAACACCAGCACTGCAAGTGCAGGGACCCACTCACCACCAGCTTGCACGATTTCAGTATCGCTTGGCACGAGGCCCGGGCCATCCTGGACCAAGATGGTGATGCAGACCCACCCTTCCCGACCCGCAGAACAGCCGCCGCCTATGAGGGAACCGCCGCGGCTTTGTTGTCCGAGATTGACCCCAGCGAAAACGGGGGTATCCGGTCACTCATTCACCTACAGGAACGCATTGAGCATTTCCCCGTCGATGCGCAGATGACCATTCATGCCGAAGCAACCTGGAGAAGAAGCTGGGATTCCGGGCTGTCCGAGCACGGTTTCGACCGCATGCAGACTTGGCAAAAGCGGATTCAACAACTTCCACAGGCCGCACAACAAGGAGCGACCATCGCATTCGGTCGAAAATGGGCACGGGACGTGGTCCGCTGGAGACACATCAAAACAACATCGCTTCCCGATGTATCCACCTTGGGACCTGCACTCCAAGGTGCCTTCATACAAGGCTTTGGCGTAGGGGTGGGTGAACGTTGGGGAGAAGACGCCGACGCCATTGAAGGCATCCCCACCGAACACAAAGACGCGTGGGTATCGGGCACAGAAGTGGGCTCAAGCAAACGCTGGCTCAAGCGAACTCGTTGATCTCCAGCACATCCAAAAGCACGATGACACGCGCATAGGTGGTCAATACCGCCAGAACCATGTTTGCCGGCATCACCACACAGCGCGCACGCAAACGTCCAACAATGGTCTCAACCAGTGCTTCCGTGTCGCGCTCGATGGGCTCCTGAACAACAAAGCGTGCCAATTGAATGGTGGCTTTTGCCGCGACAGGACTGACTTCCAAGCCCTCCTCGCTCAAGTGCGCGCACGTTTCGCGAACAAGCGAGTCCAATCCCATCCATCTCCGATCTCTCGTTCGGAAACTCGGCTCACTTGCACCGGGGATTCCAGGGATGCGCACTCTTGCCTCCTCTCTTTCAGAATGCATGAAGATTCAAGCACTGCCCAGTACAACTGAGCGTGCGAAAGGAATCATTCCGGAGCCGTCCAAGGAAGCGCACAAATAGGGGCTCCTTATTTATGTTTCAAAACAAATACTTGGAGACACTACAGCTTAATTTGAAACCATGCCCGCAGCGTATCGTTTGGCACAACATTTTGGCCCGACTCATTGCGCACGACATACCCAGCACCGGCGCGAACTTGATCTTTGTCACTGTGCCACGTCACGCCACCAAGAATCTCTGAAACATCCCCAGCGTCTTCCAAATTCGTGTCGTCATCCAAGGTGGAAAAACGAACAGCGGGCTCAAAAGCACCGACTGAATACCCCAACTGAGCCAGAATGCCTTGGCGCTGCGTCTCAGAGAGAACACCAGGGGTCGCCACCAGTTCTTCTTTGGGCGCCAACGTGTTCATGCGCGCCTCAACCAAAAGAGCCAAACCATCAAAACGAATGATGGCATCCCCACCCAAGCCACTGCTCTTCACAGAAAGATCATCATTCATCCAAGCATCCAGACCAACCCCGATGGTGAGTTCATCCACCTTTCCGTGGGTGCGGTAAGTCTTACCGGGGCCAATGTTTGCTTCTGCTCGGGCTGCCAGGAGTTTCCCTGGATTGTTGTCCCCTCGTAGATCTCCACCGCCATTGAATGCACCCAAACGAAGCCGAAATGCCTTCCAACGCCCATCGACCACGGCGCCCAAGTCCCGACTAGGGGTCAGCCAAGCTGTCGAAACAGCCCGCTCTGTAAAGGTCAGGTTTCCAGAAGAGATCAACGCTTCGCGTGAAACCGGAACCTTTTGGACACCACCCACGATCCACAAACCATCTGCAGGCGAAAAGCCACCATATGCGTCCACCAAATGAAGATCGGCATCATGACCTTGGGCCTCTTCAACCACATCATAAGGAGAAGACATGCCAGCGGTCACACCATACTTGACCTGATCGTTTCGCCCTTCAAAGCCCATGCGTACGCGGCGCAACTTGAACCCCGGATCATCTTCCGGGTCGCCATACCCACCTGGGTCAGCAACTTGGTCTTGGTCTTGGTCCGATAGCGTTGCCCAACTCTGGATCAAAACCATTGGCTTGGGGGCTGGCAAGACATCGTCCGCGGCATGAACCGCAGGACTTGCAAACAACAGACTGATCAGCGACAAGGACATGGCAACTCCAGGCTTGGTCCGATACGTATCACGACCATGCGCGCTATCTACCTCACAGCCCTGTTTTGCTCCTGTCAAACCCCTTCTGAATGGTCACGCGCCTACACAATTGAGACGCTGAATCAGACGATCGGTGGGCCCAAGGCCATCGCCCAGCCCGGCGACTATATTCTAGAGAACGATCGCATTCGCGTCAGTGTGCTCTCCAACCGTCCATCCATGGGCAACCACACAGAGGGCGGAAGCCTTTTGGACGCCGACCTTCAACGGACGAACCCTGCCTACACAAAAGGGCAAGGCTCAGACCAAATGGGAGAACTGTTCACATCCGTCAACCTGATGGTGGCCAAAATCCGGGAAGACGAAGGCGAAGTGAAGATCATCTCCGACGGAAGCGGTGAGGAGCCAGCCACCATCTGTACTGTCGGTGACGGCTTGGGCTACATCTCCTTGCTGCATTTCGCAAAGGGCTTCCTGAATGGGGATTTTCGGATCCGCACCGACTACATACTGGCGCCTGGTTCACCCGCTGTGCTGGTCCGTTCTCTGATCGACCCCACCAAGACAGTCACCTGCGACGGGCCCATGCCCGAGGCCCAACAAACGACGGTACCCACCAAGGCAATCCCCCTGATCGATATTGTGACCGGAAACGGGTACGCCTTCGGTGACTTCATGCTCTTTGGCGGCTCCGTGGACGTATTCACACCCTCCGTGGGGTTCGATGAGGCCGGGCATGTACAGGAACTGATGAACGCGGGCGTCAACACCTTCGTTGACCCGATCGTTGCAGATTACTTGGGCGGAACCAGCGATGGGGTGAGCTACGCCATCATCCCAGACAAGGGGGTCCTCAGCATTCCCATGTTCACTGGCAGTCAGACTGCGGGTTTCGGTGGATACCTGGACTCCGATGACGTCATCGACGGTGAAATGGTGGTGTACGACCGATGGTTCGCAATTGGTCGTGGAGACATGGGAAGCGCAGTGGATGCCGCCTTGGAGGCCACCGGACAACCCACAGGCACTGTGAGCGGCTCGGTTGTCGAACGCACCACAGGCGTCGCACTATCCAACGTCCATGTATTCGCCTACCGACCAGGGGAAGCAGGCCCATGGGTGGAATGGACCACCGATATTGGAGACGACCCACACCCCGATGGTTCCTTTAAGGGAACACTCCCGCCAGGCAATTGGGAACTCGTGGTCCACGCAGAAGGTCGTCCACCCAGCGCACGGGTGCCGGTCAGTGTGAGCAAAGGTCAAACGGTCAACGTCGTACTCGAGGGTCCTCAACCGGGCAGCGTGGAATTCGAGGTCGTGGACGCCACCGGCTACCGCATCCCCTCGAAGGTCAGCTTCTTCCGCACGGACGGCAAAGACGTCCGACGCCCCGACTTGGGCGACGGATACATTGGTGGGCACCCTGCACAGGTCATCTTTGCCACCTACGGAAAAGGCCGCGCCGTCTTGCCCCCAGGCAAATACTACGCGGTGGCTTCCAGGGGCACGGAATACGAACTCGGATTCTCCGATGAGTTCGTCGTACGCAAGAGTTCACACATCAAACTCGAGATGATGGTTGAACGCTCGGTGGATACCTCCGGGTGGATTTCTGCCGACTTCCACGTCCATGCCATGCCCTCCCCCGACTCAGGCGTCAGCCTCGAAGACCGGGTATCCACCTTCGTCGCAGAGGGCGTGGAGTTCATGGCCAGTTCGGACCATGACGCCATTATCGACTACGAACCCATCATCGAGCAGATGAACCTCGAGACATGGTTATCGTCTGCGCCCGGCACAGAAGTTTCGACCATCGAACTTGGCCACTTCTTGGGATTCCCGCTCCGATGGGACCCACTGGGTGACAAAGGTGGTGCCCTGGACTGGACAGGCCTCGACCCGGAAGAACTCATGGCGGGGATTCGGGACATGGGCGCCCCCAATGTGTCCGATCCTGTGGTCTTCGTCGCGCACCCCAGAGATGGGATTCTTGGGTACTTTGATCAGTACGGCTTTGACCCGTTTTCGGGCACAACAGAACACCCCGCCGTCAGTCCAGATGACATCACGACACTGGCCAACAGCTTGATTTCCGCCTCGCAGTTCTCCATGGATTTCGATGCCATGGAAATCATCAACTCCAAACGGCTCGAAAATATTCGATCTGCCACCACCAAAGAACTCGAACGCGTCACCGCTGCACCCGGTACCGTGAGTACCTACGATTTGTTGTCGCGCTCGGAAGAAGAACAGCGGAACCTCATTGTCGGAGAAGACTTCATCAGCACGGAGTACCCTGGCCCCCTCGATGATTGGTTCACACTCCTCAACCTTGGCTATCGTGTCACCGCCTTGGGCAATTCCGACACCCACTCCAAAACATCCACGGAAGCCGGCTGCCCACGAAACTTCGTGAACGTTGGGACGGATGACCCGGCCGAAGTCACGCCAGAACAGGTGGCCGAAGCTGTGCACGAAGGGCGCGTGGTCGCCTCCTACGGCCCCTTCATCCGCTTTGGCGCGGAAGGATGGGAGAACGGCCCTGGGTCCACAGTGACCGCCGCAGGCGAGGTTGAACTGTTTATCGAAATCCAAAGCCCCACGTGGTTCGCGGTCGATCGTGTCGAACTGTATGAGAACGGCACACTAGTTCACGATTGGGACCTCACGGAGAACGACAATCCCTTGGTCGACTTGGCCACCAGCGTACTCGTTACTCCCGAACAGGACAGCTGGTACGTGGTCATTGCCCTGGGCAATGATGATCTTTCC
>Ga0163108_10003381_pt1 | contig 11348 bp, 6 predicted proteins | sample Fk1155metaG_FD_109644 | JGI IMG/M metagenome (GOLD analysis project Ga0163108, IMG submission 109644) | Marine microbial communities from the Central Pacific Ocean - Fk160115 155m metaG | ecosystem: Environmental > Aquatic > Marine > Oceanic > Photic zone | place: The Central Pacific Ocean...
TGTTAACAGAGAAATGCTTATATAAATTCCTAGGTTTAAATTTTCTTTTGGAATCTTTAGTAGATTTAATTTATCAATAGTAATCTTATTCACAAGGGATTGTGCTATTGCAATTGTATAAAATAACAACATGATTTCAATACTCCCAACTATACTCCCTATTACAAATGTAATAAGACTAAATTTATTTAAAAATCTTATACCAATAAAATTATTTGCTATACTCATAAAGCCAAATAAAATTGGGAGTAGCAATATTATATATAGAATTTCTGGATTTAATCCGGAGTCAATTAATGAATCTGTTAATAGTGTAAGTACAAGATATGGTTTTTTTAATAAAAGATCTTTATCAAGATTTATAAAATTATATTCTCTTTGTATTATATATTTAAGAAAACTATCGTATTTTTTAATTTCGATTAAATCATATAGAATTTCTTTTCCAGCAATTAATGAATTTTTAAATTTTAGATTGTTTATTTTTCTTTGAAGGTAGATATTAGAAATGTCATCTGTTATGAAGATTAAATTTTTATCTAAAATCTTTTCTCTTTTTGATTCATCTAATGAGTAAATAAAATCTAAGTCATTTGCGTTGTTTGACCATATAATTAAATATTTAAATTTATCCAGTTCTAGGTCTTCAACTTTGCTCTTAATTTCAAGATTTTTAATTGTGCTATTTTTTACACTTGAATTTGATAACCCTTCTAAATGAAAATCGTTTAAATTCGCAAATTTATCTAACGCGTTAAATTGTTTTTCTTTTATGTTATTTATAAATATCCCTGATTCTTCTACTACTTTTATTTTTTTTGCACTTTCTTCTTTAAATGTATTATTTTGAATAGTTGTTTTAACATTGAATTCTCCAAGATTATTGTATCTATGAATTACTTCTCTACCTGTTTCTTTATTATTATCACCAAAATCCCAATTAACTTTTGTGTTTTCTGGATATTCCTCTGATATTTTGAAGATTAGTGGTTTGTCTTTAAATCCAAATTTATCAACCTGGACATTTTCTGCTGATGCATTTAAAATTAGTATGTTAAGAATGCAAAGCAATACAATTTTTAATATTTTTTTCATGAGTCAAAGCTTACAACAAGATAATTCTAAGGATAAGTTAGTTAAAAATCAATCACTCTTAGGTTCCTTTAGAAATATGTTAACTAAAGATCTTAATAAAATTGCTAAGAAACTTCCTCTTCCACCAGTTTTAGGTTTCAAGAAAAAGAAAAAAGAGTTTGACAGAAATAAGTTTATTAAAATTTTAGAAAAGAAACAAAGATATTATTCAAAGCTTCTTTTCGAACTTTCTGATCTTGAAAAAATTGAGAATTGTCGAATTTTATTATCATCTCTAAATCTGTTGTTTTTAAATCAAAATTCAATTAATGATGATGAAATATTGGAAATGTATGCAAAAATAAAAAAAGGGCTTTAATTCCCTTTTTTATTTTTTTATTTTTCTTCTAGTTTGTATATTGCTCTACCTACCCTTAGAAACTCTGGAGTTTTTTGAAGGTTTAGTGAAATTGTTCCTACTTGTACATCTCTCTTTTTCAATACTTCTTTTACAATCTCTTTTTTATTCAATGGTCCTTTTTCTTTAAGTATTTCTTTTATTACGTCTTTAACAGTTCCTGGTTTATATCCCCAGTCTTTCAAGGCGTATAATCCTCTACCTACTAGTACAAAATCCTCGTATCGAATTAATTCGTTATGAACCGCTTCGATTGTAACTTGTTTGTGATCGTATTTTTTTTCGTGAATTAAATCAAATATGTCTTTAAAGTGGAGTGGTTTGTTTGCTGAATTAAGAATAAGTATAGACTTATCTTTAATACTTTTAGGGTTTACACATCTCCAGCTTTTTAGCCCTATTCTGTTTTCAAGTTGTTTTATCTCTGTTGATAATTCAAGAATACTTAATATTGATTCTTTTGGTGTGTCTTTTGTTTTATCAAATAAATTGTTTTCGAATTTAATTCTACACACTGATATTTTTTCATTGTTTAGTTCCTCTATTGCTTTTTTTATAGTTTCTTTGGCTGTATCAGCTTTAACTATGTCTTTTAGTATATATCCCTTGTTGTGTTGTTGAGTTTTTTTTATGGTTTCAACCTTTTCTGATAAATCCAAACAAAGTCTAAAGCTTGGTATGCTATGACTTTCATAGCCTCTTTCTTTTAATAATTCGATTAATTTCTTTTCTGTGATTACATTATTATTATCTTTTATGATTTCCTCAGCAATTTCTACAATTTCTTTTGTATCTGTTTGCATTGCTACTCTACGTAAAATTTGTAAAGCTTTTTTTTGGATTTGTCTTACTCTTTCTCGAGTTATATACATATTTTCTCCAACAAACTGTAATGTTTTTGGATATCCATCATCGAATCCATATCTTTTAATGATAACTTCTTGTTCTTTTTCATTAAGAATATCGATAATTTGGTTTAAAGCTTCAAATTTTTGTTCCATCTCGTTTTTTAATTGTTAGTATATATTTTACTCTTTGATTGACTTTATGTCAATTAAAAAGATTTAAAAAAAATGGTGCCGTGGAAGAGACTCGAACTCTTACGGGTTTCCCCACTGGTTCCTAAGACCAGCGCGTCTACCATTCCGCCACCACGGCTTACCAAAAGTAAACTTATATTAGCAAATATTAATATGAAATCAATACTTTTTTTTTATTTTTTTTGTGTATAATTTATTTAATTTAATTTCAGCTATGAATTATGTAAGTTTACACAATCTAACTCACTTCAGTTTATTAGACTCCACGACACGTCCAAAGCATCTTGCTCAGTATGCTAAAGACAACAATATGACAGCTATTGCTATTACAGACAATGCTGCTTTATATGGAGCTTGTAAGTTTTATGATGAATGTAAAAAGCAAGATGTAAAAGCAATTATTGGATCTAATATGTTTTTGTGTGACGATATGAATATTAAAGATGTATCTAATCGAACGGCCTGTAATTTAGTTTTGTTAGCAAAAAATAAAACTGGTTATCTAAACTTAATGCAGCTGATTACAAAAGCTCATTTAGATGGATTCTATTATAAACCAAGAATTGATTATAATTTGCTAAGAGAATTTTCTGAAGGTTTGATTTGCTTGTCTGGTGATATAACTTCTGATGTTTCAAGATCCTTACTAGCTGATGATTATGAGAGAGCTACTAAATACACATCTCTACTTAAGGATATTTTTGGAGATGATTTTTATTTGGAAGTCTTACCACCCACTAATTTCCCAAAGCAAGAAAAAATAAACAAAGGTGTATTCGATCTTTCAAAAGATCTTAATGTGAAAGTTGTTTGTGCTTCAAATTCTCATTACTTTTTAAAATCCGATAAAGATGCCTTTGATATTTTAGTATGCATTCAAAATGGTGATTTTATTACAAATCCTGAACGATTCAAATATGAAGGTGAATTATATAATTATACATATGAAGAACTTTCTGAAATTTTTAGTGACAATCTTGAGTGCCTTTCTAACACACTTGAGATCTCCGATAAGTGTACTTTTGAAATTGAGTATAATTTAGATCTATTACCTAGGTTTGATTGTCCAGATGGTCTTACTTCTAAGGATTACTTAATGAAACTTTGTAAGGAAGGTCTTTATGACAAATATCAAGAAAGTGAGCACGCAGATGCTTTAAAGAGACTTGATTATGAATTTTCAATTATTGAAAGTATGGGTTTTATCGATTACTTTTTAATTGTTTGGGATTTTATTAATTTTGCTAAAGAAAAGAATATTATTGTGGGGCCAGGTCGTGGTTCTGCTGCTGGTGCTTTGATTGCTTATGTATTAGATATTACCACTGTAGATCCTTTGAAGTATGGTTTGTATTTTGAAAGATTTCTAAATCCTGAAAGAGTAAGTATGCCTGATATCGATATTGATTTTGCTGATCATAGGCGTGATGAGGTGATGGATTATGTTGTGGAAAAGTATGGGCGTATGAATGTCGCTCAGGTTATTACATATGGAACAATGTCTGCTAAGGCCGCTGTTAGAGATGTTGGTAGAGCTATGGGTTATCCTTATTCCGAAGTAGATGGGATCGCTAAATTATTACCTCCTACAGTTTTTGGTAAACATAATCCTTTAAAAGATTCGATTATTGATGCACAGGAACTTTCTATAGAGTATAAAAGAAACCCTCGTTGTAAAGCTTTGTTGGATAATGCTATCAAACTTGAAGGTACTATTCGTAACTGTGGTACCCATGCTTGTGCTGTTATTATATCAGATCAACCTCTTACTAACTTTACACCGCTTCAGAATGCCTCAGGAAAAGATGGGGTTATAGTTACTCAATATTCAATGAAGCCTCTTGAAACTATTGGTCTTCTAAAGATGGATTTCTTAGGTCTTCGTAATTTAACCATTATAGAAAATGCATTGATTAATATTAAAGCTAGGCACGATGTTGATATCAATATTGATGATATTCCACTAGATGATGAAAAAGCATATAAATTACTCTCTGCCGGTTTAACTACTGGTGTATTTCAGCTTGAGTCAGGAGGAATGAGAAAATATTTAAAGGAGTTAGTTCCTTCAAGATTAGAAGATATTATTGCAATGAATGCGCTTTATAGACCTGGTCCAATGGAATATATACCTCAGTATATCGCAGGTAAACATGATCCTTCTTCTATTAAGTATATGCACCCTTTATTTGAATCGATTTTAAAAGAAACTTATGGGGTTGGAGTTTACCAAGAGCAAATTCTTGAGATTGCTAAAGTTTTTGCTGGATTCTCACTTGGTCAAGCTGATGTATTAAGACGGGCTGTAGGTAAGAAAATTCCAGAACTTTTAGAGGAGCAAAAAGTTAAATTTGCACAAGGTGCTAAAGATCAAGGACATGATCCAAAGTTTGCGGAAAAAGTCTTTGATGATGTCATTACACCTTTTGCAGGTTATGGTTTTAATAAATCTCATGCTACATGTTATGCTTATATTTCTTATCAGACTGCATACTTAAAAGCTCATTATCAAACTGAATTTATGGCAGCGCTAATGACTTCTGATTTAGATAATACTGATAGAATTATTATTGAAATAAATGAGTGTAGTCAGCTTGGAATTGAAATCCTTCCTCCTAATATAAACCAATCACTTGTTGATTTTACTGCTACTAAAGAAAATGAAATTAGATTTGGCCTTGGAGCAATTAAAGGTTTAGGTGTTAATTTAATTCAAAAGATTTTGGATGAAAGAAAAAATGGGATGTTTTTAAATTTATCCAATTTATGTTCGAGATTGACACCTGATATTCTTAATAAAAAATCTATTACTGCACTTGCATATGCTGGAGCTCTGGATGAATTTGGAGATAGACATCAGATTGCATCTAATTATGAAATTTTAAATGCATATAGTAAATCTTCTTTAAAATCTAGAGAGACTGGCCAGTATTCACTTTTTGGAGAGGAAGAAAAGTTAGACGATATTCAGCTAATTTCTGTTCCTGAGTTGGCTAATATAGATATGCTTAAAAAAGAAAAAGAAGTTTTGGGTATTTATGTTTCAGATCATCCATTATCTGGAATAAAAATAGATACAAAAAAATTTACGCCTATAAATAAGTTATCCGAAGATAAAAAATCCTATACTTGTATTGCTATGGTTTCTTCCTATAGAAAATTCCTCACTAAAAAAGGTGATTATATGGCTACATTTAAATTAGAAGATTCTTCATCTGAAATTGAAGCCTTAATCTTCCCTAGAAATTTTGCTTCTTTATCACTTAATATATCTAATGATATGATTGTTTCAGTTTCTGGAAATTTATCTATTGAAGATACTAAGAAGCTATTTGTGAACTCAATTAGAGAATTTAATTTTGCAAACTTAATTAAAGACACTAACGATGATTCGATGATATCTTTTGATAAAGAAAATCTTACTTTAGTTATAAATGTTGATTCCAATACTCCTAAAGAGTCACTAGTTGAGCTCAAACAAATCTTGAGTGTTAAAGGAGATGTTAGTGTTTCAATGCATATGCTTAAAGATAATAAGATTGTTAAAAAGTTAAAACTTCGTAGTAAAATAAAATTTGATGATAGTGTGAAAAATAATATTGTTGAACTTCTTTCATAAATCTACTAAAATTGTTCTTGAAATTAATAATTTATTTAAATGAGAACTCATACTTGCGGTAGTCTAAGAAAAGACGATGATGGAAAAAGTGTTATATTATGTGGTTTTGTTCATAAAAGAAGAGATCACGGTGGACTTGTATTTATTGATTTAAGGGATAGATATGGTATCACTCAGATAGTTTTTGATCCTGAAAAAGGATCACAAGCACACGAAGTTGCACACAAATTAAGATCTGAATTTGTGATTAAGGTATCTGGCAATGTTGTTGCAAGACCTGATAATATGCTTAATAAAAATTTAGATACTGGGGATATTGAAATTTATGCAACTGAATTGGAAATATTTTCCGAAAGTCAAACTACTCCTTTTGAAATTGACGCTGATAATTTAGTAAATGAAGAATTAAGACTAAAACATAGATATTTAGATTTACGAAGAGAAAAAATGAAATCTAACATTATTACTCGTCACAAAGTTATTAAATACATGCGTGACTTCTTAGATTCTCAAGATTTCCTTGAAATTGAAACTCCTATTTTGATTAAGGGTACTCCAGAAGGTTCTCGTGAGTATATTGTTCCTAGTAGAGTTTATCCTGGTAATTTTTATGTACTTCCTCAATCACCTCAGCAGCTTAAACAATTATTAATGGTTGCAGGTATGGATAAATATTTTCAAATCGCTAGATGTTTTAGAGATGAAGATCAACGTGGCGATAGACAACCTGAGTTTACACAACTTGATATGGAGTTAAGTTTTGTTTCGCAAGAAGATATTATTAAAATCAATTCAGATCTATTGTTTGATATTCTTACTAAATTTAGACCTGATTTATCTATTAAAGACAATCAAGTTTTCACTCTTACGTATGATGAAGCTATGAATAGATTTGGTTCAGATAAGCCAGATTTACGATTTGATTTAGAATTTAAAGATGCTTCTAGCATATTTCAAAATACAAGCTTTAATGCATTTGCTGGTGCTTTAAAATCTGGTGGAGTTCTTAAAGTTATGAAAGTTGCTGGAGCTGCTGAAAAATTTTCTCGTAAAGATATTTCAGAGCTTGAATCGGTTGCTAAAATCTATAAAGCTAAAGGACTAGCTTATATTTCTAAAAAAGATGGTGAGTTAAATTCACCTATCCTTAAGTTCTTAAGTGATTTGGAAGTTGAATCGTTACTAAAGCTTACAGAGTTTAATGAAGGTGATATTATGTTCTTTGCATGTGATACTTTTGATATTGCTTGTAACTCCCTTGGTCATGTAAGAAATGCAGTTGCTAAAAAACTTAATTTGATTGATGAATCAGTATGTTCTATTGGATGGGTTACTGATTTTCCTATGTTCGAAGTTAATGATGATGGATCTATGCAAGCTTGTCATCACCCATTTACATCTCCTAAAAAGGAGGATCTAGAATTTATAGACACGGATATTTTTAGAGTAAGAACAAACTCCTATGATTTAGTTATGAATGGCTATGAAATTGCAGGTGGTTCTGTTAGAATACACGAAAGAGATTTACAGGCAAAGGTATTTGATTTGCTTGGTATCTCCAAAGAAGATGCGAAAGAAAGATTTGGTCACATACTTACTGCCTTTTCATATGGTGTTCCTCCTCATGCAGGTATTGCCTGGGGTCTGGATAGACTGATAATGATACTGTGTAATGAACCAAATATTAGAGAAGTAATTGCCTTTCCTAAAGATCAAAAGGCTAAAGATGTAATGCTTGGAGCACCATCTAAAATGCCAATCGATACTTTAGAGGAGCTTTCTATAACAATTGATACTGAATAATGGATTATTTTTTTATCTTACTAGCGATTGTATTTTTATTTTTTATAAGTAAATACACCTTTAGAGCATTAGAATATATTTCTTATTATAAAAATGCACCGAAGTTATCTTCGGATATGGTTTTTATGAAAGTTTGTACTCCTAAAAAGGAATCACGTGAAGATAAAGAAATTGATCGTGAAAGTAGAGGTCAAGACTCTGATTTCAAGGGAAACATTGCACTTATGTCTCAATTGATTAACTCTCTTTCTACTCTTCATGATGATTCTTTAAAGTCTAGATTTAAAGGTTGAGATTATTTGTCTTTTGAAATTGTTGTACTAGATGGGATGATTAATTTATACATTTTAGCACCTTCAAATCTAGCTAAGTTAATTGAAAAAAAAGTAACAGCATTTTTTCCTGATTCTTTTGTTGATTATGATTCCCCTTATAAAATGATATCTAAAGATTCATATACTAAGGCAACTTATATGACCTTAAAAAAGGATTCTATTTACCCTCTTAAATCTTTTAGAAATCAATCTAATGATCCTTTTAATTTTATATCTAATAGTCTTTCGAAATTTGAGCCAGATGAATCAGCTGCAATTCAATTGATACTTACACCTGAGGATAATTCATGGTCTAAAGAAGGTAGAAAAAAAGCAAAAGAACTTTTGAATAAAGATGAGAGTGATAAGAAATCTTTCTTACATTCACTTAAGCTTCTTTCCTGGATTGGAAAATTTTTCGAATTCTTTTTTACTGGAACCACTGAAAGCACTGATGACAATTCTGCTGTAGATAGAAAGACTCAAGTCGAAGAAGATGAAATAAAAGCAATGGATGAAAAAAACACTCAATCTGGCTTTGATACAAATTTAAGAATAGTTGTTAATGCTAAGTCTGAATCTGCTTGTTCAATGCATATACGTAATATTAAGTCTGCTTTTTCTCAATTTTCTTCAAATGCAGGGAATTCTTTTGGAGGACCTAAGAAGTTATTTGGAAAAAATTTACACTCTGAAAAAGCTTTGATTAAAGATTATTTACATAGATCTAATAGAAAACCCTTTTTTAGTTTTTTTGATAAATCTATTCTATCTTCGGATGAAATAGCTATGATTTTTCATGTTCCAAGTATTACCTTTAATAGATCTCCAAATTTAGCTTGGCAAAATTATAAAATTGCCCCACCTCCAGATAATCTTCCTAGTGACGGAATTTTACTTGGTTATAATTATTATCGTGGTGAAAAAAAAGCTATTCGATTAAAACCTATTGATAGATTCCGTCATTTCTATGTTGTTGGACAAACCGGTACTGGTAAGTCCTCTATTATGCAAGCTATGATTCGCCAGGATTTTATAAATGGAAAAGGTCTATGTATAATTGATCCTCATGGAACATTGATTGAAGATGTCCTTCCTTTTATACCTAAAAGTCGTGCTGATGATGTAGTGTTATTTAATCCATCTGACACTGAACGCCCAATGGGTCTTAATTTATTAGAGGCTAAGACTGAAGATGAACGTGAGTTAGTTGCCATGGATGCTATGAATCTTATGATAAAGATTTTTGATGAAGAAATTTTTGGTCCTCGACTTCAGGATTACTTTAGGAATGGTTGTTTAACATTAATGGAGTATGACAAAGGTGGTGCTATTACGGATATAGTTAGACTGTTTACAGATGAAGTTTTTCAAAAAGAAAGAGTTAGTCAGGTTACAAATCCAATCGTTAGATCTTTTTGGGAAAATCAAATGGCAAACACTTCACAAGAGGAAAAGCAAAGAATCATTCCATATTTTGCAGCTAAGTTTGCCGCCTTTATTACAAATAAAATGATGCGTAATATAATTGGGCAAGTAAAATCTGGTTTTGATTTTTTAGATGCTATGCAGAATAATAAAATTTTACTTATGAATCTTTCTAAAGGTATGACTGGTGAGTTTAATTCTAAATTATTAGGTTTGATTATCGTGTCTAAACTCCAAGTTGCTGCTCTTTCTCGTGAGAAGATTCCAAAGGATCAACGTCAAGACTTTTTCCTTTATATTGATGAGTTTCAAAACTATATTACTGATTCTATTGAATCCATTCTTTCTGAAGCTCGTAAATATAAATTGGGTCTTGTAGTTGCCCATCAGTATATTGGCCAGTTAGTTAATAAGGGTGACGAAAAAATTAAAAATGCTATTTTTGGTAATGTTGGTTCAATGTTTTGCTTCAAAGTAGGTGCACCTGATGCTGAGTTTTTAAAAAAAGAATTTGAACCTACCTTTTCAGAACAAGATTTAATCAACATTGATAAATTTAAAGGTGTTATGAAATTATCTATTGATACTCAGCCATCAAAGCCTTTTAGTATTGTTCCTATTAATCCCTATTTACAAAAAGGAGATAAAGAGATTGGTGAAGCTATGCGTCAGCTTTCAAGGCTCAAGTATGGTAGAGACGTTGAATTTGTTAATCGAGAGATATTAAGAAGAATTGGAGCTTAACTTGACATTTGCTCACGAATAAAGTATAAACTTATTATGAAAAAAACTCTTTTACTATTATTGTTCTCGCTATTATTACCAGGTCTTACTTTAGCCGATGGTTGTGATGATGGTGATTATGTTCTAAGTGCTTATTATTCACCTTTGCCTGGTCAGAATTATTATTCTACTGGATCTTATGCATCTGAAATTGTTCTTAATGGTGGTGGTATAATTACAGCTTCCGGGAGTTATGTGGATGAAATTCCATATGCTTTTGTTGCTGCTCCCCCTTGTTTTCAATTCGGAGATGTTATTCAAGTTGAAAATCTTGGTTATTTTAAAGTTCTTGATCGTGGTGGAGCCATAAAGGGAAAGAGATTAGATGTTTGGGTTGGATATGGTAATTCAGGCTTACGAACTGCCTTGAACTTTGGTAAGAAAACTCTATTTATAAAGAAAGTTTCAGATATATCAGATGATCTATTAAAGGAATCGTATCAAGAACTAGATGATTCATTAGTTAATTTACCAAAAAATGGTGTTTATAACCCTTTGAAATTTATATCGAATTTAAAATTAGGTGATAAAGGTTTTTTTGTTGGAGTTGTTCAGCAGTTCCTTCAGGATTTAGGTTTATACGATAAACCTGTTAGCTTTCTGTTTGATAATTCTACTCAAGCTTCCTTGGATAAATTTAAAGAAAACTTCGCTAAAATAAAAGACTCTCAATTACCAGAAACTGGTCTGAATGAATTTCTTTTTATCAATTTAAAGAATTTTGCTATTCATAAAAGACAAGAAGAAGTTGAATTTGATTTTTTATTTTCAAATTTAGAAGAAGGTATGGAAGATTTTGACGTTTTAAATCTTCAAAAAACGCTATATTTATTAGGTTATAATATAGAAATTACTGGAAAGTTTGATAA
>Ga0163108_10003384_pt1 | contig 11346 bp, 10 predicted proteins | sample Fk1155metaG_FD_109644 | JGI IMG/M metagenome (GOLD analysis project Ga0163108, IMG submission 109644) | Marine microbial communities from the Central Pacific Ocean - Fk160115 155m metaG | ecosystem: Environmental > Aquatic > Marine > Oceanic > Photic zone | place: The Central Pacific Ocean...
CGAATTTGTCCATCCAAAGTCGCTTTGCTTGTTTGTAGGGCATTTCAAGCCATTGGGTTGTCGGGCCCGACTCGGGAACAGATAAGGGCGTGCCCGTTGGGTTCTGGAGTGCTTTTGGAAGGTCCTGAACGGTGGCTGTGGGACCCGGCGCCAGTTGAACCATATATTGCGCACAGTTGATCAGTTCGCGAATGTTGCCAGGCCAATCGAGTTGGCACAAATGCGCAACCAACTGTGGGGCCATTGCAAGAGGGGGCCGATTCTGTTCATTCGCGTACCGGAGCATCCGCTCGGTCAGAATCCTGTGGATGTCTTCCTTTCTTTCTCGCAACGGCAGGAGGTGCAAATTCACGACGTTGAGCCGGTGATAGAGGTCCGAGCGAAATGAGCCATTGCGGACCATCGCGTTGAGATCTCGATTGGTGGCCGCGATCACACGTATGTCAGCGTGCTGTGTTTTGCTGTGTCCGACAGGCCGGTATTCACGGGCTTGCAGAAGGCGAAGGAGTTTGACTTGGACGTCCAGCGGCAGTTCTCCCACCTCGTCGAGAAAGAACGTTCCGTTGTTCGCCGCTGCTACCAATCCTCGTCGCGCTGTGGTGGCGCCTGTAAATGCACCTTTTTCGTGTCCAAAAAGCTCGGACTCCATCAGACCGCTGGGAATGGACGTGCAATCAACGACGACAAGTGACTGTTTGCTGCGTTTGGAGTGTCCGTGAATGGTGCGGGCGACCAGCTCTTTTCCCGTCCCGCTTTCACCGGTGATCAATATGCTGAGGTTCGTTGGCGCGACACGCAGGGCCTGTGCCCAGAGCTTTTGCATCTGGGGTGATGCTGTCCGCGGAGTCTCTGGTGGAGACACCGCGGCTGGGTTGGTGAGATCCGTGGACATGGTTTCTGGGCAGAAAGCTCAGTTGATGGGTTGGCCGTCGGCGTCGTTCAATTGCGTAAATTGTTCAGGCTTGTGGGACCAATGGATGCAGGTCACCGGACATGCGTCGATGGCGTCTTGGATCAAGTCCATGGGGCCTTCCTGTGCGACGGGCACTGCGCAACCATCATCGGGAAGAACAAAAACGGAGTCGGCGTTTTCGACGCATGTGCCGCAGGAGATGCATTCGTCCTGATCGATGACCAGTGTTTTGCCATCTGCTTTGGCATCTGCCGATTCGGAACCGTGTACGGGTTCTGGGGCAGGGGTGGCTGCCGATGGAGGGACGGGCTCTATTCCCGGTTCTGGTTCTCGTGCCGCGTCTTGTGTCACCTCCGGAGGATTGGTCGCAGGCGGTGCGGCATCGTCTGCGGACGTGGTGGTGGCCCCGAGGCCAGGTTCTGGCGCGGGTGTGGGAGCAGATTGGGGTGCAGGCTGCTGGGGTAGGCCTCCGGCGTGCCGGACGACCGCTTGGCTGATGCCCAGGCTGGGTCTCGGTGGTGTCGATACCGCCGGTGGTGCCGCGGAGGTTGGCGCCTTGTTTGGTTCTTGTTTGTGTACCAGGAGTTCGTGCACAACTTGTTGTAGTTCGCTGATGCGCCTCTCTAAAGTGGCAACGCGAATGTGCAGATCGGCTTCTGCTTCTCCTTGCAGTCGTTTTGCCTTATCGATGACATTCTTGAGCATCGGAATCCGTCCTATCGGCTTTGGACTGTCATGTTGTTTATAACCGACTCAATGCCCTTTGGAGCCGGAGACTTCCCTACTGGCTGGGTTTGTGTGGGTATGCCACCCCACAGACTTCTCTGATGGCTGGTTTTACCGATGGCTGGTCCAGCTATCTCGATTGAAGGGTTCCAATCCTCGTTGTTCAATCGCGTCCTCTGTCATGACATATGTTTGGGCGGTATGTCGCCCGCTGGGCGTCAAAACAATGACAGAAACACGAGAATACAGGTTCCTGTCTACGCCTTCAAACCGATCGAGTTCTTGGAGAAGTTCCTCGGAGACTCCAAATACCATCTCGCCGTGGACCCATTTCGTTTCGCCTGATGCCGATGGTTTGTGTTGTATCAGCACGGGGTATTTTTGTATGTTTGGCGAGGGTTTTGATACATCGCGGTCGGATGTCCTTGGGTGACAGATGATGGTCAACTCCCATAGTGTGCCTTGGGTGCGCCCGGATTCGTTACGCAGGTCTTTGATCCGATGATGATGTTGCTCTCCCCGCTTCAGGCTTCCATAGACAAAAAGATTGACCTTACCCATCGTGGGGTTTGGTGTTCGATTGGGACATGAGGAAGTCTGTGAGGAGGTCCTCCAGGGGATTGAGCGCCTCATACACCAATCTTGTTTCCGGGTCTTCTTGCAGACGCACAAACAGTTTCTCGTTCAGGATCAACTCGGATCCGAGTCGCATCGAGATGCCCCGCGCTTCAGCAATCGAAAGGAGGTCCAATGTTCCCAAACTCATGTTGGCAGCGCGACTGAAGTGCCAGCCTTGGGACTGGATGAATGCGGAAAAGAAGTCCAACAACTCGCCCATGGGAGAGCGTCTCCAGCGAACCTGGAGAACGTGATGGGTGGGGTGGCGTTCCGACGAGCAAAACTCCAAGCTGAGGTGAGAGTTGGGCCTTCGATGCAGGAGCAGCAAGGCGGTGAGGAGCGAAAAGGCGGGGGCGCAGGAGATGAGGCGGATGCGTAGCGAGATGTTGTCGGGTATTGCCCGCGGTAGCGCCTCTCCTGGGGCGATGATTCCGCCGTGGACGCGAATGCGTGGTGAAGCGATCCCCGGCAAACGGACAGCGGCAGGGGCCTTGATTGCCTGGTTCAGCAACCGATTCACGACCGATACGCCGTGTTGGGCCTGCGTGAGGCATGAAGGAAACGCTACCAGCAGGTCTGGCTCACCCAACCGCTCAATGAATGGTCCATCTTGGATCGGAAACGGAGCACCACATTCACCGGCAATCGGCAGGCTCTGCAGACGTCTTCCCGGGATGATGGCATCGAGTTGTGGTGGTGCCGATTGCTTTTCGAGTGGGGCGCCGAAGATACGTTGGTCCCATAAAGCGAATCGTTTTCGGTTCGACGCTGTCCTGGGACTTTCGGGCGATTGGACGTCGTTTAGGTGTTGATTCAAGTGTGCACGATAGTCGGGGTCCGTGAGGGCTATCAAGCCTCCGTCGGTCGCCAATTCTCGTCGTTGGACTGCTCCTTTCGTTACAATTAGGCGATCTCCTTCCCGCCGGGCGTCCCCACGGCGAAGCGCCATGTTGGTGTAGGGGCCAATGGGGCAGTCCTGGCCTCCGGCGTGGTCGAGTATGGCCCGCAGATTCCCCATGGTGAGCTCTCCTTGATTCAGTAGATGTTCAAGGATGTAGGCGTAGGTGTAGGGGTTATCGCCGACACCGGCACGGTGATCGAGGCGGTGCGGCGTGGTCTTGATGTCACTCTCGGGGTCGCCAAAAGGGAGAGATAGTTGGTTGGGGTTTACACGGGGCTTGGCGGGAACATATCCGACAGCAGGACGAATGAGGCCCCGTACGGCACTGGCGCGTCTGCGGGCGGTTGTGGCAGATAAGTCTGGCTGTTGCGATCGGATGAATGTTGCAATGGTGCTGGTGCTTGGGAGGGGGGTAGGGGTCTTGTTGTCGTTGCCGGTCAGGAGCGCTTTGGCGAACGGCTGGTGCCAGACAGCATCCGAATAGAGTCTCATCTTGTCGTTGGTACTCGCATACGACAAGGCGAGTCCCCGAGGAGTGAGATGTACCTCCCCCTCGGTATAGAGCAGGTCCAGCCACTCCCCGGCTTGCGTGTAGTAGTGAACGGTGCGCAGGTCGACTTCCAGTATGTCTGCCAGTGGTCTTGGGTGGCGGATTCCGTTTGAGACCAATTGAATCATGCGCAGCAACAACTGGGGGTTGTTGGCATTGGGAACCAAGGCAGCTCTTGCACTTATTTCGTTCATGAAAATGAACCTTGAGTACGTGGTCGAAAATCACAGAAGGACGACATTTAGAGTTTACATCATATTGGCTATTGACGTGACAAGTCTTGTTGCGTACGCTTAATGCTGTCTCCTTTCGTTTATCTTTATCGGCCGCGGTGTATGTCCTCTCCGTCAATCGATCACCTGAGCCCCCAACGGATTGCGCCGACGCAATTGGTTTCACGGACCTCCAATGTGGTGGAACGTTCGCCGAGCCCTGTGATTGGCATGCGTGGTCGAATAGTCCAGCGCGTCGCGACCTTGGTTCAGTCATCGCAGGCTGTTGCTGTTTTGGCACCGCCATGGAGTTCTCCCAGACAATTTTTGGAAGAGGTCTCCGGTCAACTGGCATTGTCGGATCCATCCATTGGCAGCGTGCAGCTCGAGGTTGGGCATCTGCAGGGAAGGACCGCTGCCGTACAGATGAGTGCGTTGTTGGGTGGTGTCTGGCGGCTGGCACATTCGGGCAAATTGTTCCGATATGCAACCAAAACCCACATGAGGAATGCCCAGCGAAGGGCACGAGAGTGCCAATTGTACTTGGGTGATCGGCGGTCCTTTCAGTTGATGTTGGCCGAGGCCTTTGATCATTTTCAGCAATACGGGCGGGGTCGAATTCTGTTGAGCCTCATGGGTCTCGACAAAATTGAATCGGAAGTGATTTCGGACTTTGGAATTGCATGGGGAGCAGCGCGAAGTCGATATCCAGAAGGGTTTCGGTTGGAGCTATTGGGGTTGGCCAACGGAGAGTCCAAATGGCTTCAAATGCCCGGTGGTAAGACGATTCATCTCGTCGACTATGATTCCGATGAAACGGTAGAACGATTTGAAACGCACGGGGTGGGTGCAAGAACCGAGCTGGCGAAGTGGTGCGGTGGTATCCCAGGAATTGTTGATGCTGTATTGGCCCTGAATCGAGCGGGGGAGACGTTGCCCCAAACCTTGTCCATCGCAGAGGTTGGAGCCCACGATGGGTTGAGTCCGCTGCGACAAATTGCGATGCAGATGCGGCAAAGTATCGAGCAATTTGCGCTGCATGCGGGCTTTAATACCCGTCTCCGACACTTGGTGGCATGTACGCAAGACAAAGAGTGCCGTGAGGTGGATTTGCCGCTCTTGCATGCTGGGTTGATTCGCAGAATGGATGGAACGATGATCTCGCCAACCCGACAAGTCGTGTTGCGTGCACCTCTTGTTGGCCAAGTGATTTCGGCGGTCGTGTAAGCATCAGAGGCTCTGCATCAGTTGTCTATTTGCGATGCCAAATGACTCGATTTCGACCTTGTTCTTTGGCTGTATAGAGCGCGCGATCAGCCAATTCGATCAGCTCTTCGATATCGGGGGGGGCAGAGGGATCGACCGTGGCCCCGCCCACGCTAATGGTGATGTGGATCTTGGTTCCACTCACCAGTATTGGAGATGCCGCCACTGAGGCGCGAATGCGTTCCGCCACGACTTGTGCACCACGCCGAGCCGTGCCGGGCAACAGAATCCCAAACTCTTCTCCCCCGAGACGAGCCACGCGGTCAATGGCGCGGACCGCCGACTGCATCCTGGACGCCAATGTCTTCAGCACGGCATCGCCAGCCGGGTGTCCGTAAGTGTCATTCACCTTTTTGAAGTGGTCTACGTCCAAAATCAGTGTGGAGAAGGTTTGGCCCTGTTGCTCCATGCGCTCCATTTCAGAACTGAGAGCTCGATTGAATACGCGACGATTGTCCAAGCCGGTGAGGGAGTCTTTTCGGGCCAACTGCAGTAGTTTTGCGTTGGATTCTTCCAGTTTGCGGGTGTTCTCCTTTTGTTCGCGGAGGAGTTGTTCCATGCGAGTCGCTTCCCTTGCCTGTTCTTCGGCAAGGTGGATCATGGCGTGTTGGGCTTCGGTCAACAACTGTTGCAACGAGGGTTGGGTGCGCAGTTCAATGGCCATATCTGCTGCCAGTTCAATCATGCGGTCGGCGACGGTGTCCAACAATTGGGCGAGAGTGACGGGTACCTTCAGCTTGGTCAACGCGCGCCGTGCCCGCTCCACACATCGTTCCTTCGGATGCGCCTGCACCACGTCGGCGACGATATCAGCGGTGTGCCCGATAAGAGTAAGGAGTTTTTCTCGCCCCTTTCCGCTCGGAGGCGAATGATGCAGCGCAACTGCATTGGAAATCGATTCAGGAAGCAATTTGCCAAAATGAGAATTGACAAACTCATCGGCATGATTGCGGCCGGTCAGGACTTTTTCGGCCTCAGCCCGCGCGGGGCCGGGTTTTTCTCGGACACCGTGAAGTGCTGTGCCCAAATGAGGCATTCGGCACGCCAGTAGAAGGGTGCCCAGGTCTTCGCACAGTCCCAGGGCAAATGCTTCGAATGGGTCATCATATCGAATGAGTTCAGCCAGAAGATGGGCGCAGGAGGCCCTACGGAGGCAGTCCTCCCAGAAGATGTTGGTGTCGAACCCACCGGTGTTGATGTTCCCCATCACCGCCCGCATACTGTAGGTGATGGCGAAGGCCCGCACGGCGCGCGCTCCGAGCTTCACCACGGCCTGTGGCACGCTTCGAACCGGGTCGACGAATCCATAGCGGGCTGAATTCGCCATTCTGAGCAACTCCACGGTCAAACCGGGATCTTGGGCACACACCTTTCCGAGGTCCGTGAGCGGTCGAGATGGGTCACCGGCGATGGAAATGATCCGAGCGAGCGCAGCCGGAGGAACGGGAAGTTTGGACTCTTCTTGCTCCTCAGGATCGGTTTGCGGTTTCATTGCCATGGAGGTGGGTCCAACAGTACGACGGTACGATTGCTTTGGGGAAGGCGAAGGCGCAAGACCAGTGGAACGGATCAAGAACCGGGTGACTGGGGAGGAGTGGCTGAACGTGTGGGTTGGAGCGGAATGGGTTGGGATCCACCCATAGACGAGAGGTCGTGGTGCAGCCGATTCAATGTGGAGTTTTGCGGATGTCGAGAAACGGCAACTTCCAGCGCGGCACGTGCCAGCGATTGGTTGCCTTCGGTCAACAGTGTTTGGATTTCTTGGATCAAAGTGTCGGGATCGGCGACCAAGCTGAGGGCCAAATCTCTGGGCGAGTGAAGTTGGTGCCTGTGCGCGAGCGCGATTGCCCGTCTTGCCGCCCGGGCAACAGCGCGTTCAGCTTGCAGGGATTGCGCCTGGGATTCAGACATCTCGTCTGTGATGCTGACGGCCAATGATTCTGCGACATCGGCCAGACTTGGGTCTCCATGGAACAGCGCCAATCGATTTGCAAGTGTGGCCGCTTCTATGAGTGTCGTAGGATCGGCATGCGGTCCATTGACTTCTTGCAAGAGGCGGGAGAGTAGGGTGCGGGCATCTTCCATGGCGACCTCATTGGTCGGATCATCATACGATCGTTGGAGGGAAAGATGGGGGAAAGTTCACTTGGTCGTGGTAAGGGGGTGTCTTCAGGAAAACAATTTCACGAAACGGAGTGGGGCGATGGCGGATTTGATGCGAGCGCACATTCGTGTTTTCGGTGTCGTTCAAGGCGTGTTTTTTCGCGTCTCAACCCAGCGCAGAGCGGAAACTCTGGGCTTGCAAGGTTGGGTGAGAAATCGCACCGATGGATCCGTTGAAGTGGTTGCCGAGGGCGCCGAAGCTTCCGTTCGCGACTTGGTGACTTGGTGTCACACCGGTTCAGAACAATCGCGGGTGGATTGGGTTGAAGTGAAATACCCTGAACCCGTTGGACTCAGCGCGGGATTCATGGTGCGGCGGACCACGAGGGAGGATGCATGAACACAAGTGTGACCCGGCCATTCAGAACGCTCCGTTGTGGACTTCTGTCGGTGGTGATTGTGGGTGCCGTTGGATGTGCCGGAGGCGGCGATACCCTGAGTCGCCTGACAGGTGCATGGGCTGATCAGACCATGGAAGTCGCCGGTCCCGCCGTTGCGGCGGCGTTGGTCAATGGTGCCTTGGCCGTAGAGGCGTGTGCCGTTGTTGATGAGGATGACTGGTTGGCGTTGGAACCGGGTGAGGCGTTGCCGATATCGAGTCGTTTGAATGCTGCTTTGGGGGAACCACAGGTGGGTCTTGTGGAAGACCTCGGGGATGGTGCAATCCAGATGACGGTTGTGGGCGTCCAAATCATGGATCGTGAATCTGCATCGATGCGCTTCGTCACGTCACCAGGTGCGGTCACTTTTGGGTTCGAGTCGGTGTACTTGGATGGAAAGCTGACCGATGTCGAAGTCAACGTCAGCGAGTCTTTTGGTCGTGTGGCGATGAGCCTGTACTCCGATTGCCCAACCAGTGTGAATTGGTTGGAGGGACAGGCGGTGTGGACGGATTTGGATGATCGAGTGCACACCGTGGTCCTACCGGCTGATTCGGATTTGAGCACCGGAGTGAGTTTTGAGTTGACGGACTCCTTTGTTCCCTCGTCCGGCACCCTGTCGTGGGAAGGGAGAGTTGATGGACAGGAGCGGGGGGTGACCACCAATGACGCGGCAGACGTGTCGGTGCAGAGCAGGGACAGCGCTCAGGATAGCGTGGAAACCATGTTGTGGCCGGGGGTCGCACATGGCTCCGACTGGATCGGTGAGTCCTCTCTACAACTCGATTGGTAGGAACTCTCAATCGAGCGGTTGCGGGTTGGCTTTGGATATTCGGTATTGAACCGCAGCCAACATGCCCAAGAAAATGGACGCCTCTTTGGATGAAGGGTCCATTCGTTGTAGCGCTCGGTACAGTGTGCCTTGAACGGTAAGCGCGTTTTTCCCCTGCAAGTATTGGCAGTCCTGCAGCAACGTCATCGTTCTTTGCAGGGCCAGTTCGCGCAAGTCAATCGATTCGACGGCATTCGCTGCGTCGTTGGCTTGTTGGGTGCGAAGCATCGGGGCTTCGGAGTGATTCTCGGCTGACTGAAACAACGCCGCGCCGCACAGGGTGATGGCTTGCCCCAAGTTGAGCGAACTCTCGTGCAGGGTTGGAATATGCGTCACCGCATGGCACCACTCGAGGTCCGCATTGGAAAGCCCTGTGTCTTCGGGCCCAAAGACAAATGAGACGCTCTTGGGGAATGTTGCGCCGGTCTGCGCTGCATCGGGCAGGGGCCAACGAGGCACAGTGATCTGACGGTTTTTGGCAGAGGTTCCAATGACCAATCCACTTCCTTTGACAGCCTCTTCCACGGTGGGCGAAAATGTCATCTCGTCGATAATCGTGTGTGCGCCGGGCGCCATCCATCGAGCCTGATCCGGATCAAATGCAGATGGCTTGACCAAGACGAGTTGACCCAATCCAAAACGAGAGATGGTTCGGGCCGCCAGTCCTACGTTGCCTGAGCTGCGTGGTCGCACCAAAACAAAGCGTACATGGGATAACGACATGCGGTTACCCGCGGAAGAGAACCTGAAACCATCCCAGCACCTTGCCGAAAAAGCCGGTGGCCTCGGATTGTGCGATTGGTTTCGCTGATGAGTCTGGGGTCGTCCCAGCAACACCGGAGGTCTTCTTTCCCACCGGCGCCGTATCGGGTGACTTGCTCGCCGTCGTGGCGACTCCGCCTTGTGACGCAGCAGCGCGACGTTGCCTGCGCTTTTTCTTGCCACTCTTCCCCAAACGAATGGTTGAACGTACTGTTTGGCCGGTATCGGTGTCGCGCGCGGCAAGGTTGAGGATGCCTTCCGAGTCGATGAGAAAGGTGACTTCTACCTTGACCGTTCCTTTGGGGGCAGGACGAACACCGGAGAACACGAAGGTGCCCAAGAGTTCGTTTTCAGCCACCAGGCGGCTTTCTCCTTGGTAGAGTCGCAGCATGATGGAACGCTGATTGTCCTTGGAGGTGGTGAGCGTACGGGTTTTCGAATGCGGCAGTGGTTGGTTCTTTTTGAACAACACATGCATCGAGCCATCAACCTTGTTGATGCCAATGGCCATGGGGAGAACGTCAAGCAGGGTGACATCTGCGGCCCTTCGATCGGCCAAGGAATGCGCCATGATTGCGGCGCCAATGCTGACGGCCTCATCGGGATTCACACCGGTACTCGGTGGCGATTGAATAAACTCTTCGAGTTTCTTCCGAATGAGCGGCATGCGGGATTGACCACCCACCAACAACACTGTGTCAATGGCATCTTTGGTGGTGTTGGCCTCAGCGAGGATGCGTTTGCATGTCTCCAATGTGCGATCAACCAAGTCGCCTGTGAGAGTCTCCAATGTTTCTTTGGTGAGCTCGACGTCCAGATTTATCGGTTGGCCTGTCGCGTCATTGACAATGCACGGTACGCGGATCGTGGTGCGGTCCACCGTAGAGAGTTCAATTTTGGCAGCTTCACATGCTTCGCGCAGTCGTTGTACAGCGATGGGATCAATGGCGATGTCGAGGTCATGTTTGGAGCGGAAGTCCTCCACCATGTATTGCATCACGCGATCGTCGAAATCTACGCCGCCCAAGAACGTGTCACCACCCGTAGCGATGACCTCGAAGATTCGGCTCTTGACATCGATGACGGAGATATCGAAGGTCCCGCCTCCCAGGTCATATACGGCGATTCGTTTTGAAAGGTTTTTCCCCAATCCATACGCCAACGCGGCGGCCGTAGGTTCGTTGAGAATGCGCAAAACCGTTAGTCCCGCAAGCTTTCCAGCGTTTCGTACCGCTTGACGCTGACGGTCATTGAAGTAGGCGGGTACTGTGATCACGGCTTGGTCAACATCAGCCCCCATAGACTCTTCTGCGACCTCTTTGATGCGCCGAAGGATGGCTGCACTGATTTGTTCGAGGGTGAAGAGTTGGTCCTTGACCTTGATCAGCACTTCCGCGTTGTCGCCTTTGACCATCTCGTAGGTGAACACCTGACGGACCTTCTCAATGGTTTCGCTGTGGAAATTCCGTCCGATGAGCCGTTTGGAGGCTGTAACGGTGTTTTTGGGATTGAGTTGCGCCTGCCTCTTGGCTTCATGTCCCACGAGTCGGTTGCCCTTTTCATCGATGGCGAACATCGAAGGAATGGTGGCGGCTCCGCCTCGATGTGTAATCACGCGGGGGGTTCGACCCTCCACGACGGCGGCACAACTGTTCGTAGTACCCAGATCAATTCCGATCGCCTTTCCCATTGCCAAACCTCTCTGACTGGGTGTAGCACGGCCAGAATCACTCAGTCAACGGAGCTTTGGAAAAGTCGCTCGTCGTCCGGTTTTGAGGTGGGACACACCATCGAATCATCAGGCGTGGAAAGGGCGAATGGCGCGCTACCCGACAAGCATGATTTTCGCGTCTTCTCGAGTGGTGCTACGCTGAACTGCGTTGGCGGCATCATTCATATCCATTCGGCAGGTCACCATCGGCCCGAGATCGAGACGACCATGTTCCAGCATGCGAATGATGTGCGGATAGACACCGCCACCCGCATGCCCTCTGGCTCCGACAATCGATGAAGCGCCGGAGAC
>Ga0163108_10003386_pt1 | contig 11341 bp, 8 predicted proteins | sample Fk1155metaG_FD_109644 | JGI IMG/M metagenome (GOLD analysis project Ga0163108, IMG submission 109644) | Marine microbial communities from the Central Pacific Ocean - Fk160115 155m metaG | ecosystem: Environmental > Aquatic > Marine > Oceanic > Photic zone | place: The Central Pacific Ocean...
CTCGTGGTCAAATTATAGCTATTGATATATTACCTATGGAACCGATCGGCCAAGTTTCTTATATACTGGGCGATTTTACAGAAGAAATCGTTCAAAAACAGTGCTTTATACAAGTTGGAAAACGGGGTGCAGACCTTGTAATTTCTGATATGGCCCCCAATCTAACAGGTATAAGGGTTACAGACCAGTCGCGAAATATAGTTCTTGCTGAATTTGTGTATGATTTTTGTACTCGAATTTTAAAGCCAGGGGGTGATTTATTGGTTAAGCTTTTTGAAGGAGAGGGAACGCATGAATATAGGCAATTGCTACAAGACAATTTTTCTAAGGTTTTGACAAGAAAACCAAAAGCATCGCGCGATCAATCAAGAGAATTTTATATTTTAGCGCGCTCTTATAAATTATAGTAAAATTTAGGCACTTGAGAACATAGGACCAAGGGGATTATTAAATTGAGTGATATGATGAAGAATCTAATTTTATGGGTTGTTATAGCGCTTGTTATGATGACCGTTTTTAAAAACTTCAGTAATCCAGCAATGTCTGGAGAAATTACATATTCCCAGTTTATTTCTGATGTTAAGACAGGCCGTGTTGGCTCAGTAAATATTGAAGGTAGCTCAATAACTGGAAATCGTACTGATGGAAGTCGATTTAACACATACAGTCCTGAAACTAATAACGATGCATTAATTGGTACGTTGCTAGAGAATAATGTAGAGATTAAAGGGATGGAACCTAATAAGAATTCATTTTGGGCTCATGCTTTAATTTCATGGTTTCCTATTATATTGTTGCTCGGAATTTGGATCTATTTTATGCGACAAATGCAAGGCGGTGGCGGTGGTCGAGGGGCATTATCATTCGGTAAGAGCCGCGCACGTTTGTTGAGCGAAGATCAAATAAAAATAACTTTTAATGATGTAGCTGGCATAGAAGAAGCGAAACAAGAAGTTTTGGAGCTAGTAGAATTTTTACGTGACCCAGGTAAATTTCAAAAACTCGGTGGCAAAATTCCTTCAGGTGTTTTAATGGTTGGTTCCCCCGGGACCGGTAAAACTTTATTAGCAAAAGCTATTGCTGGCGAAGCCAGAGTTCCTTTCTTTACGATTTCAGGTTCTGATTTTGTTGAAATGTTTGTGGGTGTGGGTGCATCTCGTGTTAGAGATATGTTCGAGCAGGCGAAGAAACATTCACCGTGTATTATTTTTATTGATGAAATTGATGCTGTAGGACGCCATCGTGGAGCTGGTTTGGGCGGCGGTCATGATGAACGCGAACAAACATTAAATCAATTATTGGTTGAGATGGATGGGTTTGAAGGCAATGAAGGGGTGATTGTGATTGCAGCGACAAATCGTCCCGATGTTTTGGACCCGGCATTATTAAGACCAGGTCGTTTTGATCGTCAAGTAGTTGTTCCATTGCCAGATATTCGTGGCCGCGAACAAATTCTAAAGGTGCATATGCGCAAAGTCGCTTTGGGTGATAATGTTAAAGCCAATATTATTGCACGTGGCACCCCTGGTTTTTCTGGCGCGGATTTATCTAATCTAGTTAATGAGGCAGCATTATTTGCAGCACGTGCCGATAAAAAATTTGTTGATATGGAAGAATTTGAAAGGGCTAAAGACAAAATTATGATGGGTACTGAACGTCGTTCTTTAGTTATGAGCGAGGAAGAAAAGAAACTTACTGCTTATCATGAAGCTGGGCATGCAATTGTTGGGAGATTAGTCCCATCCCACGATCCAGTTTATAAGGTGACGATAATTCCTCGTGGCCGAGCATTAGGGGTTACTATGTTTTTACCGGAAGAGGATCGCTTAAGCTACAGCAAGGAATTGATAGAGAGCCAAATTTCGAGTTTGTTTGGAGGCCGTATCGCAGAGGAGCTTATTTTTAATGCAAGTAAAGTTACAACCGGAGCCAGCAATGATATTGAGCGCGCAACACAACTTGCTCGTAATATGGTTACAAAATGGGGTTTATCAGAAAAACTTGGCCCATTAACTTATAGCGAAGAAGACGGAGAAGTTTTTTTAGGTCGCTCAGTAACACAACATAAAGCTATTTCTGATGAAACAGCACACACTATTGACGAGGAGATTCGCAATATAGTTGATAAAAATTATAAGCGTTCTGAAAGACTACTTAAAAAGAATGTGGATAAGCTTCATTTAATGGCTGATGCGTTGATTAAATACGAGACTATAGATGCAGATCAAATTGACGATATTATGAAAGGAAAAGCACCAAGACCACCATCAGATTGGAATGATAGTGATGATCAAAATACTTTATCCAAAAAGAAAACAAAGAAAAAAACTAGATCCTCAAAAAAGAATACCGCACCGTCAGGCGAACCACCTGCTAAACCGGCTTAGACATTTTTAATTAAGTTAAGCAATGGTGGTTTGATAGGTTTTTATATCAATACAAACAGTACACTTAATTTCAATTAATAAGGTAATTACTATTAAAAAAGATACAAGAAAATTTTTCGGAACTGATGGTATACGCGGTAGCGTTGATGACGGCGGAATAAATGCAGATTTTGTGATGAAGCTGGGATGGGCCGCGGGACGGGTATTAGCAAAAAAAGGTAGCGGACCTGTTTTAGTGGGGAAAGATACTCGAATATCTGGTTATATGTTTGAGTCGGCGTTAGAAGCTGGTTTATCAGCAGCTGGTGTTGATATTCGTTTATTAGGCCCGATGCCAACTCCAGGAATCGCTTTTTTAACAAGGAGCACACGTGCTCAAGCTGGAATTGTTATAAGCGCATCACATAATCCATTTCACGATAATGGGATTAAATTTTTTGCTAGTGATGGTACTAAATTGGATGATGATGTTGAGATGGAAATCGAATATGAATTAAATTATCCAATGCGATCCGTTCCCTCCCTTAATCTTGGTAAAGCACGACGTATAACTGATGCACCAAGGCGATATATTGAGTTTTGTAAATCAAAAATTAAGAATAATATAAATTTCAATGATCTAAGAATAGTTATTGATTGCGCAAATGGCGCAACTTATCACATAGCCCCCAAAGTTTTTGAAGAATTAGGTGCGGAAGTTATATTACACGCAGCATCCCCGGATGGTTTGAATATCAATGATGAATGCGGGGCAACTTCCCCCAGCGTTCTACAGCAATTGGTCAAAGAGTCTCGCGCTGATGTAGGGATTGCATTTGATGGAGATGGCGACAGACTAATTATGGTGGATCAGCAAGCAAATATATTAGACGGCGATGATATTCTTTACATAATTGCACGTTCACAAGTTGAAAATTTACATGGTGCTGTTGTTGGTACTGTTATGAGTAATTTAGGTTTGGAGCACGCGATTAATAGGCTCGAGTTGGATTTTTTTAGAGCCTCAGTTGGGGATCGTTATGTTATGGAACTATTACTTAAAAAGGGCTTGACGTTAGGCGGGGAAACTTCAGGGCATATCATTAATTTAGACCTTACCACTACTGGCGATGGAGTAATAACAGCATTACAGGTACTGGAAACAATAGTTTCAACAGATAGAAGTCTTTCAGAACTCACTAGAGATATTAAAAAATATCCACAACTAACAAGAAATATTCAATTTGACACACAAGTTGATATAACGAAGAACGTTGATATAGATCGCGTGATAAAGGATTCAGAAGATGTTTTGGGTGATACTGGTCGAGTTGTGATAAGGCCTTCGGGAACTGAATCTTTAATAAGAGTTATGGTTGAAGGTAAAAATGAGAATCAAGTAGAGAACCTTGTTAATGAAATTGTAGATAAAGTTAGCAAGATTACAAGAAGTCTGCATTAAGAGTTAGTAACTTATTTTAATAATTTAAATTCCTTCTCATTAAATCCAACTAAGTATTTATTTTTTGACTTAATTATAGGTCGTTTTATAATTGTTGGATTATTCAGCAGAAGCTCAATTAGGTCTGATTTTACCTCTATTGCTTTTTCTCTATTAGATAATTTTCTCCAACTAGTACTGCGTTTGTTTATAAGTAGCTCTATTTTTATATTTTCAAGGAATTCTTTTATTGTTGTTTTTTTTATACCATCTAAACGAAGATCATGGAAAACATATTTAATAGAATTCTCATCTAACCATTTACGAGATCTTTTTACACTATCACAGTTTTTTATACCATATAGAATGATCGAAGACATAAATAATGATGAATTTATAGCTCACGTAAAATTTCGTTTATACCAACTTTACTTAATGTTTTTTCATCGACCGTTTTTACTATAACTGCACAGTAAAGACTATATTTACCATCTTTTGATGGTAAGTTTCCTGAAACGACAACAGAACCAGGCGGGACGAAACCATATGTAATTTCACTTGTGTTACGATTATAAATTCGTGTGCTTTGACCAATATAAACGCCCATCGAAATAACTGACCCTTCCCCTACAATTACACCTTCAACAACTTCAGAGCGAGCACCGATAAAACAATTATCTTCAATAATAGTTGGGTTTGCTTGTAATGGTTCGAGTACTCCCCCAATTCCAACACCGCCTGACAAATGAACGTTTTTCCCGATTTGGGCACATGAACCAACTGTTGCCCAAGTATCAACCATAGTTCCATCATCAACATAAGCTCCAATATTTACGAAGCTAGGCATTAGCACCACATTTTGACCAATAAAACTACCCTGTCTTACAATAGCTGTAGGTACAACACGAGCACCAGTATTAATAAAGTCGTCTTTGTTGAAATCACAAAATTTGCTTGGAATCTTATCAAAGTAATTAGCGTGATTACCTGAAATCACAACATTTTCGTCAAGAATAAAAGATAGTAATACAGCTTTCTTTAGCCATTGATTTACAATCCATTCGTTACTAATTTTTTCTGCTATTCTTAACTCTCCGTTATCTAATTTTTGAATAATATCTTTGATAGAATTTTTAAGTTCGTTATTGTCTTGTTTCGGATCAATTTTTGCCCGTTTATCAAATTGCTCATTAATAAAACTTTCTAAATTATCCATTTCTTTTCCCTACATTTTAATGTGTATTTTCAATAAATCTTTTGATTCGTCTTGCAGCTTCAATACATGTGTCGGTCTCTGGAACTAAAGCGATACGGACACGCTTATCACCCGGATTTATATTGTCAACATTACGAGATAAATATGAACCGGGTAGAACTTTGACATTTTCACTTGTATATAGTTCTCTTGCAAAGTCTATATCTGAGCAGGGTAATTTAGGCCATAAATAAAAACCTCCCGATGGCGGCATTACTGGTAAAACCGACTCTAATTTACGGCAAACCTTTAAAAATTTTTCTCTATATATATCTCGATTTTCCTTCACATGTTCATCATCATTCCATGCAACGATACTTGCCTTTTGAACATGAAGAGGCATTGCGCAACCATGATAGGTCCTATAACGATAAAATATTTCAATTATTTCGCTATCACCCGCTACGAATCCAGAACGAAGTCCAGGCACATTTGAACGTTTGGATAGACTATGAAATATTAGACAGCGCTTATATTCGGAGTTACCAAGTTTTTTAGCATATTCAAGCAAACTTAACGGTGGTTGTTCTTCATCGTGATAAATTTCTGAGTAACATTCATCGGAAGCAATAATGAAATTATACTTTCCTGAAAGTTCTATCAGTTCTTTTATAAAATCAAAATCAATTACGGCTCCACTTGGATTACCAGGCGAACACAAATAAAATAGTTGGCAACGTCGCCATATTTCTTTTGGTACTAGAGATAAATCAGGAATGTAATTATTTTCTTCAATACAATTTAAATAATAGGGTTCAGCCCCTGCCAGTAGAGCTGCTCCCTCATAGATTTGATAAAAAGGGTTTGGCACTATAACAATCGGTTTCGTAGTTTTTTTGTTTACCACGGTTTGTGCAATGGAAAAAAGCGCCTCCCTTGTTCCATTTACAGGTAGTATATTTTTTTCTTCATTCAAAGTTTTTTTAGAAAGGTTAAATCGTCTACATAACCAATTAATAATTGCCGTTCTTAATTCATTAGAGCCACGCGTAGTTGGATATATTGATATATTACTGATATTTAATTCCAATTCTTTCGTTATAAACGATGGTGTTTGATGTTTTGGTTCTCCAATTGCTAGTGTTATCGCTGATTTTTTGGTATTAGCGCTACATTTACTAAGTAACTTTTTCAGTTTTTCAAAAGGGTAAGCGTGTAGGTTTTCCAGTCCAGGATTCATTTAAAGAAATATTAAATAGCTTATTTTTGATAAATTTTTGAAGAATATATTTGATACTTAAATAATTAACTTTAGTATGCATTCAAGAGTATATGAATTAAGCCGGTTGTTAGTATTACTAAAGTTACAAAAAAAACAGTAAGATAAACTACGTCTTTCTCGAAATAGGCAACAACCATAAAACACGTCATGCCGATAATGGTGAGGCCAAAATCGAATTCTTGCGGTAGTCCACTTGAACGTAATATGACACCAAGAATTGTAGTCAATCCACCTAACCATCTGAGCCTGTTAAGATCTGATTCTCTATACAAAGGAATTTTATATACTTGATGCATTTTTTGTTCAATGAGACCCATTCTTTTACCCCCTTCAAATCGGGCTTATATAACTATTGTGTTTAAATAAATTTAGGATAATTTATTATACGATATCACGCTTGTTTATCCCAACTAGACACACAATTTTCTTATCATTTTCTTGTATACTTGATTTCTCGGTGAGATTATTTGAGTTATAAAATGAATTTTTCAAAGGTAATCAAATCTCAGGAAATACGTGACTTTTTATGACATAGATGTATGCTTGCCTACTTTTTCAAAAAATTATGTTTTGGAACTTAAACAACTAACAAATGACTAAGAAAATTTTAATTTTACCTGGTGACGGTGTTGGCCCAGAAATTATCGCTCAGGCTGAGAAAATATTATCATTTCTTATCGCCGAAACGGGTTTAGCTATTGAATTAGATCGTGGATTAATTGGTGGTAATGCTATTGATGAGACTGGCGCCCCTTTACCGGAAGAGACGTTAAAAAAGGCAAATGAATCAACAGCTATCCTGATGGGGTCGGTCGGTGGCCCAAAGTGGGAATCAATTGATCGCCAGCTTCGTCCCGAGAGAGGATTATTGGCAATTCGAGGCGAACTCGAGTTATTTGCGAATTTACGACCCGCTTTTTTGTTTTCACAGTTACTAAAAGCATCTACTTTGAATGAAGAAGTTGTTAGCGGTCTTGATCTGATGATAGTTCGAGAGCTTACTGGGGGCATTTACTTTGGTAATCCTCGTGGCATTAGAGAACTCAATGATGGACAGCGTGAGGGGTTTAATACACTTGTTTATAATGAAAGTGAGATTAAACGTATCGCCAAGGTTGCATTTGAGACTGCAAGTAAGCGTCAAGGTCGTTTGTGTTCAGTTGATAAAGCAAATGTACTAGAGGCAACCGAGTTATGGCGAGAAATTGTCAGTGAGATGGCAAAAGATTACCCAGATGTCGAGTTGCAGCATATGTATATAGATAATGCTTCGATGCAGTTGGTGAGAGCGCCAAAACAATTCGATGTTATTCTGACGACCAATATGTTTGGTGATATTTTATCAGACCTTGCGTCTATGTTAACTGGGTCAATCGGTATGTTACCTTCTGCATCATTAGCCAGTGATGGTAAAGGAATGTATGAACCGGTACATGGTTCTGCCCCAGATATTGCCGATCAAAATATTGCTAATCCCTTAGCGACAATTTTGTCGTTATCAATGCTATTGAGATATTCTTTGGGCGAAGACAAATTAGCGAATATGTTAGAGCAAGCGGTTAGTCAGGTTTTAACGGATGGATTTAGGACAAAAGACATTTATTCTGATGGAATGACATGCGTAGGGACTGATGAGATGGGTGATGCGGTGATTAAAACTTTATCAACTTTATTGGTCTAAATAATTTTTTAAAATATATTAATTTAAAAACTATGGTAGAAAAAAAATACAATGTTGCTGTTGTTGGCGCGACAGGTTTGGTCGGTAGAACCATGCTATCAATCTTGGCGGAATCTAATTTCCCTGTTGATAAGGTTTATGCTTTGGCCAGTAGCCGTTCTGCTGGGACACGCATAACATTTAAAGATAGTGAGCTGATTGTCGGCGATTTGGAAACTTTTGATTTTAATTTGGTTGAGATAGGACTTTTCTCACCAGGCGCATCTGTTTCTGCTATTTATGCACCAAAGGCAGCTGATGTCGGGTGTGTTGTGATCGATAATACATCAAAATTTCGTTATGAAGATGATATTCCATTAGTAGTCAGTGAGGTCAATCCTCATGCTGTTTGCAATTATAAAAATAGAGGAATTATTGCCAATCCAAATTGTTCAACAATTCAGATGTTGGTGGCATTAAAACCAATTTATGATGCGGTTGGTATTGAGCGCATTAATGTGTGTACCTATCAAGCAGTATCAGGAACTGGTAAAGACGCAGTTGAGGAACTTGAAAAACAGACAACTGATTTTATAAATAGACGACAAATATTAAATCAGGTTTATCCAAAACAAATAGCCTTTAATGCAATACCACATATAGATGCATTTCAAGATAATGGATACACAAAAGAAGAGATGAAAATGGTGTGGGAAACAAAAAAGATTTTCGAAGATGAATCAATTTTAGTAAATCCGACTGCTGTTAGGATTCCTGTATTTTATGGGCATTCAGAAGCGGTACATATTGAGACAAAAGATAAGATTAATGCTGGAAATGCCAGAAAATTGTTGGAAAAGATGCCCGGGGTGATTGTGCTTGATTCGCATGAGGATGGGGGTTACCCGACTGCTGTTTCAGAGGCTGAGGGGAAAAACCCCATTTTTGTAGGGAGAATTAGAGAGGATATATCTCATCCTAGAGGGCTAGATATGTGGATTGTATCGGATAATGTACGTAAGGGAGCCGCATTAAATTCCATTCAAATTGCCGATATTCTGGTAAAAAACTACATATAGTTTATAGTTAGCAGATAATTATAATGTATATTAGCAAGTTCTTATGAGACGCATAGTATCTACAATTATCTTTTTGTTGTTAAGTCCAGCCATTGTATACGCGCTTGGTTTGGGTGATGTTGTCGTAAGCTCAGCTCTAAATCAACCTTTAAAGGGTAGAATTGAATTGCTGTCTCCATCACCTGATGAGCTTGATTCTCTCAAGGTCACTTTGGCAGATAGCACTGCATTTGCAAAAGCTGGGGTAGATCGTCCTTTCAATTTAGGTAAGTTGAAGTTTGATTTACAACGTTCAGTTGATGATAGTCCAGATTATATAAGTGTTTCGACTCAAACACCTATTAGAGAGCCATTTTTAAATTTTCTAATTGAAGTAAATTGGTCAAATGGACGCATATTACGTGAATATACTATCTTACTTGATCCTCCATCTTACGATTTTCGCTCGAGAATAGAGAGATCAGTAGAATCAGGGGCGGTTGCCACAAATGTGATTCAAGACTCAGTTTCTGAAAACATGTCTCAGCATGAAGAATCTACTTATTCGCCGGTAACAAATTTTACTGGCAATGATTACGGTCCGACAGCAAGACGAGATACTCTATCTGAAATTGCTGACAAAACACGTCCAGATAAATCAATTAATTTGAATAAGATGATGATAGCTATATTTAGAGCTAATCCAGAAGCATTTATTAATCAAAATATAAACGGGTTAAAGGGAGGTTACGTTCTTCGCATTCCTGATGAAGTCATGATAGACGAATTAACCTCAGCTGAAGCTCTTGAGAAAGTTAGATCACATCATATAGCTTGGGGAGATGTAACGTATACAGAAGATATTACTGCCACTCAAGAACAATCTCAGACTGTTACAGAAACTGATTCTGGCGAAGAAAAAACTGTAGATGTAGATAAAACTGATGTAACTGATCCAGAACTTAGACTAGTTGTAGCAGATGATGGTGTTGAAGGAACACAAGAAACAGGAGAACTCGAGTCAACTAAATCTAATGATTTGTTAGTAGCAGAAGAAACAATAGAAACATTAACTCAAGAAAATTTTGAGCTTAAAGCTAGACTAAGAGAGTTAGAAACGCTCGTTGATCAACTTAAACCACTATTAACACTTAAAGATGATGAATTGGCTGCATATCAAGTTCAGTTAGCTACTCAAGAAGATGCAAGTACAGTAATTCAAACAGAAGAAGAGGGATTTGAAGAAGAAGAGGGATTTGAAGAAGAAGAAAGTGGGTTTGCAACAGAATCAATTAACACATCAGAAGAAGTTGCTGAAGAGGGATTTGAAGCAGAAGAAGAGGGATTTGAAGCAGAAGAAGAGGGATTTGAAGCAGAAGAAGAGGGATTTGAAGCAGAAGAAGAGGGATTTGAAGAAGATATAGTTGGGGAAGTTACTGAGCCATCTTCAGAAGGAGATGAGTATGCGGAATCGGTTGAGCGTGACGCAGCATTAGTACAAGAGGCGCTTGGTCCATTTGATTCAATTACTGAAAAAATTAAAAATATACTTTTAGGTAAGATTGGTATAGCAATTCTCGCTACATTAGTGCTTCTACTCATATTATTACGATTCAGAAAAGAACCTGTTGAAACGGTTCATATTGAGCCGATTGACGATGCTGAACTTGCTGAAATTAATAAAGAAGTTACCGATTTAATGGATGATGCCGCCGCAACTAAAAGTCCTGATAGTAAAATTGCAAGCGAAGATGAAGCAATTATTTCGTCACAAGAAACTCAATCAGAAGATGAAACGTCATTTGATGATGAAGATAAGACGGTATTTTCTGAAGATCCAGATACATTTATGGATGAAGTTAATACATATATGGCATTTGAACAATTTGCTGAGGCAGAAAAATCAGTTCGTGACGCGATGTTAAACGATCCAGATAATCATGAATTACATTTAAAGTTACTAGAAATATTTTATACCGCAGGCGATAAAGAAGAATATGAGAAAGCGGCAAAAACTATAAGTAATAAATTTGGCACTGATAGTGAGACGTGGGATAAAACTGTAACTATGTGGCAAGAAATGACCAATTCACCTTTGTCTATATCTGATAGTGGTAGCGAAGATGAAACAATGGTTGTTGGCGCAGCTGATGATGCTAGTGAAGATGAAACAATGATTGTCGCTGATAGTGGTAGCGAAGATGAAACAATGGTTGTTGGCGCAGTTGATGATGCTAGCGAAGATGAAACAATGATTGTCGCTGATGATGGTAGCGAAGATGAAACAATGGTTGTTGACGCAGTTGATGATGATTTGGCTATCGATCTTCCATCTCAAG
>Ga0163108_10003387_pt1 | contig 11337 bp, 11 predicted proteins | sample Fk1155metaG_FD_109644 | JGI IMG/M metagenome (GOLD analysis project Ga0163108, IMG submission 109644) | Marine microbial communities from the Central Pacific Ocean - Fk160115 155m metaG | ecosystem: Environmental > Aquatic > Marine > Oceanic > Photic zone | place: The Central Pacific Ocean...
AATGACCTCAGTGTTATCATCTAAAAAATTTAATAATGCTTCTGTATCAGACACGATTAATGTGTTAGTTGTATCATCCATAGTTTTAATCATATTGGTAAAGTGTTTTTTATCTTCTCTTATTTTAGAAAAAGTAAAAGGATAAGAGTTTTCTTTTCCTGCACGGTAAAATAAATTAGGTAAAAGTACGTAATAACCCATACTAGCTAATCTTCTTGCCATGTCTCTTAATTCTTCTCTTATAGCGGGTGCATCCATATATATTATTACGGCAGGAAATGGTCCATTTTCATCAGGCCTAACAATGAAAGTATCTATTAAACCATCATTTGTCTTAATATCTATAAAATTTTCAATCATGATAACCTCGCTTTATTTAAAAATGTCCTGAAATAATTTTAGGTTTATAATGTTTTTCAAGTTTTTGTATTTGTTCTTCAGATAATTTTAGGTTTAAAGAATTTATTAATACCTCAAGTTGTTCTAATTTTCCAGGACCTATAATAGGAGCAGTTACGCCTGGTTTTTGCATTAGCCATGCTAAAGCAATTTCTACTGGATGTCTTTTTTCTGATTTGGCTATTTTAATTACTTCTTTTAGTGTTTTGAAATCATTATCATTATAATAATAATTATCAGCTAGTACGTCATTTTTAGATCGATCTGTTTTTCCTTTGCCTTTTTCATTTCTGTTGCCTGCTAGAAAACCTCTAGCTAATGGACTCCAAGGAGTGACTGCTAGTTTATCATAAATACATAAAGGTATCATTTCTCTTTCTTCTTCTCTATATATTAAATTATAATGATTTTGCATTGATACAAATTGTGTCCAACCATTTATTTTTGCTACTTCTTGTGCTTTAGCAAGTTGCCATGCATGCATGCTAGATGCTCCTATATATCTTGCTTTTCCAGATTGGACTATTAAGTGTAGTGCTTCCATAGTTTCTTCAATTGGAGTGCTATAATCCCAACGATGAATAATATATAAATCCACATAATCCATTTTAAGTCTTTTTAAAGATGCCTCGATGGCGCTAAAAATATATTTTTTTGACAAACCTTTTCTATTCGGTCCTTTACCCATTGGGTTATAAACTTTTGTAGCCAGAACAATTTCATCTCTATTTGCTATCTTATTTAAAATTAAACCAGTGACTTCTTCGCAAGACCCATTTGAATAAATATCGGCAGTATCAAAAAAATTTATACCGACTTCTAGGGCTTTTTTAAAAACTTTTGTGGCATCTTTTTCCCCTAGTGCATAATTTCTCCAGCCAGCTTTTTTTGCAAACATCATGGTTCCAAAACAAATTTTTGATACTTCCATTCCTGTAGAGCCAAAACGTATATATTCCATATTAAACTCCATTATGATTATATTTTAAATTTTTTAGTTTACGTGTTTTGTTTAATGCGTCAATCAACTAATTTATCTAATCTAATTTGATTTATATATTTATAAAAAAACGTTTAGATGTTAAAATTATATGAAATTTAAATATTATTAATTTATGGGAAAAATATTGATTTTACGTTTTATTTTTTTAGGTCTTTTTGTTATTAATATTAGTTTTGCTGATGATATTTCTATTTATGAGAGTGATAGTAAGATTGTTATAAAACAGTTGGGTAAAAAATTAAAAACTACAGTTAAATCAATAATAAAAGAATCTGGTCCAATTGTTGCTTTAGAATATTGTAATATTGCTGCTTTAGAATTAACAAAGGAAGTTTCTTTTAAAAATGATTTAGTTATAAGACGCACTAGTTTGAGATATAGAAATGAAAATAATATACCAGATTCGTGGGAATTTAGTGTTCTAAAGAGTTTTGAGAAGCGTCTTAAAAATGGAGAAGAATTTAAATTTATTAACATAAGCGCTATTGTAAAAGAAGAAGGTAAGAACTTTTTTAGATATATGCAAGTAATTCCAGTTGGGAAGCCATGTTTGACTTGTCATGGCACAAATATAAAACCAGAAATATCATCTAAAATAAGAGAATTATATCCAAAAGATAAGGCTATAGGTTTTATGGTAGGTGAAATTAGAGGGGCTTTTTCAGTTAAAATTCCTTTGGTGAATTGATTTTTATAGTACTTAAATATTTAGAAGTTTAATTTAATGATTCCAATTTATGATGATAATCCTGCTTTAGGAAAACCAATTTTAGTTATACTTATTATATTTATTTGTATAATGATTTGGTTTTGGCAAGCTAGTTTGGGGTATCAAGGAGGCAATGAAGTAATCTATTTTTATGGGTTAACACCAGCATCTTTTTTAGGGGAGATGCAGCAAGTAGGACCTTTGCCAGCTTTTTTAACTCTTTTTACATCAATGTTTATGCATGGTGGGTTTATGCATTTAGCAGGTAATATGCTCTATCTCTGGATATTTGGAGATAATATTGAAGGAGCTTTAGGACATATTCGTTTTATATTTTTTTATTTTATTTGTGGTGTAGTTGCTGCTGGAGCTCAGATAATTTCTGCACCTGATAGTACTATTCCTATGATAGGAGCAAGTGGGGCTGTATCAGGAGTATTAGGTGCATATTTAATTCTTTATCCTAGAGCGAGAGTTAGAACTTTTGTTTTTTTGGGTATTTTTATTACCTTTTTAAGGATTCCTGCGGTTTTTTTGCTAGGTATATGGATTTTAGGTCAGATAATTAATGCGATGATATTTAATCCTGGTTCTCCTGGAGTAGCTTGGTTTGCTCATTTAGGCGGTTTTTTTGCAGGTTTAGTATTAGCTCCTTTTTTTAAAAAAGCTAATGTAAAACTTTTTCAAAGTCCAAGAAGTAAAGTTAAGGAAAAACCTATTAGAATTCGTTTTCGTAAATAATTATTTATTCATGAAATTCTTGTTTATCTGGAATACGAGTGAATGCAATGCGGGTTCCAGAGAAAGACTTGACATTATTAGGTAAACTTCCTTGTGTTATACTGTCTCTACCAAACCTTGTATTTATGATGTCTATTGTTTTAGATAGATGTTCAAAACGTTTGGTATCAAGAATATTATTTTGATTAATTTTGTCGAATAGTTCCGCAGGAATATCAGATTTTTTTTGTAAATTATATAAAGTAACACTGATTTTTTTAATTCTTTTAATTTTTGTTTGTTTGTTTAAATGTTTCCATATTTTTGTGCCTTCTTTTAATAATTTATTGTTGTTACATGTTCTATAAAAATTTATTTTTCCATTTAATTTTATTCCTTCTTCTGTTCTAAAACTTAAGCTCATTTTACTACTATAATATTCCATTCTTCTAAGCCTGCTAGCGGCTTTTAACAGCAAGCGTTGCATTACTTTCTCTGCTAATTCTTGAGGTCTCCATTTTGGTTCCAATACATGACTGTGCCCTATAGTTTTTCTTTTTGTTTGCGTGTCAGAAATTTCAACTCCCCTTAACATGTGCCAAAATTTTTCTCCTTGTACATTTCCCCATATTTTTCTCATGTGTTTTGGAGAAATATCATATAATTCTTCAATCGATAAGATTCCAGATTTAATTAAACGGTTTTCTATAGCTTTTCCTATTCCAGTAAGGTCAGAAAGTTTAAAATGTTTAATACGTTTTGGTATATCTTCACTGTATAATACTTGTAATCCGTTAGGCTTTTCTAAATTGCTGGCAGTTTTAGCAAGAAATCTATTGGGTGCAATGCCAATAGAACAGCGAATATATTCTCCTATATTTCTTTGTATGCCTTCTTTTATTGTCAGTGCTAGTTTTCGCGCTCTGTTTTCTTGTTGTTGTTTTCCTATGAGCTTGCAGGCAACTTCATCAATTGATGCTATTATTTCTATGGGTATATATTTATTTATTTCTGCTAAAATTTTATGATGGTATGTTACATAGTTTTCATGGTTTGCTTGAATGCAGATTAATTTTGGACATAGGCGTTTTGCTTCATAAATCATTGTTCCTGTTTTAATTCCATAAGATTTGGCTTCGTAGCTTGCAGCTATAGCACATGTTGCATCTGTTACAGTTGGTACTATTGCAACTGGTTTTTTTCTTAATTTTGGTTGTAATTGTTGTTCTACACTAGCAAAATAACTGTTTAAGTCTAAGTATAACCAATTTAACATTATTTTATTTCTATAAATATTTTTGTTCTTGTTTTGTTCTAATATAAATACTGTACTTAAGTCAATAGTATTTAAGGATTTATTTTAAAAATAGTAACAGCAGCATCTGGTTTAGAGTCAGAAGAGGAAATAATTTTATTAAATAAATTAATATTTGGCATTTCTCCATACTGTGTTTTTAAAGAATAAGATAGAATACCACTAGTTACTAAGATTGAGGATATGTTAACGGAGTTTCCTCCAAGAATATCAGTTTCTAAACCATCACCAATTATTGATATGTTTTGGAGATTAAGGTTAGGGTTAATTTTTTTTAAAAAATTAATTGCTTCTAAAAATATATTATTATATGGCTTTCCAAAATATTTAACTTTACCTCCTAATTTTTCATAGAGTTCAGATATTGCTCCGGCACAAAATATTTTTTCCCCATTTTGTCTAATAATGATTTTATCAGGGTTTGCACAAATCATTGGGAGTTTAAAGGAGATACATGATTTTAGTTCATTTAAGTAATCTTCAGGAGTGTCATCAAATGATCTTGGTCCTGTTAATAAAATAAAATCTGCCTCTTTATAAGAGTTAGATTCAATAAATTTAGTATTTTTTAGTAAGTCATTATCTTCTTTTAAACCTATAAAATAATATTTAGTTCCATTGATATTTACATTTTTATCTATAAGTTGGTTTTTACAAACGTCACCAGAAGAAATAATTTTTTTATATAAATTTGGCTTAATACCAATATTACTCAGTTTTTTTGCAACTATGGAAGATTTTCTTGGAGCATTAGAAAGAAGAATAACGGGTATATTATTTTTTTTAAAAAAAGATAAAGTTTTTTTTGCATCTGGGTATATCGCTATACCATCCCAAAGCACTCCCCATATATCTAAAATAAGTCCTTCACTTTTATTTAGTAAGAAGTTGAGGTCATTATATATTGGAATTATAGGTTCTATATTTTTATTCATTTAAATATTCACCATAGGCAATTTCATTTGCTTTACTTCCAACAAAATTTTCTAATTTTGAATTATTTATTTTTAAGGATAAATCTTTAATTATACTATTAATTAATTTTGGGCCATTATAAGTTAAACCCGTATACATTTGTAAAATATTAGCTCCTGCTAGAATTTTAATAAAAGCATTCTGTGTATTATTAATTCCACCTATACCAATAAATTTTATTTCATTATTAGCATGAAGGTAAGCCTTTGCTAACGTTTTAGTAGATAAAATAAAAAGTGGCTTTCCTGATAGTCCTCCATCCTTTGTTTTTTGTATAGATTTTAGATTATTTGGTCTAGATGTTGAAGTATTGGAGATACATAGTGCGTTAATATTGTTATTTATCGCATTATCAATTAATTTCTTTAGATCTTTATCATGTAAATCAGGTGAGATTTTTAGCCAAATCTGTAGTTTTTTTCCTTTTTTATCTTCAATAATTTTTCTTTCAGTATTTATTTTTTCCAAAAGTTTAGAGAGGTTGGGATTAGTTTGTAGGTCTCTCAATCCGGGAGTATTGGGGGAAGAGATATTTACGGTTATCCAATCTGCAAATAGACCTAATTTTTTTGTTAATAAAGTATAATCTTCAATATGGTTTTTAGTATCTTTATTACTTCCAATATTTATTCCAATAGGAATATTACACTTATTTTTCTCTAATTTATTTATAACATAAGCCATTCCCTTACTTGGAAAACCTAAGCTATTTATGATAGCTTTGTCTTCAATGAGTCTAAAAATTCTAGGCTTTATGTTCCCGTATTGCTTTTTAGGTGTTATTGTTCCTACTTCTATATGAGAAGCACCGATTTTATATATATTTTTTATAGTTTCTGCATTTTTATCAAAGCCAGCTGCAATACCAATAGGATGTTTAAAAGAAATATTGCCTATTTTAACATTTAAATTTTTAACGTTAATGTAGTTATGATTAATAAGTCCATATTTTATATACTTTATAGCAATATTATGTGAAAATTCAGTCGGAAATTTGCGTAAGGCTTTTAATAACAGATCATTTATATTTGACATTTTATTTCTTCAGTTATTATTAAACGTAAATTATATGATTTTAATATTTTAATCACTATATAAATTATTTTAATTAAATTTTTACTAAGCTTGCAGATAATTTATAAAAAGGCTATACTGTTTCGCTTTCCTATTTATTTAGATTTATTAGTGTGTTATAGGGATGGCAAAGGATGAAAAATAAAAAAGATTCTATAATTGTTAGCATAATAATGGGTAGTCAATCTGATTGGGAGACTATGAAGAATGCTACAAATATTTTAGAAGAACTTTCAATAAAATACGAAGTTAAAATAGTTTCTGCACATCGTACACCAGATAGATTATATAAATATGCCAAAAATGCTAAATCTAAAGGTATAAAAGTTATAATTGCCGGTGCTGGTGGTGCAGCACACTTGCCAGGTATGGTCGCATCGTTAACGCATATTCCTGTTTTAGGAGTGCCTATTTTAACTAAAGCTTTAGGAGGAATGGACAGTTTATTGTCAATTGTTCAGATGCCTGTGGGAGTTCCAGTAGGATCCTTAGCAATAGGGAATGCAGGAGCCTGTAATGCAGGTATTTTGGCTGCACAGATAATTGCTATTAACAATAATTCTTTGGAAAGAAAGATTAAGAATTATAGACTAAAACAAACAAAATCTGTCAAAAGCAAACCGGATTCTTAAGAATTGAAAAAAAAAGTATTAGGTATTATTGGAGGTGGCCAATTAGGAAGAATGACAGTGCTTGCTGCAGCAAGATTGGGTATAGAATGTCATGTTTATGATCCAAATCCTGATTCTCCAGCTTTTCAAGTATGTGCAAAATCTTATATAAATAAATTTGATGATCAGAAAGCCATAAAAGAATTTTCATCTAATATTGACGGGGCTTTGTATGAATTTGAAAATATTCCAATTAATACCGCTAAATTAATTGAAAAGAACACTAAGTTAAGACCTTCTTCTTATATTTTATCTGTTTCGCAAGATCGTTTAGTAGAAAAAACTTTTTTAACACAAAAAGCTGAAGTAGAAACCGCAAAATATTTTTCTATTAATAATGTTGAAGATTTGTCAAAATCATTAGATTTATTGAATGGTTCAGGTGTTTTAAAAACTAGAAGATTTGGATATGATGGAAAAGGTCAAATAAAAATTGATAAAACTACTGATATAAATAAAGCATTGAAATCTTTAAAAAATAAGGAACTAATATTAGAAGAATATGTTCCTTTTAAAAGAGAGTTAAGTATAATTATAGCAAGAGATCATAAAGGTAATTCACAAATTTATGATTGCGTTGAAAATAAACATAAGAACCATATTTTAGATTTGACTTTAGCTCCGGCTCCAATGTTAAGTAAAAATATTTCAAATTTGGCTAAATCTATTGCTACAAAAATTGCAGAAAATCTAGATCTTGTTGGCCTATTAGCCATTGAGTTATTTGAATTAAAAAATCAACAATTGTTAGTAAATGAAATTGCTCCTCGGCCTCACAATTCTGGCCATTGGACTATGGATGGGTGTATAACTGATCAGTTTGAACAAGCTGCAAGAGCAGCATTAGGAATTAGTTTAGGAAGTGTTAAAAGAATTTTTGACATAGAAATGAAAAATTTAATTGGAGCTGATATTGCTTTGGTTAAAAATTATTCTAAAAAATCTAATTATAAAATACATTTATACGGCAAAAAAGAGATAAGAAAAGATCGTAAGATGGGACACGTAAATAAAATTATAAAACCATAATTAGGATGAAATTTTTTTAATTTCTTTCCAAACTTTATTAGGGGTAGCAGGCATATCAATGTGCTCTATGTTTAAAGCATTTACCAATGCATTTATTATGGCGGGTGGAGCCCCTATTGCCCCAGCTTCACCAGCGCCTTTAATGTTAAGTATATTGGTTTCGCAAGGAACCATATTCCATCGAATATCTATATTTACTAAGTCTTCTGCTCTAGGAATAGCATAATCCATAAAAGATCCAGATAATAATTGCCCGTTATCATTGTCATAGACCGTATTTTCTAATATTGCTTGTCCGAGTCCTTGAGCAATTCCTCCATGAATTTGTCCTGCAAGCATATTAGGATTTATTATTTGTCCAAAATCATCTACTACGGTGTATTTTTTAATTTCTATTTGACCAGTATCTTTATCTACTTCAAGTTCACAAACATGACATCCATTGGGAAAAGTATAGTTTGGAGGTGTCCATTGATTTGATGCTTTTATAGGATTGTCACTTTCTTTAGCAAGTTCTTCTATTGTAGTTGATAAATTTGTTCCTTCAGCAATAAAAATTCCGTCTTTATAATCAATACTTTCTTCTCCTACATTTAATTTTTTAGAAGCTAATATTTTTGTTTGATTAATAATATTTTCTGAAGCCATTTTTATAGCGGCTCCTCCAACAGGAATTGATCTTGATCCTCCGGTTCCTGCACCAAAAGCAATTAAATCAGAGTCTCCTTGAATAACTTTAATTTTTTCTGGATTTATGTCTAGATATTCACAAAGTATTTGTTGATATGCAGTTTCATGACCTTGCCCATTAGATTGGGTTCCAATATGTACAGTTACGGATCCATTTTTTTCTAAAATTATGGTGGCTTCTTCAGGTCCTCCTCCAGAACATGCTTCTATATATGTAGAAAGTCCTATACCTCTTAATTTATTATTGTCTAAGGACTGTTTTTTTCTCAGATCAAAGCCTTGCCAATCTGCATCTTTTACAGCTAATTCTAAATTTCCAATAAAGTCACCTGAGTCATATGTATGATTTAAAGCAGTTTTATAAGGCATTTCAGCTTTAGAAATTAAATTTCTCTTTCTAATTTCAATAGGACCAAGTTTAGTTTTCATAGCAGCTATATCTACTAATCTTTCAATTACAAAAGAAGCTTCTGGTCTTCCTGCTCCTCTATAAGCATCTATGGCAGGCGTATGGGTAAAAGTTCCAATCACATTAACATAGATAGAAGGTGTTTTATAACAACCTGCAAGCATAGCAGTTCCTGCTAAAGTTGGAATAAATATTGCAAAGTTTGATAAATATGCTCCCATATTTGCTATGGTTTTGATTCTTATACCGGTAAAAATTCCATCTTTATTAAGAGCCATTTCAGCTTTTGTAACATGGTCTCTTCCATGAGTATCAGAAACAAATGCCTCAGTTCTTTCTGATGTCCATTTTACCGGACGTGAAATTTTTCTTGAAGCAAATAAGGATAAAACATATTCAGGATAATTAAACAGTTTCATTCCAAAACCACCACCTACGTCAGTAGTAATAACTCTTAAATTAGATGGTTCAATATCGAGTACTTCTGAAACTCTATCTCTTATGCTATGCACTCCTTGAGAAGAGCATCGTAATTCAAATTTATTTGAATTTTTATCATATGATGCTATTGCTCCTCTAGGCTCCATAGAGTTTGGAACAATTCTGTTATTTATTAATTCAATTTTAACTATAGTATCAGCATTTTTAAAAGCGTCATCGGTTTCTTTTTTGTTACCCATTTCCCAATCAAAACATTGGTTACTATTGTTTTCCCAAACCTTAGGAGATGATTCATTAAGAGCATCTACACTGTTTGTTACAGCGGGTAATTCTTCAATATCAACAATAATTAATTCTGAAGCATTTTTAGCGAATTCATAGGTTTCTGCTATTATAATTGCTATGGGGTCTCCAACGTGTCTAACCTTATCAGTTGTCAGGGCTGTTCTTTCGGGAGTAAACATTTCTGATTCGTCTTTATTTTTTGCCTTAAAATTTGTAGGCATACTTTTTATGCCATCCTTTTTTACGTCCTTACCTGTATAAATATCTATAACCCCGTCAGAATTTTTTGCTTCATCAATATTTATATTATTAATTGTGCCGTGAGCAATATTAGATCTTAGAACGTACATATAACTTTGATTATCTAAAGATATATCACTTGTATATTGACCTTTTCCAGCAATAAACCTTAAATCTTCTTTTCTAAGTATTGGTTGACCAATTCCAAATTTTTTCATTTTTTACCTATTTTATAATTAATTATAATATCATTATAAAATATTATATTATAAAGTTATCTATAATAAAATAGAACAATTTTTTTAAAAATTTATAATTTGATGAAAAAAATTAAGATAATAGTTGGAAAACATAATTTTGAGGTTAATTTGTTTGATACAAATACAGCAAAATTAATTTATGAATCTTGTCCTATAGAGTCATATGTAAATACATGGGGAGAAGAGATATACTTTAATACAAATATTCTTTTAGAGAAAGAAACTAATGCTAAACAAATAATTAATAAAGGTGAAATAGCTTTTTGGGTAGAAGGTTCTTCTATAGCTATAGGTTTTGGGACTACGCCAATTTCGATAGGGGATGAAATTAGATTAGCAACTAAAGTAAATATATTTGGACACACTAAGTATAAAGTATCTCTTTTAACGGATGTAAAGGATGGAGATAAAATTTTTGTTAATAAATATTAATATTTTTTGAAAGGATTAAAAATGCCTAATAGTAAGTTAGTAAATTTTTATTTTGATTATGCAAGTCCAGCTACTTATCTTGCATGGACGCAAATTTTTAAAATTACAAATGATGCTGGAGCCTCTGTAAAAATGATTCCTATGTTGTTAGGAGGAGTTTTTAAAGAGACTGGTAATGCTTCTCCAGCCACAGTTCCTGCAAAAGGAAAATGGATGAATGCAGATTTAAAAATGCATGCCGAAGAATATAATGTTGAATTTAATTCAAGTAGTTTTTTTCCTATTAATTCTTTGAATTTGATGAGGGGGGCTATAGCTGCTCAAAAGATGGATGTGTTTGATAAATATACTAATGCTATTTTTACTGGAATTTGGGTTAAAGATTTAAATTTAGGAGATTTAGAGATTTTAAAAGATTATTTAGAAAAATCTGGAATTAAAGCTGATGAAATTTTTAATTTATGCCAAGATCAGGAAGTAAAAAATCAATTAATTTCAAATACTCAAGATGCTGTTTCAAAAGGAATTTTTGGAGCTCCTTCTTTTATAATTGATGATAAATTGATTTTTGGTCAAGATCGTTTAAATTTTGTTAAAAAAATAATAAATAGTTAAATGAGATATTTTTTAATATTTGTATTGTAAAATAGTTATTTGATTACTATCTATATTATAAGTATAGTTA
>Ga0163108_10003389_pt1 | contig 11327 bp, 2 predicted proteins | sample Fk1155metaG_FD_109644 | JGI IMG/M metagenome (GOLD analysis project Ga0163108, IMG submission 109644) | Marine microbial communities from the Central Pacific Ocean - Fk160115 155m metaG | ecosystem: Environmental > Aquatic > Marine > Oceanic > Photic zone | place: The Central Pacific Ocean...
CCCGTTGAATCAGCTCCGCCAGGCGGGCCCTGTCCTCATCGCTGAGGGATCTCAGCGTCGCGGCCAGCACTTCGAGCAGCTTCTGCGTTTCGCTGGTGCAAGCATTGGTGCAAGCCGTGGGGGGCTCATTCGTAAGTCCTTTGCCTGCGTCACTTAAATTGCTAGAGCGCTGCGTTCGCAATGCAGAGGTCAGGGGTTCAAATCCCCTTAGGTCCACCAGCTAAACGTTAAGAGGGGCGGGAGTTACGAATACTTCCGCTCCTCCTCTTTTTTGGCTCTACTGAGGTGGTGCCTTCCTGGTGCCATTTTTCCACCCTGTTCATCTCTTCCGAGAGGTGCTGATTCGCCCGCAGCTGGCGGGCGCTTGAGAGAGAGTGGTGGAGGAAGGGTTGCCGGCATCGAAATGCTCTTCGAATTCGGCCGATCTGGCAGGTACCCACGTATACGTGTTCGCCCCGACGGAGCTACGGCACGATCTCGCTTGTTGAGCGCTCCAGCCCCTCAGGTGGGCTCCAACGCGAGCGTTCGAGTATTTTGACCAAACGGGACGACTCTTCGTTCTCGTCGTTTTCCGGCCTCGGCCGGCCCTCAATCTTCGATCAGAGTCAAATCCGCGGCGGACTTCTCGTAGCCGTTCTTCGCGATCGAGGACTTGCAGTCGTCGACCATCTTCTGGGTGATCTTGTAACGGTAGGTGCGATAGTCCTTCACCTCGAACTCTCCGACGTAGAAGAAGCCCCACTTGTCGAAAAAATCGGTCAGGTCGAGCTGTCCGACGTCGCAACAGATCTCGATGAATTGGAACTGATTGCGAATGGAGTCGTCACCGCGACCCGCGTCTGGCCGGTTTCGCATCTTCTCCATGACGTCGGCGTAGAAATCAGGCTTGCCGTTCCTCGAAAAATAGAGGTGGAGCTGCCAGAACGGAACCAGACGGTTGAAGACGTCGGAGTCCTGGAGATAGGACTTTTTCGGCTTCGACTCGATGATGTTCTTCCGCGCCTTGTCGTAATTCTTCTGTGTTTTGAGGCGGCTTTCATTGCCCATCTTGCCACGCGTGTACATCGAGAAGATGTTACAGCTGACCTCCGTCAAGCCTCCCCATGTGATCTGTGGACGCATCTGCAGTACGTGGCCGGCCTCGTGGGTGAAGCCCCAGCAGGGGTCGCCCTTGATCACGACGTCGGGATTCGCCACCATGCGCATCGTTCCCTTGTTGCCGAAGTAGGCGACGCCGTCACGATCGCGGAACATGTAGTAGTTGAAGTTGACCCTCGCGAGGATGCGATTTTTTGGCACCTTCTTGTACTTCACGAGTCCCATCACGGTGAAGTGATGGTGAAGCATGGTGTCGTAGTTCTTGATGAGCTCGACGCCCTTGCCGCGAGTGTGGACGTTGAACCATTTGACGGGGTAGGCGACTTGAATATGCTTGCCGCGAGCATCGAGGATCGGGCTGACCGCGTCGTCTAAGAGGCGATTCCAATCGTCGTTATCGTGCTTAGATGCGTCGAAGTAGCCGTTCACCTTTCCTGTGGGAAAGTGGACGGGTATCGTCGGCGCTCCCTCGGGCTCATCGACGAAGTAGCTCACATAGACGAGCCCGCCCTCTTCGACGTCGACGACGTTCGCTCCCTTCCGGAGTTTGATCGTCTGGCTCTTGAGTCCCCAGCCGTTGGGATCCTTGTCCGGCCTGACTCCCTCGGGCGGTTTTCGCATCCACTCCGGGATCCGGAGCGAAATCTCCGTGCCCCCCGTCTTGCCGACGAAGACGACGTGCTTGCCCGCATCCAGGACCATGCCGGTGATGTTCTCGTAGCGACTGAAACCGTCGCCGAGCTTGATCGCCTTCTGGAGTGCGCGACTGGAAGGATAAGGCTCGTAGTCAGCGGCCCGGTAGGTTTTGTCATATTTGCCGTTCAGAAGCCCGCTGGCGACCTTTGCGAGCAGGTCGCTCTCGAAGCGGCCGAGGTCGCCTTTTCCGACACCGTCGTTGAGCTCCCGGCAGCTCGGTTCGGTGAAGAAACTCATGTCGGCCTTGAGCGCATCGATATCGTCCGCGCCTTTGCACGGAAGCGCGCCCAGGAGAATCGCGGTAGTCAGGAGGAATGTACTTTTCGTCATTGATTATCTCTCAGTCTGCTTCTGAAGTTCTCGAAACGGCGCTCAGCCCGGCTCTTACGGTCGAAAAACTCATGCAACCTCACGGTGATAGAACTTCATCAACCCACCATGACCGTTAGTCTATCCGCGTGAATTTGAAATAGTCGATGTCTCCAATGTTGCTGGAGGGACCGACTTCATCCATCACCACTCGAATGCGGTGAACGCCCTTCTTCAACTTCACGCCCTTGTGTGAGATTTTCTTGAGGATGGTCCATCCGCCAGTGTCGGGAATGCGAATTGGTCCCGTGAGATCGTTGCCGTCGATTTCGAGATGGAACAGGCCGCCCTGCTTATTGGAGGCGACCGGCATTTCGATGGCGTACGTTCCGTCCGCCAGGACCTCGACGGTGTAGCTCAACCACTCCCCCGCGACGGTCCAGCCGATGCCGTGGCCGTTGGAGGCGTCGTTCCGCTTCTCGATGTCCACCTGCGTGTTCTTGCGGTAGTCGGCACCGTGGTTGTTCGCGTCGTTGTCGCGGTAGGCCACCCCCGGCGGGCCATCGTCGTAGTGCTCGGCCTCGATCAGACCTGGGATCTTGTGCGCCGTGCCGCCGAAGGGTCTCGGTGTCTCCTCAGATCTGGCGGATTCGATGACCGAGAGTTCACCGAACAGCTGGGCCGAAAGATTGGCGACATCAACATACTTGCGGGCAGCCAGATCAGAACCGGTGTCGGTGGTGACGCGGACGGTGATCTTTCGCATCCGGCCGTTTCCATCGTTTCCGGCCACGGTATTGATACGGATGCGATCCAGCATGTGGTCTCCGGGCTCGAGCTTCAGCAGCGTCCGCTGCGGTGCCGCACTCGTGTACGATGGTGTGGTAAAGGTCAGGGTTTTGACGTCGTCGTCAAAGGCTTTTTCGAACGCGTGACTCCCGGTGCGCACCGGCCCGGGAATAACATTGCCAGCGACAATATCGACCTTGGTATCGAAGTTTGCATAGGCCTCGATCTCGCGGACCGCCCAATGCTTGTAGGCGCCTGCGTTGGCCCATTCCAACTCGATTCCGGTCGCGCCGGGAACCGGGTCGAACGTGATCGAGTAGAACCCGTCGTGGGCGGCGTCAAGGCGTTCGATCGTGTTGCGCTTGACCACGACCTGCGGCATCGGTTTCCCGGCGGACTTGAGGTAGGTGAGCAGGTCGGCCATCTGGTCGATGCTGATTGCCTTTTCGAGCCCCTCGGGCATGAGCGATCGCCTGGCTGACTTGAACGCTGCCAATCGCCTCCTGGGGATCTTGGTGCGCATCCCATCGATGCTGACGAGCGTGATAGCGGAACTAGTCTCCTCCGCCACCGCACCGGACAGTACACGGCCGTCTTTTATCACGGCGGTAAACATCATCCACTTCGCTTCGATCGCGCGATCGGGATCGAGAATTGCGGTGAGGAAGGTGAGCGGCGCGCGGTTGCTCAGCGCCGCCAGGTTCGGACCGACGACTTTGCCGACCCCATCGAGCCGATGGCATGCCGCGCAATGTTTTTTGAAGAGGCCGCGGCCCTCTTTGTGGTTGCCCGTCTTCGTCAGCGCTGGAGTGTACTTCTTGATCACCGCAGCCCGATCCGGGCTGGTGGCGCCCCCAAACAACTCAGCGGCTCGCTTGCGAATGGATTCGTCCTCGTGCCGGAGCAGCAACTGCCGGCGGCTGATGTCGACGGAAGCGGCAAGCTCACCGTTCTTCGCAATAGCACCGAGTAGAATGCCGGTAAGCTTCGGCCGGGCCAGGAGCGCATCGATCATGGCGCCGCGTACCGCGGGTCCACGTTCGGACCAACCGGCCAGGAGACGGCGGGCCGCTCCCGTGTCTTCGTGACGCAGGAGGGACTGGGTCGCCGCCACCTGCAGTTCGACTGGAGAAGTCAATTTCAAGAGGCCGGCGAGCCGGTCCACATCGTCAGCAGGTTTGGCGGCGGCCCGCTCGATCAACTGCACGGCCGCGATTCGTCTGGCCAGTTCCTCTTTCTCGTTGTCTACGATGGCGCGCGCTCCCGCCAACATAGGGCCGACCTGCGCACGCACCGAGTTGTCCTCGCCGACCGCCTCCAGCAGGCGGGTCGCTGCGATGAGTTTCCAGGCCTCGTAGGACTGACCGCCGGCGGGCTTGGCGGCGATTCGGCCCAACACCCGCGGCACGAACTTCTTGGCGTCCTCGCCGAGCATCCCCATCAGTTCGGTACTGATTGCGGTGGTGACCGGAGTGCGGCCCATGCCGAGCACTGCGAGCAGAACCTCGTCAGGGAACGCTCCCGCCGAAGTGAGAGCGGCGGCCCGCAGGTAGGGACGATCGGCGTTTTTCACCAGGAAGCGGGCCAGCGCCTGTCCAGCCCGTGGGTCCTTCCACGACCCGAGCGCGTAAGCTGCTTGCCGTTGCACGTGCGCATCGTCGTCGTTGAGTAACGTGGCCGTCCGTTGTCCCAGCGCCGCATCGATGTTGAACAGATGCGCACCCACACGCAGCGCATTGCGTCGCACTCCGGGGTGGGAATCGTCGAGACCGACACGCATTGCCGTTACGGACAGCGCCTCGAGGTCCGCCAAGGCACTCAGCGCCTGGGCTCGGCCGGCGGGATGCTGACTCTCTATCACCTTGACCAGCGCCGGGATCGCATGGCGTTGCTCGTTCTTTGAGAGCCAGGTCAACATCATGTGGGCAGTGTCGCGTTGCCAGCCGTTTGGAGAATCGAGAGCAGCCGCCAGATCAGCCGGCTTTCGCTCGGTGAGCGTGGCTTGTTTGCGCAGGTTCGCGCCTTCGGGGAATACCTTATAAATCCGCCCCCTGTCGTGCCCGGCGCGCAGTCGCCCATCGGCAATCAGTTTCCGCTCCAGGGTATCGTCGATCCACTGCGGGTGTTCGATGACGAGGCGGTAGAGATCCGCTATATACATCCCGCCATCCGGCCCGGTGCGAATCGATGCAGGACGAAACCAGGAATCGGAACTGCGCAGGAATTCACTCTGCGCTTCGTCGCCCGCGCGCGTGGATTCCATCAGGACCCCGTTCCAGGAAATGACTTCACGGTGGACACAATTGTGGACCGGGCAGGAGAAATACACCGAGGGCGCCACCAGATCGTCAAACAGCGAGTCGCGGTAGAAGGTGTACCCACAGCCGGAGGTGAGCATTCCCGGCGATCCTGCGGGCGGTGGGTTGTACCCGCTAAAGTGACTCAGCACGCGGCTGATCGAGTAGAGACTGATCACGCCCGTGAGGCCGTGGCGGGCGGACGGCTGATCCACTCTTGGATTGCGACGGACCTCGTGATCTTCCAGCGCGACCTGCCAACTGGCGGAATTGTTGCCGGCCACCCAGTTACCCCAGTCGTCGCGATTGCGTCCATGTTGCGTCACGCCGGTGGCCCGTTCCAATTCGCCGGTGTCCGGCTTGATCCGTAAGTCGAAACCGCCGAGCTCGAGCGTCTTGCCGGTCTTGGTCGAGCGAATCTTCCCACCGCTGCTGCCACCGGCGATGTAGACCCATCCGTCAAGTCCCCACACCAACCCGTTGCCGCGATGTTGCTCGTTGCCACGGCCGAATCCCTCGTAAAGCACCTCTTTTTGGTCGGCCCTTCCGTCGCCGGTGGTGTCGCGCAGGAACCAGATGTCGGGTGGCGCCACCACCAGCACGCCGTCGCGCCAAGGCAGCACCGTATTGGCGGTTTCGAGTCCGTCCGCAAAAAGAGTGCGTTTGTCGTAGCGGCCATCCCCGTCGGCGTCGGTGAGAGCAACGATTCGCGATCCGGGCTTGCCCTTGTGATCGATGCCCATCGGATAATCGGCCATTTCAGCCACCCACATCCGCCCGTCCGGTCCCCATGCGACGTCGACCGGGTCCATGACGAGCGGCTCGGCCGCCACGAGCTCGACGCGGAATCCGGGGCGCGGTTGCATGGTTCGCAACGACACCTCAGCGGCGCGCGGTCGGGCTACCTGTTCGCCCATCAGATCTCCAAAGCTGCGCTGGTCGATGTGGAAAGGCAGCCGAGCGCCGGTGTCCTCGGTCTGCCAATAAAGGCGCCGTCGCTTGATCCATGCGCCGTTGTTGCTGCCGTCGGCGCGCACAATCGGCGGAATCACGCTGCGTTCTCGGGGGTGGTTTTCGCGGACGCCAGTGTCCTCGCGACTGCCGACCAGGCCGCGCCGCGACCAACCCATGTTCATCGATTCGAACATCCATGTGCCGTAGTGTTTGGAGTTCGAAAAGATCACGTCGTCGAATCCGTCGTCATCGATATCCGCGAAACGCAAGCCCGCGTCGCCGCCTTTCGCCGTCACGATCGACGTTCCTTTTGGCAGTCCGAAGGGCAGTTTCTGCCAGCGGCCCCCGGTGTGAGGGTACTTGCCTCGGCGATAAACCGTGGACTGTGAGGGACTCCCAACGATCAACTCGCAGATGCCGTCGCCGTCGAGGTCACGAAGACGCACCCCTTGGTCCGTTCCGTTCACTGCTGCGTCCGCAAACTTCAGGCCCGCCACCAACCGCTCATCTTCGACCCACGCCTTGCCATCAAAACGCCAGCCTCGAAGGTTCCCGCCCTGGGTGGAAATGGCGGACGCGAATCCACTTGGATCTAATATGCCGAAGCGGAGTTGCGGAGTCACCTTGATGGGAAAGGGGAACTCGCGCCACGTTTGCTTCTTTGGATCCCAAATGCGACTCAGCTTGGCCTTGGCGTTGCCGATCACCACGTCCATGTAGCCGTCGCCGTCGATATCGAAAACGCGCACGCCATTGTCGCCGCCCTTCGCATCGCGCAGGGGATGGCCAGCCAGCATGTGCTGGATCATGCGCTGGTGCATCTCCCGCATGTTGAGAAATTTCACCTTCTTGCCATACGTGCGATCAGCGTGATCAACGATGTCGACCATCTGACTGTTGAGCATCCAGCCGCCGGCATGGAAGCACAGGGAGACACAGCCCTTCTTTGCGACCGTGGCATCCACCGCCGCTTTGAAGTCCTCGATCGTGGTGGTGCTCTGGGCTCCGTTGAGCCCGTTCCCTGTGTAATCGTTGGGATACACAAATGGCAGTTCCCAGATTTTCCTGCCCACGACGAAGGGATAGGGGTAGTTCTCGATGTAACTAACGAACCCGTTCATGAGGTAGCGCGCGAAGCGCTGCGCTCCTCCGGAGTCTTCCGCGAAGATCGTCTTCGAAACTTCCGGATCATCCGGTGTGAACACGCATCCCACGCTGGTGCTCATCGACAAGAACCGCCCTTCCGCGCTGACGTTGTTGAGAATCTCGGCATAGGCGCGCGGACTCGGCGTATTCTGCCCGTCCATGCATGGAAAGCGGAATCCCACCGGCTGGCTGTTGGGGATCCTGGCCAACAGGTCCACACACTCGTGATAAGCCGAGCTCGCCCGTTCGAGATCGTATCCGTGAAGCAACGGACAGGGGTGGGTCAGGGTGTGCGTTTCGAGCGACACGCCTTGCTCGAGGAACCACTGCATGTTCGGATGCGCCGGATCGGGACGAATGCAAGTGATGCTGACCGGACCGTGGCCGTCGATGTCCTTGAGCCGTTCGATAATCGGTGTCAGGTAATTGCGAAAGCCTTGACCGTCCCCCACCATATCGTCGATCGCGAGCACCAGGACCGCTTCGACCCCCGCCTCCCCGATCCACTGCGGCGTGATGAGCTTCGCCGACTCGCGGTGGAACTGCCACGGGTTGTTCGGCTCATCAAGGTGGACGAGACGGTTGCCATCGCCAGCCCACGTGGTAGCGCAGATCGAAGCAAGCAGCGTTGCGATGAGAGGAAGAAAAGTTCGCGTCATATCATGCTCGGTGTTTACGAGTTGGTCGAGTGGCCTGTGCAACCGCGACGCCGTGTCTATGATTTTACAGATTTTCCACCGACAAAGGGAGAACCGTCCGCCGCGTTCCGGTCGAGTTCGCGGGTTTCAGGTCGCGATGGACGATGCCCTCTTCGTGAGCGCTTTCGAGTGACTCCGCGATCTGCATGAACAACGCCAAGCTCGTTGCTGTCCTCCGGATCCTGGTCGTCCTCGTGAAAGCATGCACTGCGAAGACAACTTGGCGATCCACGGATCACCTCCGGACTCCGCCGCGACTCTGACCCACGTTGGTCATCGGTGCAGACCTTTCGTCCGATGGTTTCGAGCAGCTCGACCGTCGGCCAGCCCGGCATGGTCGTCGGGTCACTGAGCCGAGCCGGATCAGGGTAGCGAAAAATCGACGCTTTCGTGCAGAATGCCCTGCTACAACACCCGGTTAACCAGAGGACACGCAATGGTCCATCGAAGAGATTTTCTCAAGAAGAGCGCAAACGGAATCGGCACTCCCGTCGTGCTGCTGCTCGCGTTCGTGCTCACGAAGGAAATCTCCGCCAACGACGCCGCGCAGCATTGGGCGTTCCAGCCCGTTCGCTCGTCTCCCGGATCGGTCGATGCCTTCATCGACGCTCGGCTCGACGAACACGGCCTGTCGCGCGCACCCGAGGCCGATCGGCGCATGCTTATCCGCCGCCTCTCGTTCGACCTGCTCGGGCTGCCGCCGTCCCGCGACCGCGTCCGGGCCTTCGTCGCAAGCGACTCACCCAACGTGTGGCGCAAGCTCGTCGACGAGATGCTCGAGAGCCAGCGCTACGGCGAGCGCCAGGCGCAGCACTGGCTCGATGTCGTGCGCTACGCGGACACGCACGGCTTCGAAGTGAACACGCCGCGCCCGAACGCGTGGCCGTATCGGGACTGGGTCATCCAGTCCTTCAACGACGACAAGCCGTACAATCGCTTCATCCGCGAGCAGCTCGCCGGCGATGCGCTCGGCTCCGGCGCGGGGACGGGATTTCTAGTCGCCGCGGCCGTCCTCCTTCCGGGTCAGATCGGACGGGACGACGAGTCGAAGCGTCTGGCGCGGCAAGACTCGCTCGACGAGATCATTCGAGGGACCAGCACGACCTTCCTCGGCCTCTCGATCGCCTGCGCGCGTTGCCACGATCACAAGTTCGATCCCGTCACCCAGCGCGACTACTACTCGCTGCAGGCCTTCTTCGCTGGCGTCGAGTACGGCGATCGCGAAGTTCGTGACCCGCTCGATCCACGACAAATGGCCGAGCTCGACGCGAAGATCAAAAGCCTGGAGGAGAAGATCCGCGGCTTCGAGCCTCTCGCGTTCATCGGTCGAACTCTCATCGTCGACGAGGAGGACGCGAGCCGCGTCTCCATTCTCCAGAAGAAGAACGGCCACGGAGGCAACCCGAACGGACGCAAGCGGGGCTATCGCGACGACGTCGGCTCGGCGACGCGCGTCGGCAACCTCGGCCGTGGGCGCTACACGTTTTGGGACAACGTGCCGGGGCAGGACGTGTTGACGTACAACCCGGGCGTCGCCGGCCACTTTCGGCTGTGGATCTCGTGGGGCGCACACGGCAGCGGCGTTCACACGCGCGACGCACGCTACGTCCTCGACCGCGACGGCGACCTCGCGACCCGCGACGACCAACGCGAGCTCGCGCGCGTCGATCAGTACTATCCGTCGGGAATCAGCACGGGCTCGACCGAGACCGCGCCGCTCTGGAGCGGACTCCTCGATGTCGGACGCGTCGAGCTGTCGGAGCGGTCGAAACTCATTATGCGCGGCGGCGACACGAAGACAGCCATTGCCGCCGACGTCATCGTGCTCCAAGAGCTCACAAACGACGCGCGCCAGGCGAACTCGAAGCTCCCGCTGCTCCGCGCCCCTGTCAGCCCTCTCCGCAACGTCGAGCGTTTCCCGCCCACGAACGCGAAGCACGTCCGCTTCACCACTTTCGCAACGAACGACGACAACGATCGCAAGCCGTGCATCGACGAGCTCAAGGCGTGGACCGCTGGCGATGGCGGGCAGGTGCGAAGCGTCGACCGAGTCTCGGGCCGCGATTCGGTCGTGATCGAGCTCGGCGAAGCCGTCGAGGTCGATCGAGTCACGTGGGCTCGCGACCGCGAAGGAGACTCCCGCGATCGACTGCCCGTGCGGTATCGCATCGAAGTGTCTCTCGACGGCGAGAGCTGGCGCATCGTCGCGACACACGAGGACCGCGAACCGCTCGGCACGCCGCACGACTCGGTCAAGTCGCTGCTCCGCCACACGTCGGTCGACGCGAACTCGGAACTCGCGGGCATCGCGAAGGCGCTCGACTCGCTGCGCATGGAGAAGCGAGCGCTCGAGAAGAGCCAAACAGTCTACGGCGGCAAGTTCCGCAAGCCGGACACGACGCGCGTCCTCGCTCGCGGCGACCCCGAGCAGCCCGGCGACGAGGTCATGCCGTCGTTCCCGGCCGTCTTCAACGTGGTTCGGCCAGAGGCGGCTTCCGAACAGGACCGCCGTCTAGCGCTCGCGAATTGGATCGCCTCGCCCGAGAATCCGCTCAGCGCGCGCGTCGTCGTCAATCGAATCTGGCTCGGTCACTTCGGGCAGGGCCTCGTCGACACGCCGAACGACTTCGGCACGGGCGGGTCGCGTCCCTCGCACCCGAAGCTACTCGACTGGCTCGCTGCGGAGCTCATCCGAAGCGGCTGGTCGATCAAGCACGTCCACCGGCAGATTCTCCTCTCCGAGACTTACCGGCAGTCGAGCCGCCAGGCCGACTCGGTCCCGTCCCGGGCCCGCAAGCTCGACCGCGACAATCGGCTCCTCTGGCGTTTTCCGTCACGGCGACTCGAAGGCGAAGCGATCCGGGACAGCCTGCTCGCGGTGAGCGGCGAGCTCAACCTCGAGATGGGCGGGCCCGGTTTCAATTTCTTCCGATCGCGCGGCGGCCTCACCGGCTTCCCTCCCGTGACGAAGTTCAGCGCGAGCGAGATGCGCCGCATGATCTACGCGCACAAGATCCGCATGGAGAAGGTTCCCATCTTCGGAGCCTTCGATTGCCCCGACGCCGGACAGACGACGCCGCGGAGGACTCGCTCGACGACAGCGATCCAAGCGCTGAATCTGTTCAACAGCCCGTTCGTCATCGATCGGGCGAAGGCGTTCGCGGCACGAGTGCGCGCCGAGAACGGAATCGACGCCGAGACCGACGCCATCGACCGACTCGTCACCTCGGCCTTCGAGCTTTCACTCGCCCGTCCGCCGTCCGCGTCCGAGCTGCGCGAGTCCGCCGCCGTCGTCCGAGCCCACGATCTCGAGACGCTCTGCCGTGTCCTCTTCAACTCC
>Ga0163108_10003390_pt1 | contig 11326 bp, 13 predicted proteins | sample Fk1155metaG_FD_109644 | JGI IMG/M metagenome (GOLD analysis project Ga0163108, IMG submission 109644) | Marine microbial communities from the Central Pacific Ocean - Fk160115 155m metaG | ecosystem: Environmental > Aquatic > Marine > Oceanic > Photic zone | place: The Central Pacific Ocean...
AACAAGAGGTCGCCCTGCCAGGCTGGACGCAGGACATGGTCGACGAGATCACCGATCTCTATCGCAGTGACGTGGCCGAGATCGCGGTCCTGCCGGGGGTCGAGTTCGTCCTGCCCTGAAAGGCGCGGGCGCAGGAAGGCTCAGGCCGGGATCGCGGCGCGGCAATCCGGCCGCGAACACCCCATCCTTCCGCGCGCCGCAACCGGCGCCCGTCAGCCCATGCCAAGGGCGGATTTGTACATCTCCAGGATGGCCTCTTCCTCGGCCACGTCGTCACGGTCGCGCTTGCGCAGGGCGACGATCTTCTTCATCACCTTGGTGTCATAGCCGCGGGCCTTGGCCTCGGCCATGACCTCTTTCTGGCGCTCGGCGATGTCCTTTTTTTCTGCCTCAAGCTGTTCGAACTGCTCGATGAACTGGCGCAGCTCGTCGGCGGCGACACCATAGGCCTGATCGTCCTGCATCTTTCGTCCCTATCTGTTGCCACGGGTCGGTCCCGCGACGTCATCATCTGGCGCGCAGGGTTAGTCGCTCTTGTTCCGGGGTGCAATCGCCGCTAGGCCACCGGCATGATATCGCGCCCATCGCGGAGACAGATCGCCATGACCATCTTCGACATTCTCGTCTGGCTTGGAGCCGCGCTGACGCTGGCCGGCGTGGCCTTGCTGATCGGTTGCATCGCGATCGTCGCGCGCGCGCGCAAGGCCGGGCTGGACGATGCCGCGCTGCGCGCGCGGATGCGGCGCGCGCTGGTGCTGAACATGGCGGCGCTGGCCCTGTCGGGCATCGGGCTGGTCCTGGTCATCGTGGGCATCTTCCTGGCCCCGTGACTTGACCCTTTCAGGGGCCCGGCCGCATCATGTCGGCAAACGGGCAGGAGCATGCGATGAATCCCGAACCGACCACCGGCCTGCGATGACGGGCGGTGCGGCAGCAATCGTGACGGCGATTTTCAGGCCGTGGAGGCGCCGCGCATGAGGGCGCTGGTCCAGCGCGTCACCGAGGCCTCGGTCGAGGTCGAGGGCCGGCCGATCGGCCGCATCGGACCGGGTCTGCTGGTGCTGGCCTGCGCCATGCGCGGCGATGACGAGGCGATGGCCGAGAAGCTGGCCGCGCGGGTGGCCAGGTTGCGCATCTTCAGGGACGAGGCGGGCAGGATGAACCGGTCGCTCATCGACATGGGGGGCGGTGCGCTGGTCGTCAGCCAGTTCACGCTGGCCGCCGATACCCGTTCGGGCAACCGCCCCGGCTTTTCCGCGGCGGCCGCGCCCCACGACGGGCGCAGGCTCCTTGATTGCTTCGTGGACGGCCTGCGCGGAAAGGGCGTTGCCGTCGAGACCGGCCAATTCGGCGCCGAGATGAAGCTGCGGCTTCTCAACGACGGACCGGTCACGATCTGGCTGGACAGCGCAGACCGCGCTTGACTTGTCGCGACGGTTCCCCCATCTGAGCCATGTCGCCGTCCGCTGCCGCGTGAGCAGCCGCGAGATTTCGCCCCAGGCCTGCGACGATAATCCAGTTTCCCATTCACGCGGGGAGGCTTGCGGGCTTCTCGTATTGCGCCCGCACCCCTGCTGATCGCCGCGCCGATGATGTGCGTGGCCACTGCTTTCGTGTCCGATACGGGGGATGCGAGGGCCTGAAAGTTTTTGATGGACCAGAAGAACAACAATCGCCGTCCTTTCCATGGCGGCAAGGTCAAGGGGCGTCCCGCCCCGCAACCCGCCGCGAATCAGGGCCGCCGCGCGGTCTCACGCGATCCGCTGCCCAGCGGCCCCTTTGCCGAAATGGGGATCGATCACCGCATCAATGCCAATATCGCCGCGATGGGGCTGGTCACGCCGACACCGATCCAGGAACGGGGCATTCCCTCGGTCGTGGCGGGGCGCGACGTGCTGGGGCTGGCCCAGACCGGCACCGGCAAGACGGCGGCCTTCGGGCTGCCCATGCTGACACGGCTGATCAACTTCGGCAAGAAGCCCGATCCCAAGACCTGCCGCGCGCTGATTCTGGCGCCGACGCGCGAATTGGCGACGCAGATCGCCACCAATATCGACGCCTATGCCGAGGGCACCCCGATCCGCAGCTTCCGCGTCGTCGGCGGCGCCTCGATCAACGTCCAGATGGAACGGCTGTCGCGCGGCGTCGATGTGCTGATCGCCACGCCCGGCCGCCTGATCGACCTTATCGAGCGACGCGCGGTCGATCTGTCGCAGACCACCTATCTGGTTCTGGACGAGGCCGACCAGATGCTGGACATCGGCTTCATCCATGCGCTGCGCCGGATCGCCAGGATCCTGCCGAAGGAACGGCAGACGCTGCTTTTCTCGGCCACAATGCCGAAGCTGATGTCGGAACTGGCCGACACCTATCTGACCGATCCGGTCAGGGTCGCGGTAAACCCTCCGGGCCAGGCCGCCAAGCAGATCGAGCAAGGCGTGCATTTCGTCACGCAAGGCGACAAGGCGACGCTGCTGGCAGAATATCTGTCGAAACATCCCGGCGAATTGGCCATGGTCTTCGGTCGCACCAAGCATGGCAGCGAAAAACTGTCCAAGCTTCTGGACAAGTGGGGGTTCAAGGTCGCGGCGATTCACGGCAACAAGTCGCAGGGTCAGCGCGAACGCGCCCTGGCCGCGTTCCGCGCCGGCCAGACCCAGATTCTGGTGGCCACCGATGTGGCGGCGCGGGGTCTCGATATTCCCGAGGTCGCCCATGTCTATAATTACGATCTGCCGAACGTGCCCGAGAATTATGTCCACCGCATCGGTCGCACCGCCCGCGCCGGACGCGACGGCCGCGCCGTGGCCTTCTGCGCGCCGGCCGAAATCGGCGAATTGCGCGCCATCGAAAGGGCGATGAAATCCGCCATCCCGGTGATCGGCGGCGAGGTTCCGCCGCCCGCCGCGGCCTCGGCCGGTCGCGGGCCTCGCGGTCGCGGCAAGCCGATCGATGGCGGCGCGAACAAGCGTCCCGCCCGGCGTCCTTCACGGCAGCCCAGAAGCCGGCAGGCGAAGGCCTGAGCGTCGGCCTGCGGGATTTGGGTATTTGGGCAACGAAGAAGCCGCGGGATGTTGGTCCTGCGGCTTTTTCATGCCACCCGCAAACGCGGCCGGGGCAGCGACGCGGCCGCAGCGCACCATGCCAGCACCCCGCACAAGGCGATCGCGGGCACCATGGTGGCGGCGCTGTTATCCATGAACGGTCCGGTCACGGCGATCATCGCGCCTCCGGTCAGCATCTGGATCGTGCCCCCCAGCGAGGAGGCAAGGCCCGCGATGTCGGGATGGGGGTCCAGCGACATGACCATCGCCGTGGGGATGACCAGCCCGAGGAAGGCATTGGCGCAGAACAGCCCGGCCACCACCACCGGCAGCGCGTCAAGGCCGATCCAGACGAGCCCGGTCAACGCGACGCCCAGGACCGCGAAACCGGTGATGGCCAGCGCGATCACCCGCTCCATACCGAAACGGTCGGCCATGGGGCCGGCGAATTGCGAGGCGGTGAAGAAGCCCACGGCATTGATCGCGAAGGCCAGCGAAAAGCCGGTCGGCGACAGGCCGTACTGGCGCGTGTAGACGAAGCTGGCCGCGGACAGGAAGACGAAGAAACTGGCCAGCCCGAAACCGCCGATCATGGTCAGCCCCATGAAGCGGCGGTCCGACAGCAGCCGGCCGGCACCGCTCAGGATCGGGCGCAGCTGCACGGGGCGGCGATGTTCGACCGGCAGGGTCTCGGGCAGAACGAACAGGGTCAGGCACAGGCTGAAGGCGGCCGCGGCGGCAAGAACCGCGAAGATCTCGCGCCAGCCGCCCCAGGCCATCACCAGCGAACCGGTCAGCGGCGCCAGCATCGGCGATACCGAGATGACGATCATGATCGCGGCCATCATTCGCGCCGCCGCAGGCCCGGTCGCCAGATCGCGGATCACCGCCCGCGGCACCACCATCAGCGTGGCCGAGCCCAGCCCCTGCAGCGCCCGCGCCGCGATCAGCCAGCCGATCGAGGGGGCCAGAATCGCGGCAAGCGTGGCGGCCAGAAAGATCGCGGTGCCGATCACGATGGGCAGTTTTCGGCCCAGGGCATCGGCCATCGGACCATAGACCATCTGGGCGATGCCGAAAGTGATGAAATAGGCTGTCAGCGTCATTGCCGCTGCGGTCTCGGACGTGTTCAGATCCCTGGCGACCTGCGGCAGCGCAGGCAGATACATGTCCACCGCGAAGGGGCCCACCGCGGCAAGAAGACCCAGCACAAGGGCCATGCGGAACAACGGATCGCGCATTGGAACAACCTGATCTGTGACTGCGAAAAGACAGGGCACCGCGCGACGGCGACGTTCGCCACGGCGACGCGGTTGTGCCAGAAAACGGACTTCCTGGCAATCTCCGCGGCTTGCCCGCGCACCGGCCCGGCGCTATCTGGCGCCATGGCAAAGCTGTATTTCCATTACTCGACCATGAACGCGGGCAAAAGTACACTGCTGCTGCAAGCCGCCCATAATTACCGCGAGCGCGGCATGGCGACGCTGCTGCTGACAGCGGCGCTGGACGGGCGCGCAGGACATGGCCGGATCGGCAGCCGCATCGGCATCGGCGCCGAGGCGCTGACCTTCGATGCCGCGACCGACATGGTCGGGCTGATCGAAAGCCGGGGTCGCGGTTGCGCCTGCATCTTCATCGACGAGGCACAGTTTCTGAGCCGCGATCAGGTCTGGCAACTGGCGCACGTGGCCGACGATCTGCGCATTCCGGTCATGTGCTATGGACTGCGGGTCGATTTCCGCGGCGAATTGTTTCCCGGCTCGGCCGCGCTGCTGGCTTTGGCCGACGATCTGCGCGAGGTCCGCACGATCTGCCATTGCGGGCGAAAGGCCACGATGGTGATCCGGCGCGGCGCAGACGGCGGCGCGCTGACCGAAGGCGCGCAGGTGCAGGTCGGCGGAAACGAGACCTACCTGTCCTTGTGCCGCCGTCATTGGCGCGAGGCGACGGCGCGACAGCGCCCCGCCTAGCCGGCGGGATTGGCCGGCGCGTCCTGCCGCAGCACGCTGAACGAACAATCGTTCAGGAAAGACAGAAAATCCTCGGGCCGCATCGCGCGCATCGATACGTCGTGCTGCGTCGCCCAATCGAAAAGCAGCGTGCAATCGCGATCGGTGCGTCCCATCGACCAGCCATCGAACTGCCGCTGCGCGATGGGCGAGCGCAGCAGCAGCTCGACATCGCGATGTCGGGGATCGGCAAGGATGTCTTCGTAGAGCGAATCAAGATTGTCTGCCGGGCCTTCGATCCACTGGTAATAGACATCGGCTTCGCGATGCAGCAACCCGGTGATGCCCAATCGTGCGTTGCGCAACGCCGCCTTGACCAGCATATCCCGTTCCTCGGCGCCGTTCGGCGGCACCAGAGATTCGCTGCGATAGAGGATTGCCGACAATGTACGGGGCACGAAGACCTCCTCATTCTCGTGGCACTTGACGCTTCTTAACCTGAAACGACCGGCACCATCCATATAAGTTTTGTTAAGTTTCAGCCCGTTGCCTTTGGCTGAGATGGACAAGCACGATCAGCGCCCCTGTGCGCAACCGGCTTGCCGGATTCCCGGCGGCCTGCCAAGCTGGTCGCGGGGAGAGAATGACCATGGATGGCGAACAACATTGTCGCAAGAAGCTGGATGCCGCCGAAATGGGCGTGATCGCGCATCTCTATCGCGGCGAGGTCTATCGCTCGACCATCTGGCGCACGCGGCTGGACACGACGACGAACTGGTCGGTGGTGACGCTGGGCGTCGCCCTGTCGATCACCTATTCATCGCCCCAGGCGTCGCCGCTGCCGCTGGTTCTGGTCGGCATCCTGATCATCTTCTTCCTGATGCTGGAAGCGCGGCGATATCGCTATTTCAACGTCTGGCGCGCCCGCTGCCGGTGGATGGAACTGCATTTCATGGCGCCGATCCTGAAGGAAGGCGATCTGCATCTGGAGGAACACTGGCAGGACCGGCTGGCCGAGGATTATCTGCATCCGGCCTATCATGTCAGCATGTGGACAGCGATCGGTCGGCGGATCCGGCGCAATTATGTCTGGATCCTGCTGATCCAGGCCGTGGCTTATCTGGGCAAGCTGATCGTGCATCCCGACCCGCTGGTCTCGGCCGGCCAGTTGCTGGAACGCGCCGCCATCGGACCGTTTCCGGGCTGGCTGGTCCTGGGGGTCGGGGCGTTCTACTGCATAAGCTGGTCGATCATCGCCATCCTCAGCGGCAAGCAGGACGCGGAACGCGCGCGGATGCGGCGCGACGCCCTGGGCATGGGCTGAGATCCGGCCGACCGCGCCTCAGCCCTGGGGCGTCATCGCCTTGCGTTGACGATTGCGCTCCAGCCCCAGCCTGCGCTCGCGCCAGATGATCAGGATCCCGGCCAGAATGACCACCGCCGCGCCGGTCAGCACGACGGCCGTCGGCGCCTCGGCAAAGAAGAACCAGCCGATGGCGATGGCCAGGGTCATCGAGACATATTCGAAGGGCGCGAACAGCGAGGCATCGGCAAAGCGATAGGCCGAGGTCAGAAAGATTTGCCCGAACCCGCCCAGAATGCCGGTCGTGATCAGCAGCGCCAGCGTCCGGGCATCCGGCGCCACCCAGCCGAAGGGCAGCGTGGACAATCCCAGCACCGCCGAGGTGACCGAGAACCAGAAGACGATGGCCGAGGTGCGTTCTTCCTGCACCAGCCGGCGCACGAAGATCTGCGCCAGCGCGGCACAGAAGGCGCCGCCAAGCGCCACGACGGCGCCCAACTGGTTACGGTAATCGCCCGCCCCGGACATGTTGAGTTGCGGCGACAGCACGATCAGCACGCCGGCAAGTCCCATCCCGACCATGCCCAGGCGGAACAGGCGCACGTCCTCGCCCAGAAACATCGCGGCGAAGACGACGACCAGCAGCGGCGCGGCATAGCCGATGGCGGTCGCCTCGGGAAAGGACAACAGCGACAGCGCCCAGAAATTCAGCCCCATGGCGGCGGTGCCGATGATGCCGCGATAGACATGGCCCAAGGGCCGAAAGGTGCGCAGGCCCACGCCGATCTCCTGGCGCAAGGCCAGCCAGGCCAGAATCACCGGAATGGCAAAAAACGACCGGAAGAAGACCTGCTGGCCGGGAGGCACGCCGAGGCTCTTGTCCGCGGTTGCCTTGACCAGCGCCGCCATCACCGTGAAAACCGCGACGCTGGCGCATTTCAGGACGATCCCTGCCAGCGGACGCTGGGTCGTCAGGCGTGACGAGGGCTGACGATCGGAAGGCTGGCGCATGATCGCATATCCGTGACGGGGGCCATGTGTCGCTAGGACGCGCGGCGGTCAAGGTCAAGCGGCGGCGACGCGGGCCGCGGGCGGCGGCGGCGCGACTGCCGTTCCTCGCGGCGCCGCGTTCACTTTATCCGTCCCGCGCCATTCAGCCGCGTTGCGGCATGGCGAGGCATGATGTAACCATCTTGCGCAAACAGGCAAAGGAATCCTTATGCGTGCATTTCTGCTGCGGTTGGTCGCCCTGCTGTCTCTTTCGGCGCCGGTGCAGGCGTTCGAGACGAATGCGCAGACGGCATGGGTCTATGACGTCGCCACGGGCACCGTGCTGATGGAAAAGAATGCCGACCAGCAGATCCCGCCGGCATCGATGTCGAAGCTGATGACCATCTACATGCTGTTCGAAGCCCTGCGCGAAGGCCGGGTGCAGATGGATACGCGGCTGCCGGTCTCGACCAAGGCGCGGCAGATGCAGGGCTCGACCATGTTCCTCAATGAACAGGATCGCCCGACGGTGGACGAACTGATCAAGGGCATCATCGTGCTGTCGGGCAACGACGCTTGCGTCGTGGTGGCCGAGGGACTTTCCGGAACCGAAGCGGCCTTTGCCCGTCAGATGACCCAGAAGGGCAAGGAGATCGGATTGACCAATTCGGTCTTCACCAATTCCTCGGGCTGGCCGGACCCGGATCACCTGATGACGGCGCGCGATCTTGGCACGCTCGCGGTTCGGCTGATCCGCGATTTTCCCGAGCTCTACAAGAATTTCGCGATCAGGGAATTCGGCTTTGACGGCCGTGCGCCGGCCAACCGCTTCAACCGCAACCCGCTGCTGAGCCTTGGCATCGGTGCCGACGGGCTGAAGACCGGCCACACGCAAGAGGCCGGATACGGCCTTGTCGGTTCGGCCGTGCAGAACGGGCGCCGGGTGGTGTTCGTGATCACCGGCCTGTCCGGCGAGACCGCCCGCGCCGAAGAGGCCGAGCGGATCGTGAACTGGTCCTTCCGCCAGTTCACGATGAAGAAGCTTGTTCCCGCAGGCGAGACGGTGGTCGAGGCCCCCGTCTGGCTCGGAACCCAGGACCGGCTGGGTCTGACCACCAATGAGGGCGTGAATGTGCTGATCCCTGCGGGTGCGCAGGACAGCGTCAAGGTCGAGGCGGTCTATGATTCGCCCATTCCGGCGCCCATCGCCAAGGGCGACGAAGTGGGCCGGCTGGTCGTCACCGTGCCCGGCGCAAAGGATGCCGTGACACCGCTGATCGCCGCGCAGGACGTGCCCGCCGCCGGGTTCATGGGCCGGATGAAGGGCGCCGTGACCCGGCTGGGCAACAAGGCGGTCCAGGCCGCCGGCCTCTGAGCCATGTTCATCAGCTTCGAGGGGATCGACGGCTGCGGCAAGTCAACGCAGGCCCGGCTGCTGGCCGATGCGCTGCGCGCCGAAGGCCGCCACGTCGTGCTGACCCGCGAGCCCGGCGGCAGCCCCGGCGCCGAAGAGATCCGGCGCCTGCTGGTCGAGGGCACGGGCGAACGCTGGTCGCCCGAAACCGAATGTCTGCTGTTCACCGCCGCCCGGCGCGACCATCTGGAACGGACCATCCGCCCGGCCCTGGCCGCGGGCCGGACCGTCGTCTCGGACCGCTTCGCCGATTCCACGCGCGTCTATCAGGGCGCGGCGCGGGGCGATCTGCGTGGCATCGTGGACCGGCTGCACGCGCTGATGATCGGGACCGAGCCCGACCGGACCTTTGTCATCGATATCGACCCGCCCACCGCCGTGGCGCGGGGCCATGCGCGCGGCGGGATCGAGAACCGCTATGAAAGCCTGGGCCTTGGCTTCCAGCAGGCGCTGGCCGGGGGATTTCGGGCCTTGGCCCGCGAATATCCGGCCCGCGTCCGGATGATCGACGGCAGCGGCGCGCCCGAGGACGTGGCCGCGCGGGTCCGGGCGGCGTTGTGAAGACCGACCCCGCGGATATCCCCGAACCCGACCGCGTGCCCGGCGCGCCCCACCCGCGGATGACGGCGCGCGTGATCGGTCAGGACGAGGCCGTTCGCGATTTTGTCGAGGCATCGCGCGGCGGGCGTCTGCATCATGCCTGGCTGCTCACCGGGCCGCGCGGCATCGGCAAGGCAACGCTGGCCTGGTCCATCGCGCGCTGGCTTTTGGCGGGCACGGACAGCGACGATCTGTCCGTGCCGGGCAACGCGCCCGCCGCCCGCCGCCTTGCCGCCCTGTCCGAACCGAATCTGCAACTGGTCCGCCGCCCCTGGGACGACAAGGCCAACAGGCTGCGGGCCGAAATCACCGTCGAAGAGATCCGCAGGCTGCTGTCGTTCTTTCACCTCTCGGCGGCCGAAGGCGGGCGGCGCATCGCCATCATCGACACCGCGGACGACATGAACACCGCCGCCGCGAATGCGCTGCTGAAGGTGCTGGAGGAACCGCCCAGGGACGGGCTGATCCTGATGATCGCGCACCAGCCCGCGCGGCTTCTGCCGACGATCCGCTCACGCTGCCGAACGCTGCGCCTGAACCCGCTGAAACCTGACCTGATGACCGAGGTGCTGTCGGATCTGGGCGTCGATCAGGATGCCGTCGCGCTGGCGGCATTGTCGGGCGGTTCGGTCGGCGAGGCGTTGCGGCTGGCCGGACAGGACGGGCTGAAACGCTATCAGCAGATCGTCGACCTGTTCGCCACCCTGCCCCGGATGGACCGGATTGCGGCGGCCCAGCTGGCCGAGACAGCGGCGGGTCGGGCCAATGCCGACGGCGATCCCTTCGACCTGACGATCACGCTGCTGGACCGGTTCCTGACCCGAACCGCGCGCGCCGGGCTGATGGGCGCGCCCCTGCCGCAAGCCGCGACCGGCGAAGGCGCGCTGCTGGCGCGGCTGTCACCCGATGACCGCGCCGCCCGCGACTGGGCTGGCGCGCAGGCGCGGCTGTCGGCGCGTGCGCGCGCCGGTCGGGCGGTCAACCTTGACCCTGCCGCGCTGGTGATGGATATGCTGACGGAACTGGCGCATCTGCCGCCGGCACAATCCGCCCTGCCAGCCACAGGTTGACCATGAACCAAGCGGCCCCACCGCCGATTGTCGACAGCCATTGCCATCTGGATTTTCCCGATTTCGACGGCGAACATGACGCGCTGATCTCCCGCGCCCGGGCGGCCGGGGTGACGCGCATGGTGACAATCTGCACAAGATTGCGCCTCGAGCCTCAGGTCCGCGCGCTGGCCGAGGCGCATGATGGCGTCTTCTACGCGGCCGGCACCCACCCGATGAGCGTCGCGGACGAGCCGATGGCCACCCTCACGGATCTGCTGCGTCTGGCCGATCATCCGAAATTCGTCGGCATCGGCGAGACCGGGCTGGATTACCATTATACCGCCGAAAGCGCCGCGGCCCAGGCCGAAAGCCTGCGTGTCCATATCGAGGCCGCGCGCCGCACCGGTCTGCCACTGATCATCCATGCCCGCGACGCAGATGCAGACATGGCCCGCATCCTGACCGAGGAACATCGCGCCGGCCCCTATTCCTGCGTGATGCATTGCTTCAGCAGCGGTCCGGACCTTGCGCAGGCGGCGCTGGATCTGGGCTTTTACCTGTCCATGTCGGGCATCGCAGCCTTTCCGCGATCCTCGGATCTGCGCAAGATCTTCGCCGCCGCCCCGGTGGACCGTATCCTGGTCGAAACCGACAGCCCCTATCTGGCCCCCCCGCCCCATCGCGGACGGCGCAACGAACCCGCCTATGTCGCCAGCACCGCCGCCGTGGGGGCCGAGGTCTTCGGCATGGGCTACGCCGATTTCGCCAAGCAGACCTGCGAGAATTTCGACCGGCTGTTCCCGAAGGCGGCGGGACAGCGGGTCGGGGGCCAGCCGTGATTCGCGCCACGATCCTTGGTTGCGGCTCGTCGGGGGGCGTGCCGCGGCTGGGCGGCCGCTGGGGGGCCTGCGATCCGACGAACCCGAAGAATCGACGCCGCCGCTGTTCGCTGCTGGTGGAAAGGAACGGGCCCC
>Ga0163108_10003392_pt1 | contig 11323 bp, 11 predicted proteins | sample Fk1155metaG_FD_109644 | JGI IMG/M metagenome (GOLD analysis project Ga0163108, IMG submission 109644) | Marine microbial communities from the Central Pacific Ocean - Fk160115 155m metaG | ecosystem: Environmental > Aquatic > Marine > Oceanic > Photic zone | place: The Central Pacific Ocean...
ATAAGTCCAATTTTGGTGCGCGCATGTGCCTTTACAAGGTAGTGGTGGACACTCCCAGTTGCTAGCAACGAGCTGATAGCGAGCTGCTTTGGGCCAACCGCCCGGTCAGACAATATTAGTAAGCTAAACCCGTCTTTGATGGCCTGTAGTGCCGCGTCATTAACCCGGTCTAATGCTGCTTTGAGATTGTTGGTAGAGTCTGATTTTGGATAGGTAATGTCGATTGTTTTTGAGCGCCAGCCTCGATGGTTAATTGCCTTAAGAGTTGCAAGCTCATGATTCGATAAAATCGGATGCGCGATCTTGAGTCGGTTTGCATTTTTTGGCTTGGCCTCTAGAAGATTTTGCTCGGGTCCCACAAAGCACTCCAGAGCCATAATTACCTCTTCTCTAATAGAGTCGATTGGAGGATTTGTAACCTGGGCAAAACGCTGTTTGAAGTAGTCGTAAATCATACGAGGTTTTTTCGACATGATGGCCAAAGCTGCGTCATTACCCATTGATCCAAGCGGGTCTCTTAGTTCGGTTACCATGGGTTGCAGCATGAACTGCATAGTTTCTTGGGTGTAACCGAATGACTTCATCTTGGGAATTAGCTCTGCAGCTTTTAATCTGATGCCTTCAATTTGTTTTAGGTCGCTCAGTTCTATTTTTTCTTGATCAAGCCATTTTCTATAGGGCTGTTTTTTGCTCAATTCGGTTTTGATTTCCGAATCTGGGATCATTCTTCCTGCTTCAAAGTCGATTAGGAAAATCTTGCCTGGCTGCAACCTGCCTTTAGACAGGATTTTGGAAGGATCAATTTTCACTACACCGACTTCTGATGCCATGATGCATCTACCGTCATCAGTAATGTAGTAGCGAGAGGGGCGGAGCCCGTTTCTATCTAGTACAGCACCAATATAGTCGCCATCAGTAAAAGCTATTGAAGCCGGACCATCCCAGGGTTCCATCGAACAAGAATTATATTCGTAGAAGGACTTCAGCCCATCTTCCATCGTTTTGTGTTGTTGCCAGGCTTCTGGAATCATCATTAGCATCGATTCGTGGAGTTTTTTGCCGTTCATAAGCAAGAATTCGAGCACATTGTCGAAATTGCCGGAGTCCGAACAGTCAGGCTCTATGATTGGGAATATCTCTTTCAGCTCTTCTTTAAAGATGGAGCTCGAGATCACACCTTGTCGCGCGTTCATCGCATTAATGTTGCCCAGTAAGGTATTAATTTCCCCATTGTGGCTCATGAATCGATTGGGTTGAGCTCGATCCCATGAGGGGAATGTATTTGTGCTGAAACGCGAGTGCACCATGGCGAGGTGAGACTCATAATTTTTGTCTCTTAAATCTTTATAGAATTTGAAGAGCTGTTCAGGTGTTAGCATCCCTTTATAGACGATAATTTTAGAAGAGAGAGAACAAGCGTATGTCTTTTCGATAAAATCGCCAGCCTGACCGGAGTTGATTCGATTTATTGCATTTTTTCTTATCTGATAAAGGGCCTGTTCAAATTCTCGATCGGTGAGATTGGATGACGCTTCGATAAATAGTTGCTCAATAAAAGGCATCGCTGCTCTCGCAGCGTTTCCTAAATCAGCGTTGTCTGGATCAGAAGGGACTTCACGCCAACCCAGCAACGTTTGACCTTTCGAATGAACCGCTTCTTCAAAAGCCAGTTTAGCTCGGGCACGTTCTTCTTCATCGTTAGGAAGAAAAATAACCCCTACTCCATAATTTTCTGCGGCAAGTGTCTTGCCGAATGCATTATTTGCGAATTCGCTGAATAATTTGTGTGGTAGCCCAGTTAGGATCCCCGCGCCATCGCCGGTATTTTTTTCATAGCCCACCCCACCGCGATGTTCCATACAACAGTTCATGTTGTAGGCATCTTCTATAATGGCGTTACTCGGGCGGCCTTTGATATCACACACAAACCCAATACCGCAGCTATCTTTTTCGAACGCCGGATCATATAAACCGGTTTTGTCTGGTAATCCTTTTCTAAATAGTCGCTTAATCATTTAGTAATAAGTACGAAGAATTTATTCTTCTCTAAGTCCTCTTCAATCCACATTCAGCTTTCGAAAAAGCCGTCTACTCTACTACCACCCAAGGTATAGAAACCAAAAACCTAGAATACGAGTAATCTAAGTTTCAAAAAGGTTGTCCCCGTGAACGCTAAGTCATTGATAATGTTTATAAAAACATGGCCAGCTCAGCATTATTAAATATACATTAAAAAGCCTATTAAGCATAGAGTGAGATCTTGTTAGCCGTTTGGGTTTGCTAATGGACGGTTTTGGAGCTTTTCGTGATGGAGCATAAGATTTCGATTTTAGCGAAGATTTGTGATTGCATACTCACTGATCAAAAATATTGGAGATATTCGTGATGATGGATCAGAGTTTGCAGGCTTTGGGGCTTTGGACAGGTGTAAATTTAATACTGACGTTGTTCTTAGCGCTCAACGTAACGCGTTATCGGGCCAAAGAGGGGATTGGTGTCGGGATTGGCGCTAGTTCATCACTCGAGAGAGCTGTTAGAGCTCATGGTAACAACATTGAATATGTACCGGGAGCCTTGATAGGAATCTTTGTCCTGGTAGCACTGGGATATTCTGCTTTAATCGTTCACCTTTTAGGTGCGGCATTGTTACTCGCTCGGTTGTGCCATGCCTATGGGATTCAGCAGCTGGAAGTTCAATTACCTAAGCCCCGAGTATTGGGAAACATTCTGACTTGGGTAATCTATCTGACGATTTCGTTTCTTTTAATCTTTTCGTTCTTTTCGCTGTGAAAAAATCAATGGAGGGGACGCGCTAATTGTTCTCGACAACGATTAGGCTACCTTTTCATTGGCTTTCCTGACTTTTTCTTCTTAGTCGCCTCATCCCTACTAACCAGCGATCAATGTCGTCGCCTTTTCTTCTTACGTATTCTTCTACTTCGGGATGAGGCAGGACATAAAAGCGCTCTTCTCGGATGGTCTCAACTACGGTCTGAGCGAGCTGTTCTGGCTCGATAATTCCGTCCGTTTGCCCATCGCCGAAGCTTCTGGGCGCCATTGCCGTGTTGACCCCTTGAGGGCATAACACAGATACCCGAATTCCTTCGTCACCATGAGTAATCGAGATAAATTCTGCGAGTTTTACTGCTGCAGCTTTGGTGACCGTATAGGGTCCCGAGCCGATAGCGGCCAGAAGACCAGCAGCAGATGCCGTGTTCAATAGATACCCTTCGCCACGGCTTATCATGTCTGGCAGGACAGCTCTTGCTGCATAAACATGTGACATTACGTGCAGCTCCCATTGATTTTGCCAAACCTCATCTGCTGCATCGGTGAGGAGGCCTTCGCCACCGGCTCCTGCGTTAGAACAGAATAAATCAATTTGACCATATTTTTCTTTGGTAAATGAGGCTAGTTCATATATTTGTTGTTGGTCAGTAACGTTGCAGACCATTGAATCGCAGCCAAGTTCGGCAGCTGCCGCGTCTAATGCTCCTTTATCCAGGTCCGCTAAAACAATGCCTTTGGCCCCTTCGCTCAAAAACGCTCTTGCCATTGCCTTCCCTATTCCACCGCTTCCCCCGGTAATGATTGCAGTTTTGTCGAGTAGATCCATCCATTCTTCCAATTTCTGTGCGTGGGCAAGACCGTAGCTTTAGTTTTAAGCTTAAGCAAGTGGTAAGAAAGATGAATCGAAGAGAGGCGCAAGAGTAATGAAAAACGCAGAAGACTCTACATTAAGAGACAAGTTTGCCGTGATCGTTCACACGCTGTTGATGGCGAATGGACAAGTGTTTTTGCTGCAGCGACAACATACCGGATCGATGGATGGCTGGTATTGTTTGCCAGGAGGGCACATGGAGTATGGCGAGACCATAAAAGAAACGGCAATTAGAGAGTGCGAGGAAGAAGCGGGAGTTCGGGTAAATTCGATTGCTTTGAGAGACATATACTCCTATTGGTTTGAGGAAGAGCAAGGGTTGAACTTTGTCTTTCTTTGCGAAGATTGGAGCGGAGACGCGACCAATGCGGAACCTGACGTGTTTGACCATGGCAGATTTTTTCCTTCGCATGAGATTCCATCAAAGACGTTGAGGTGGGCGAAGGATTCAATATCGTCGGTTCGTTCTGGACGTAAAGAGGTATCATTAATTGAGGATCCGTATAAGTAGGGTATTAGGACTCTTCACCCTGTCCAGGATTTAGTGTATCCAATACAATAGCGTTCAATAATAGTTAGCAGGAATCAGAGAATATGAATGAGCCAGTACGAGTCACAATAACCGGAGCAGCAGGACAAATTGGTTATGCACTCTTATTTCGGGTCGCATCCGGCGCCATGTTAGGCCCTGACCAGCCAGTGATCTTGCAGTTGCTAGAAATCACGCCAGCGCTTGCTGCGCTAAAAGGGGTCGCGATGGAGCTAGACGATTGCGCTTTCCCGCTTTTGGCAGGCACAGTCGAAACTGACGATGTGAATGTTGCATTTAATGAGACCGATTACGCGTTGTTGGTTGGATCAAGGCCTAGGGGCCCTGGCATGGAAAGAAAGGATCTGTTGGAAGCCAATGCTGCGATTTTCTCTGTCCAAGGAAAAGCATTAAATGATCATGCATCGAAAACGGTAAAGACATTGGTTGTCGGAAACCCAGCTAACACCAACTGTCTTATAGCTCAACGAAATGCACCGGATCTAGATCCTCGAAATTTTACTGCGATGACCCGTTTGGACCACAATCGAGCGATGGCTCAAATCGCGGCTAAGGCAGGTAGGCATGTCAGTGAAGTTCAAGGGTTGTGTATTTGGGGAAACCATTCTGCAACCCAGTATCCGGACCTCCATCGGGCAACGGTAGGTGACGAGTCAGTGATGGATGTTATCGACATGGGTTGGTACGAGAACGACTTCATTCCTACAGTTCAACAACGTGGCGCGGCCATTATTGAAGCAAGGGGGGCTTCGAGTGCGGCATCTGCTGCAAATGCAGCAATAGATCACATGCGAGATTGGGCTTTAGGTAGCTCTTCGATCTTGAGTATGGGTGTCTATTCTGATGGTAGTTATGGTGTGGATCCGGGTCTTATCTATTCCTACCCCGTACGCTGTGAAGGAGGCGATTGGGAAATCGTTCAAGATATTGAGGTAAACGAGTTTAGTCGTTCCAAGATGGATGCTACTGGCGAAGAGCTTGCTGAAGAGAGAGACGCGGTATCACACTTACTTTAGAGCTATAGTGTCTTTGTTGTGATAATACTGATGAAAGGAGCGTTTCGTGTCTTCGAATATTAAAGAATTCAAGATTGAGATTAGTGATGGTCAATTAGAGGAACTAGATCAGAGGCTAAGACTAGCTCGGTGGCCTGAGCAAGAAACCGTTGATGATTGGTCTCAAGGCGTGCCACTTACTTATATGCAAGATGTCGTGGAGTATTGGCTGAATAACTATGATTGGCGTGCCCGGGAATCCTTTCATAACGAGATGCCACAATTTGTTGGTAGCTATCAAGGGCTGGAGATTCATTTTATTCACTATCCAAGCCCCCACGCCGACGCTAGGCCTTTGATTATGACTCATGGTTGGCCCGGTTCGATCGTAGAGTTTCGCAAGGTTATTGAGCCTTTAACAAACCCAACTGCTTTTGGCGGCGGATCGGAAGATGCGTTTCATGTTGTTTGTCCCGCGCTTCCCGGATATGGGTTCTCGTCAAAGCCGATAGAGACTGGTTTTGGCGTAGAAAAAATCGGGGCTATTTGGAACGAGCTGATGGTATCGCTTGGATATGAGCATTATTTTGCTCAAGGAGGAGATTGGGGATCGGCAGTTACGACTGCTATCGCTATGCAAAATCTCGGTAATTGTCAGAAAATTCATGTCAATATGCCTTCGGCACCGCCTACCAAAGAAGCACTCGAAAACCCTACCGAACGTGACAAGCTTGCTTTGGCGGGCGCAAGTTATTATCAGCAGTGGGGTGCAGGATATTCCAAACAACAGAGTACGCGTCCTCAAACCTTGGGTTACGGTCTGGTTGATTCTCCAATAGGCCAAGCGGCCTGGATTCTTGAAAAGTTCTATGAGTGGACTGATTGCGATGGCCATCCTGAAAATGTTTTAACAAAGGACGAGCTCCTAGACAACATAATGTTTTACTGGTTGACGGGTTCTGGAGCATCGTCAGGTCGTTTATATTGGGAAAGCTTCGGCAAAGCTTTTTCTGGAGGACTTAAGAACATCGAGCTTGCAACAGGGTGTAGCATTTTTCCAAAGGAGATCGTTCCTACTCCAAGGAGTTGGGCTGAGAAAGTTTATACCAATATTGTCTATTGGAATGAACTCGATAAAGGAGGCCATTTCGCGGCTTTTGAACAACCTGAATCGTTTGTTGATGAACTCAGAGCTTGTTTTCGAGCCTCTTAAAACGACGCCTTAATTTCCCTTAAAGATTGGATCGCGTTTTTCGCCGAACGCCTTTCTGCCTTCCGCGCCATCCTCGCTTGTACTGACTGCCAGTAGTTCATGGCGAGCTATCGCGCCCGCCTCTGCAGGGCTTTGCTTAAGTGTCTCCAAAGAAAATCCTTTGAGTGTTTCCACGACCAGCGGAGCGGACTTGGCTAGAATATTCGCCCATGTGCGAGCTTCGTTGAGCTCTTGGCCTTTGGCGACTGTCTTATTGATCATGCCTGCTCCTTTTGCTCGCTCTGCGGGAAAGTCTTGACCAAGCAACATAAATTCCATCGCGAATTTGTGCGGAATTCTTGCGACGGCGCTGGCAATAAGACCCCCGGAGAACCCTAACTGTGCTTCTGGATATTTGAAAACGGTATTTTCAGACGCGATCACCATGTCGCACATCTGCACGATGATATAGGCGCCACCTATGCACCAACCATGTACTGCGGCGATGATGGGTTTAGTTAGTTTCGCCCCAATGCTAGGGACACCCTGCCACATTTCTTTGGGAGGGTCTTTGATGTCTGCTCCAACAGAAAAAGCTTTGTCGCCCGCTGCGTGTAATATCGCTACTCGGTCATCGCTCTGCTGAAATTTTTTGAGGCTCTGTTGAAGCTTTATGATTAACTCTTCGTTCAGGGCGTTCATTTTATCAGGCCGATTAAGTGTGATCGTGCTGATACCATTATCCGATTCGTGCTTAACTACGTTTGACATTTTAAGATTCCAGCCAGTCATTAAATTTCGCATCTCGTTTATCATGGAATGCGGAGACCCCTTCCTTTGCATCGCTATGATGGTCGCTGATCGCGGTTTTCGATGCGATCTCATCTAAAGCGTGTTCCCAGGATAGCTCTGCGGCGTTATAGATGGATTTTTTGAGTAGCCGCATGGAAACCTGTGGTCCGTCCGCAAGTTCAGATGCAAGGGCCATCGTTTCGTGTTCAAGCTTATTCGCAGGTACTACCTGGTTGACCAGACCTAACTCCAAGGCCTCGGCTGACATGACGATCTTTTTGCGCATCATGAATTCCATGGCCTTTGCCACGCCAAGCAATCGTACTAATAGGTACTGGCCACCCTCGTCAGGGAGTAGGCCGAATCGAAGCGTTGCACTGCCCATTCGAGCACTGTCGGAGGCTATCCGAAAATCGCATGACAAGGCTAAAGAAAATCCTGTTTGTATGGCCACGCCATTGATTGCGCAGATGGTGAGCTTGTCGATATTCCTCACGGTGGTATTGAGTTGTTGAGAAATTGTGCGTAATCCATCGTAAGTACTGAGTGGATTTTCGTGTCCGGGTGGAATGGGATCAACCAGGGGCGATCCACCCAATTCCGCAGATTTATAGGCCTTGAGATCATCACCGGCGCAAAACGCCCGCCCCGTCCCCGTGAAGACAAGCACCCGAACATCATTATCCATTTGCGCTTGGGTGACAGCTTCGATCAAGTCTCTTTTGATCGCTGTAGTCATCCCGTTGAGTCTCTCGGGCGTGTTAAATTGGAACCAGGCGATACCTTTGTCGCGGACGGTTAAGTCAAAACCTGTAAATGCTCCTGTTTTCATTGTTCCCCCATTTATAGTAAAAGATTGTTCTTCGATTTAATGACCCATTAAGTTTTTCCATGTATCCATATCGGATATTTTCAGATATGGGTTAGTCGATTTGGTCTCTCCCATGGTGGCATTAGGGACGTGACCATAGTTATGACCGGGAAGAAGTAGCGTGTCGTCGGGCAATGAAGCGAGCTTTTCCATACTTCGAAACATGTCTTCGGAGTTTGACCCTGGTAGGTCGACTCTTCCGCAACCGTTGATGAACAAAGTGTCACCCGAGACCAAGGTATTTTTTATCTTAAAGCACTGACTTCCAGGCGTATGTCCTGGTGTGTGCAAAAACTCGATTTCAACGTTGCCCACTGACAAAGTGTCTCCGGATTCTACTTTCACGAGGTCGCTGTCGGAGATTTCAGTGACCTTTTTGATTCCGTCAGCCTCGAGTTTGTGTGCGTAGATTTTAACGGGGTTGGTCTCTAGGAGTTCAGCAACGCCTGGTACCTGGTTACCACTAAAAGATCCCCCGACATGGTCTGGGTGGTAATGAGTGGCAAGCGCTCCGACCAATTTATAATCTCTTTCATTTATATGTGTTATTAGTCCGGGAATATCCCATGCAGGATCCACAATGACAACTTCCCGGCTGGTTTTGCTGCCTACGATGTAGGTGTAGTTTTGCATTGGACCAATTTCGATTTGTTCGATTATTAATTCTTGAGGCTCCTCCCAGTTTTGGTCCGACATCTTTATTCCTGATTGATTTGTTATTAGGTAGCGTAACCTTAATAGTGGCTGATAGCCAAATCGTCTAATCGGAGACTATATCTAGAAGTGATTAAGCAGCGACTTGAATGCTGGGGCTAGCGATTAGGGCGTATCCGCCGGGTTTTCCGAGGACCTTCAAATGATTGAGGCCGTTGTAGGGAATGAAACAAGCGGTTTCGCTAGGTACTGTCAAACTCCCAATGCTGCAGGCAGCGCCAATTGGCAAACAGATGGCGTAGTTCGATGTGTTGGATAAATTGAAGTGGTTGACCTGACTGAAGTCTACTTTTATCGCACTAAAGCTGCTGAAGTCAGCTAATCGTTCGATGCCACTGGATTGGTTTGTTAGTCTGGATTCTATAGGTGGCGCCAGATGCATTCGCTCGATTGCGTATTCGCTGTCCCAGTGATCTTGGGTCAGAACTTTTTGTTCGAAAGATATGATGAATCGTTCATAGGTTGGAGTTTGGAATTCGACCACTCGCACACCGTGTTGAAGCGAATGAGGAATCCAGGTAGGCACTCTGATTACGTCGCCTAACTGCAGTTCTTTGACTGAGGTGAAGGCGTTCATGTTTTTCTTCGCTTCCTTTTCGCTGGCGAGATCAACTTCCGTGCCTTTGTCGATCTTTCTTCGTATGTTTTCGTACTCTTTAACTGCAGCTAGATAAGCTAACCTGAATTGTTGGTCAGATGAATATTGTTTGCGTTTGTCCTGGTTGATCCCGTATCTGATTTCGCCGATACCATTTGGCCACGCTTTCTTGTCGATGTGTGTGACAATGTAGACTTCTTCTTTCTCTTCATGAACTTCCAAGTATAGATTCCCCTCGGGTTCGGATGGCAGGGGATCAAGTACTTTCAGCAGAAGAGGTAAAAGGTTGTTACCGATGTGTCGTGGCGCAAGGCTTAGATATAAAGACAAAGGTAGCGATTTATCATCGCTAGTCTTAATTCGACTTTCACCGCGTTCTTCTATGCCTGTGTACCAGATTTCTCGTCCCCAAGGTTTATTTATATCGACGCTTTCCAGTAATACGGGTTCTTCGAGATTAATAGCTTGCTCGCGGAGAGTCGCGGTGAGGCCTTTAGAGGTTTTGTGATAGGTAATTTGGTAATCATCAGAGGACGCGCTAACGGGATCACGATGCGTGTGCAATATATTCAGTTCCTTAGCATTGTCATCTTCTAAAAAGGCGCGAAGGTCTATCTTGTTCGTTAAGAAATTTTGCAGCATATTATTAGATCACCACCGATGGTAGAGACTACATGAATTGTTTTTATAGACTGTGGAAGTTTAGTGCAAATTAGCTACACGATCATAGAGAGCCTAGCTGGAGAATTGGTATTGTATGGTACCCGTTATTCTTTGATGGGCTTGGGATTTTTTAAAAGTAAGGGCTGGGTAAAAGAAATTGATGAGTGGAATGAGGATTCCAGAGCGTTTAAAGAAGTTATTGTTCAGTTGCGCAAGTATTTCGATGGAAGGCTAAAAGAGTTCAGTATTCCGATTTCTCCATCTGGTACTAAATTTCAGTTAGACGTGTATCGGCAGTTGCTTAAGATTCCTTATGGACAGACTAGAACATATTCTGAAATAGCAAAAGCGATCGGTAGCCCCAAAGCTGTCCGTGCGGTCGGTAGCGCGAATTCGAAAAACCCGCTCGCAATCATTATTCCTTGCCATCGCGTGATTGGACGTGATGGGTCATTAACTGGCTTTGCCGGCGGCCTGGAAGCCAAAAAAGCACTTTTACAGTTAGAACAGGAGTGGATTTGAGAATATCAATCATGGTAACTATATAGTTACTTTTGTTGATATTGCTTTCATTTTTTGATCTCATAGTAACTATATGGTTACATTTGGGTGTTATGACTAGTAAAAGTGCCTTAATGGACAGCGCGAGAACCGAAATTCTGCACTACGAGCTTGCCGGCGCCAGGGTTGATCGGATTGCCAAAGCTGCGAAAGTAAACAAAAGAATGCTTTACCACTACTTTGGCAGCAAAGATGGGGTGTATCGTGCAGTTTTGCAGCGGCAGCTCGCCTTGTTGTCGAGTGGTTTCGCTCCCGTACCTACTGTTTTGCAAACTGTGTGCAGTATTTACTTATCTGAACTTGGAGATGAAGTTTTAGACAGTGCAATTGATCAATTCGGCGAGAGGCGGGTAAGTTCAGAGGACTTTAAGATTGCTGCAATACTTTGTGTTAGAGCTATCTTATCGCTGGAAGCAAGTTCATCAGCTGCAGACTCAAAGACACTAAAGTACATAAAGAGCATGCACCCTCGGGATCAGACAGTCTTATTTAGTGTGCTGATGGTATTAATTTTTGATAGTGAAGCGGACTCGAGTTTAGTTCAAACGCCTAACCTCCTGAAATCGAGTAGAGACCCAAAGGCTATAAAGACCCACACAGGCAAACGACAGATCGCTGCAAACACTAGACCTGCTTAGACTGTAGTAAGACTGGCTAGAAATTCGCCTAAACTCGATGAAATCTGGCGAATTGGTTTTTGCCCGGGTAGCTCGAGCTGCACGGTGC
>Ga0163108_10003395_pt1 | contig 11321 bp, 7 predicted proteins | sample Fk1155metaG_FD_109644 | JGI IMG/M metagenome (GOLD analysis project Ga0163108, IMG submission 109644) | Marine microbial communities from the Central Pacific Ocean - Fk160115 155m metaG | ecosystem: Environmental > Aquatic > Marine > Oceanic > Photic zone | place: The Central Pacific Ocean...
CGTTCGAGCATGCGGGCACCACGCATGATGTTGCCGAGTGCATAGTTACCCTCATGACATGCGTATTCATACAGCTTGTTGGAAGTCGCTGGCCATGGATATTCACCGCCCCAACTCCCTTCCCATGCCTGGGGATCATCAACAGTAAACTCATATTTAAGATCACCGCTATCCGTCATCGTAAACCGTTCTATGACATGCAATTCGGGACTCGCCCCAAGCAAAGCCGGCTTGGTACCAAAATTTGAAGTATCAACCACAAGCGTGTCCCCCTCCCAATGTCCAACAGAATCACCCATCCAGGCACGCACATGATCTGGGGCGTGCTCGCTGGCAAGGCGGATGATGCGGGCGTCATGGATCATTTCCGCGAGAATCATCACATGCGTGTCAGTCTGAACAATTCTCTTAAGGTTATTATATCCCGACGGCAGCATCGGTGGCCCGCTGGTTGAACCGAAGCTGAGTAAGCAACGTTCAGCATTTGGCCGCATTTCCATGTCGTCATACGGCCCGGGACCTGCTTCGCCAACCCACCAGGCGCTCCCCGTGTTTTCTTTGAACAAAAGTCTGAACGATGCCATGCGCGCCTCGCCTGCAGGCGTGCGCTCCGGCTGACGTCCATTGGCGGGATGCGTGATAATGGATGTAGGGACTCTGCCATCGATCGTTGCCGCTTCGTCACCAAAATCAAGCCAGAACTCATTGTAGCCACCAACATTCCCTGCCGCGCCCGGTGAGCCATCGCCACCCGAGGGTGGCGCTGTCCTGTCTGGATTGCTGACCGCGTTGGCGGCAGCGCTATCGGTTGCCCGCTTGGTACGGATTGCATCCGCTTCGGTCGCTGACAAATACGCCTTGTTTGCATATTCCTCAGGTCGCTCGAGCGGAGTCAACGTTGCAACATCATATGTCCCCGTCAGATCGGGATCGCCCGACGGGGTGCGTGGTATGTCTGCAGATGCCACAAGCGGAATGGCTGCAATAAAAAAAACCGAGCGGACGAGCGTAGATAAGGACCAATTCATGCTTCCCCCCTTTAAAGGCTGATAGGGACGGTGGAAAGCAACGCCCCTTTGCGTTGAACCGACAAGTCGAGTCTAGCCCCTTGCAAATCGTTCGTCACCAAATCCCATCGACCCATATCGCCTGCAACGACACCCAACATCTGAATGTCGATTTAACTGCGTAGACATTCTTGGTCACTCATGGACAAACGGGGTTATCCTACGTTTGACCCAAGTAAGCGCTTTTGTGGCAGACTGTGAATTGGGTCACAGAACCGTGGGTGAACGATACCGCACACTATTAGTCCTGTTACATCACGTTTTTTCCTATACATCATTCTTAAACAACACGGAGTGTCGAATGATCAACCAGGATGCCCTAGCTTGCTCTGCCGGCATTTTAAAGTGCCCGCGTGAGTATATTTTCACCAGAGTGATTCGAGGACTGAACCGCTTGTTTTCCCCACGGGTGTACGGGTTTATTGGATTACTTTGTGGCTTAACTATTATACCGCTGGGCATCGCCACAGCGGTGCCCTTACCACCTGTACTTTGCATCGAAGGCGCAACTGATTGTGGTGCCGTTTCACTGCCATCGTCTGAACCAAAGAGGTGGAACCCCGGTCACTATATGCAATTCCAGGTTTGGGACTCATCAACTGACGAAAAAAAACAAAAGAAGCGATTTCGAGCTTACGATTCGATCAGCAACAATACCCAGATAAAAGGGGTCGCACTAAGAATAAGATGGGGCCAACTCGAGAGTTCAAAAGGTGTTTATACGTTTGATTTTTTGAACGAAGAAATCGAAAAACTCCAAAGTCTAGCGGTACCAAAGCAGTTATTTATCCGCTTGATAGATCGAGCCTTTTCAAAGAAAAGTGGGCCTAATTGTATCAATGACGGATATTTTCCCGCGTACATCATAGATATCGCTTGTACGGAAACATCCAAGGGCAATACCGCGAGAATATGGGATCCCGCAGTTGTCGATCGAATGATCGCTTTATATCAAGCAATCGCCGCAGAATGGGATGATAATCCTGCGTTTGAAGGTATTTACCTAATTCGCGAAACAGCCAAGAATGGAGCCATTCTCGACGACCCAACCTTCTCCTATCAAGCATACAAGCAAGGTCTCAAGAACCTTGTAGACGCTGCTGACACGGCATTCGTTAAGTCAAACGCAGTACTTTCTATGAATTTCAGCCGTCAACAAGATGCAGAAGATATGTTCAGCCATCTCATTACAACCAAAGTTGGTTACGGTGGACCGGACACCATGCCGGATGATACCTGTGCCCATTGGCAAATTCGGTCTGATAAGGTTTATAACGGTACCCTTGGCGATAAAGATCATCGTGGAGCAATACCCTCGATTCGGAGTAATGAGGGATCGCAAATGGGAGGGGGGACGGGAAACTGCGTCCCGGACGAAATCCGCGATTGGGCTAATGACCAGTTACACGCAAGTCATTTGATGTGGACGCGTCAAAATTACCGAGGGACACCAGAGCAGCAATGGAACACTGGCGTACTCCCGTATATCAATAACCCTGCTAATGACTTGACCCATACGTCCTGTCCAACGAACTATACGCAGGGATGTGTATCGAATTAGAAATTCGTTCCGTGCAGTTGATATTGCTTAAATAAAGCCCCTGTGTGAATGACAACCCCCTTATCACGCTTTTTCTGAAAAGCGCGGAATGCTGCTCATCGCCACTGGCTGTCACTCATAAGTCAGCGAGACAGCCAAATAAGCTATCTCTAGTGTCCCCAGAGTCAGTTCGCGGAAAGATATAAAGCGATCCGAGATCCACTTTATAACCTGAAAGAATCGTGTCACTAACCGCGATTTCGCTTTAGAAGCTTTTAAGCGGTAGGTGAATACTCTGATTTTTTGAAGTGAAGAGTAAACACTGTCTAGGTTCGCATCGTTTTCTATACGCGTTTGCCAGGTTTTGGAGAGGTATTCAATTGGGAGAGGTGATGTACGACTAAATCAGGCATTCGTTTATCGGCCAGATCAGAATACCTATTTAGTTTATACGTGAAATTCAAACTCGGTGAGAATTTACAAATATTCGTAGACAGCCGAATACAAGCCGTTACAAAAACGGGCCCGAGATCGTCTGATTTTTTCTGTAACATCCCTTTTCACGTCACGAGGAATAAGACATGCAACGCAAAAGCTTTGCGGAAGCAGCGCGTCCGTTTGTGCAACGGATACCATTTGGTACCGGTTTAATCAAACAGCTATACCACCATTTTAAGGTCGCTCAGTTTAAAGCCCGCCACACCCTTAGGAGAAAACTTGGGGGAGGAGGTTATGCGAATCCGGAAACCGTGTACTGGATAAACCCAGACAGAATTTTGAACGTAACCAATCTTGATGCCCCTGCTAACGAGACGGCAGCCCAGCAGAGATTGGAAAGGCAAATTGCAAGCCAGGATTTTCACGAGCGCGTTTTCGATCGCGACCGCGACAAGGGTAAGGTCGTCGGCGGTGACTGGGATAAGTCGGATCTGGATTTCAAAGACCTGGAGATCTATGCGGCTCTGGAACAAAGAATTCGCGATCGCACTCCCTGGCAAGAAACTAACTTCTATAACACAGTAAACAAGCGTATCTATGAGGGCGAATCACTATGGAATTGCCGAACCAGCGAAGACCTTAATGCCCGTTGTGAGTACCAGGATCAATTGATTGCAAGCATCCGGGAAAAAGGCTACCAACTAAACAGTGACGTCTTGCTACCGGGCGAAAAACCAGATTCAGGAGCTAAGAACCCGTACCTGAGCAGCGAAATCCTAGTAAATATCGGACGCAACGGGGAGTACTTGTTCCAAGATGGTCGTCACCGGCTCGCCATTTCTCAGATACTTGGCATTAAGAGTATTCCGGTGAAAGTACTGGTACGCCATGAAGAATGGCAAGCACTCAGAGATCACCTAGCTCTTTCGGTCAAAAATATATCCGATGCGCGCAAGTCCAGTGTTCTATATCAAACTCCAATTCACCCCGATCTTTTCGATTTTCCCGGCACACATTCGTGTGAAGATCGATTTGAGATACTGCAACCCTTTATGCTAAACCGCTCAGGAAATTTTTTGGACGTTGGCGCAAATCTTGGATATTTCTGCCACAAAGCCGAAGAACTAGGCTTTGATTGTTTTGCGATCGAAAGACTACCCAGAGTTGCTTGGGCCGCCAGTCGAATCAGAGATGCAGAAGGGAAAAAGTTTGCCATTTATGAGGGTGAGCCGTGGTCAGCACTCGAATCGGAGCTATTGGAAGGGAAGTCGTTTGATACAGTCAACGCACTCAATATTCTGCACCACTCATTGGAAAGTGAACAAGAGTACGGTGCGCTCATTCGATTTCTAGAACAATTGTCCGTTGAGCAAATGTTTCTCGAGACACACAAGGAGGATGCGCTCCACAGGCAAGGTGCCTATGCAAACATGGAGCCTGACGAATTCGTTAACTTCATCATAGAGCACACGGAACTGACGGACTACGAGCGATTAGGTAATGCTCATGACGGACGACTAATGTTTCGTCTATTCAAGTCCGATTTAGAGGCTGGAGCCGGACCAGCGTCAACGTTGGTGTAGTTTGTGCACTCTTTTTCGCCAGCGTGATTTGCAAGAGGCTTCCCGCGAGGACCCAAGCGCGGATCAAGTGGTGTCGTACGCCGGGCGACTTGCTGACCAGCGGCAGACGCACATCTTTGATGAAATCCTGACAAGACTCGACACAGAACGGCTGGCTATGCCTGCACAAATCGATTGCGTAATACCCCGATACCAGTGATTTCAAGTTCAATTTCGTCACCGGGACGTCTGTTCGATCACTTGACACCGCTATTTTGACACGTGATGTCTCAGGTGGGGCCCTGACAGCCAGAAGTCACAAACTTCACAAGCAAGAAACTCGTTATCGAGCCAACCGAGGCGTATTGCTCCGCGCAGAGTCAATTTTCAACAAATTGCCAGGTTAACGGCAGCGAGATACTTGATCATCAATGAACAAAGGTGGTTTATTCTTCCTGCACCCTCTTTAAATGGATAGTTCTGATGCAATCGATTGGCAATCGTCTCAACACTGGTCACTTAATTTGCTGTCTGGTTTTGTCGCTTTTTGCATTTTCATGCGCTGATGACACCGAATCCCTTGAAAACAACGACCCCAGCAAATACACCGTTTCAAAAGATGTGTTATGGGCTTCACCTGATGGGTTTGACCTCACCATGGATATCTATACACCCAAGAGCGGTGTGGCACCTCGTCCGGTATTGGTGATGTTCCATGGAGGTGGCTGGCTGATTAACAACAATTCCATCATGGACCAGGCCTCTGCTTATCTGGCGAGCAACAGTGAGTACGTCATCTGCAACGTTAACTATCGATTGTTATCAGACGACGACAATACCGTGACCCTGAACCAAATCGTCGAAGATGCTTTTGGCGCTGTGCTTTGGGTGAAGGATAATATCGGCAACTACGAGGGCGACAGTTCGAAGATCGCGGTAACAGGAGACAGTGCCGGAGGTCACCTATCCGCCATGATCATCAACATGGGAAAGCGCCTGACTTCCCATGGTTTTGCGGATAAACCACTCGGCTTCAATCCTTCCTATTTGCCAGATGGGACAACGGCAGAACAATTGGCACAACAAGAGGGATTAGCTGTTCAAGCTGCGATTCTGAGCTATGGTGCTTACGACATTTATCAAGCTGCTCTAGGCGGTTTCGAGCGCATCAGCAACCCGTTCTGGCTTATCAGCGGTTCGATCGCAAGAGGCGTATTCGGGAATGAGTTTAACGCGACGGATAATCCCGAAATGTACCGAGCACTGTCTCCGATCTATCACATTCCAGACTCAGCCGAATACGAACTGCCGCCCCAACTCCTAACGGCCGGCAGCGACGACACACTGGTCACACCCGCTTCGGTAAAAAGCTATATGCATAAATTGCAGGCCGCTGGGCACCCGGTTCAGTACTGGGAACATGCCGGTAGACCTCATGCCTTTCTGGATTCGGGTTCAAATAAGATCCTTGGGATCAGCTTCGAAGCCGACGCACCACCTGCATTGGATGTCATGATAGATTTTCTTGATACCACGTTTCGTCCGTAGTCATGGCAGCGTGGCATGTTCGTGAGAACCGCACCTCGTTGGATAATGCGCACTAACAGAGAAAACTAGTTTAGCGCGCCGATAACCCTGACGGTCTGCTCTGTGGCCTAAATATCACCAAAAGGACCGGCCCTGGCCGAACTAGTCTGTCACCGAAAGGTGTACTCAGCACTGTTTAGCGCGGAAGAAAAAGTTTGTCTGGGAGCGGGTAGATAAGACGGACCATGCTATCGCTTAAAGCATCTGTTGGGTACTCAAAGAGATGGCACTACTTGCTTTTCAATCTTGACGTGGCTGCCCCATGTGGGTTTTTACACACAACTCTTCCAATCCCTCTCGAAGGGTCTTAGTACAGTCTTGCAACAAAAATTCCACTGAGTCTCCAGCGTCAACATTGTATTGAGGGCGCAATTCCACCACCCGATTTAACCATACACATCATCGTTTTGCCCATGGGTGGAGGGCGATATCGCAACCAGTTCTACCCCCGAAGAACTCTCAACAGGCACGACACCCACCGACTGTGGGGTCCTGGTCTCCTTAACTTTATCCTGCATCGAGGCACAGAACCCAACGACCTCCGAGGGCACAACGTCGGTGTCCACTCGAATCTCAGATCGAGGCGTACGTGCGCATGGCAAGGTGTGGCCAAGCGGGCTTTAGTCTGACTTAAGGTGTTCATCAAAGAAGTCGATTAACATTTTGCGGACAGCAGGCGTGCGGAATTCCTCTCCTCCGTGGCCGGCGCCAGCTATAATGTGAAGGGTTGAATTGGCTTTGACCGCTTGTAGACGATCGTGAAATCTTGCGTTCTGCTCTATGGGCGCTGTTTCGTCTTTGTCGCCATGTACAATCAACAAGGGCGCAGTCTGAGCTGACGCATGAGTTTCAGGACTAGCCAGTCGGGCCAAAACGTTCCGTTCACTAACACGACCACCCAAAAGCATTTCTGTCATCCACTCCCCTGGGCCGGTTAAAGAAGGGAGATCGGCCACCCCATAAAAATCGAGAACTGCTTGTATATCACTGGAGTATCCTCGCAATGCGGGACCTCCCGTATCACCTTCCAGTTCACGATTACCATTCGTGGTCGCCAAAAGCGCAACCAGATGACCGCCTGCTGAGAGACCCCATGCACCGATCGAATTTTTATCGAAATTGTATTTGTCGGCGTTAGCACGAATCCAACGAATGGTCGCTTTTACATCGTGAATTTGGGCGGGAAACGTCGCAACCTGGCTGAGCCTATAACTCGTGGCGATAACCGCATATCCATGTCGTGTCCAAAGGTGACCTTCGACTCTCTGTATTTGGTATTTGTTGCCTGCAAACCAACCGCCGCCGAAGACAAAGACTATGACAGGGAGTCTTTCTGCGGGGCGAATCTTGGGCGTGTATATATCTAACGCCAGGGGGCCATCATCCGTCTCTGCAAAGACGACGTCGCGTTCTACCTTTATGTCCAGTGGCACATCGAAGGGGCCGGGTTCAGCCACCTGCCGGGCAAGCTGAATAATCACCCACTGCGGAGCGATCTGGGTTAAACGAGCGCCGTTCGCGAGTACAAGGATTAATCCACCAACAACTAAAATTGCGACGAAAGCGAGGAGAGCCTTCTTCACAGGCGAATCCTTGAATTGATGTCTAACAAATAGTATTCGAGACAATGCATTGTTACAACGGAGCGGCAACGCTCTTATAAACGGCGCAACCCAACCTCTTAGACGCTTCCTGACCCGTTAATGACAAGTAAGGTTTTTCGTGGACGTCGCCAATCCACCATCGCCCTGCTCAATGCCACCGTCAGCCCACAAATTCCAGCAGATTTTAGTCTCTACTAACCCTGCCTCTCGCCGAGACACGTCACCGATGAACAAAGGTGGTTTATGCTCCCTATCCAGTGGTCCTCGTGTCCTTGTCTGCTCACCCCACCTATCATTGCCCGAATTGTGTCCTGTGCTAATCTCAAGCCCTTAAAAAAACATATCCATTACACCAACATGACCTCATCGGGTGCGATCGCGAACATTATCGCCGAGCAAAAAGAATGGCAGTGGCTCCTGTCTCAACAAGCCGATGACACCCTGGACGTTTACCTCGATCTGAAGTCCCCTCATGCATATCTCGCAGTCCGCCCCACCCTCGAGATCGCACGCGACTTTAGAGTCGCCATCAATTTTCTACCCTACACACTGAGTTACGTAGCGCTCGGCGTCTCAAAAAAGATCGGCCCTGAAATGAAGCGTCTGCCCGCGTCATCCACAGCGGATAGGAAGGCGCGTATGTATTATGCGACAGCTCGTGAATATGCAGCCTTGCAATCCTTACCCTTTAAAAGCCCGCACCGTCTTCTCGATTCTAGTCTTGCCCACCATGCGTTTCTCTTCGCTAAGAAGCAGGCACTAGAAGTACCGTTTGCAATGTGGGTGTATTTACACGGCTGGGCTTCAGGTTGGCAAGAGTTCGAACTTGAATCAGCATCACAGCTGCGCGCAGCATGCGACAGCGTCGGCGTAGACACCGCCGAGTTTGACGACTACATCCAGCCGGGGGGCGTGGGTGAAGCGGAGTTGGCGGGGATCATGCGTATAGCAGAAGCACATGGCCTTGTCGGTGCGCCGCATTACGTGTTCACTGACCACGAAAAATCACGCCGATCAGGTCTGTTTGGGCGTGAACATTTAGCGCTGATTCGTAGCAAATTCATCAAAGCAGGACTTGCTCGTCGGCAAAATGTGGTGGCAGATTTTTCACACGCCTGGTCCAGGAATGAGTGACTCTCCCTGAATCGGTATGTTCCCAGCCGTGTGCCGCTGACAGAGTGCTGTTACTCGGGCCTTGAAAAATATGATCCCGCGTCTATGACGAACAGACAACCCAGCAGAAGGTCATCTGAGCCTCCTACAACACGTGAGGATCTGCAGCTTTACAGTAAAGCAATCGCCATCATCACCAGGCAGACAAGGGATCCCGTCCATAACAAGGTCCGCACGTACGTGATGCCCAGGATATAACTGACAACGAACGCGGCTCGGAAACAAAGCCACCACATGGCAAGATCAGTGTTATCGACCTCTAGGACCATAGATAAAATGGCCAGCGTTAAAAAGGCAGGTAAGCTTTCCTGTAAATTGACCGCTGCCCGCCTCGCTCGTCCTAGCTTTATAGAATCTTCGGGTGCCGGTTCATCCCTGCTTGACAACAGATAGTTGAAATTATGCAAATTGAACAGCATCGGGATAATCCAGCTTTGGAGTAAAGCCAGCGCCAGGGCGCAGATAATGAGCAACGTCATGCGTTCTCCTCGTTTTTCTTTGTTTAGGTTACCTGTCTACACAGCACCGCAAAGGTGTAAGCCTTAAGCCACAGAATGCTTGCCAGACACTAGCAGACATAGAGATCGTAATGAAGAAATTTTCACCGGTGTACTTTAGTGGTCGCCGAGGCGCTTACATCATTTGCAAAATCGAAGAGGGACGCGTAATAACCAGTACAAGCATTCCCTATGCTTTTCGAAACTGTTGGAGGCTGTGATGCGTTTGCTGATGAAATTACGTAACTTGAGCATGGGTGCCGCCCTGGTGCTGGTGTGGTTTCCCCTCGCTGGGTGTATGGGCACGACGACCGCTGTTCAGTATAACCAAGCCCCGCGCTCTGATCTTTCAGGTGTTTGGGACTTTCGTACACTTACTCCGCTGGAGCGACCGCAGGCGCTCGCGGGGGAATCCCGCCTTACTGAAGAACAAGCCACTGAGATAGAAAACCAGGCCAGCCAAGCAACGCTTGAAAGTGATCAGCCCAGCGATGGAGATAGAGGCGCCCCCCCAGCCGGTGCCAACGTCGGCGCGTATAACAGCTTCTGGTTCGATCATGGCGCGCGTGTCTCCGGGGACTATCGAACCGCCCTGATAGTGGACCCACCTGACGGACGTCTGCCGGATTTGCAAGAAGGGGTACAGCTGCAGGTTGGCGGGGATGAGCTGCCCACTGACCTGCCGGTGAGATTACGTGTGGGCGGGGTCGGGACAGATGGTCCAGAAAGTCGCGGGCTGGCCGAACGTTGTTTGCTCGGTTTCAGCTCCGGCCCACCGATCCTTCCAGGCGGCTACAACCAGAACATTCGAATTGTACAAACCAACGATCACGTTATGGTGCTTAATGAAATGGTACATGACGCAAGAATCATTCCGGTCGTCCAGCGACCCAGACTCGGTCTGGATACTTGGATGGGTGAATCGCATGGGCGTTGGGAAGGCCCGACCTTGGTCGTTGAAACTTCGCACTTCAATCCCAATCTGGCCAGTTTCTCACCTTCGTTCTTCAGCTCGGTCGGCAATGCCAAGGATCTTAAGTTAACGGAGCGTTTTAGACGTTTGGACGAAGACACTTTGCAATACTCATTCACGGTAGATGACCCTTCAACCTATACAGCGCCATTCACGGCCGTATTGTTAATGCAAAAGAGCAGCGAGCGGGTGTATGAGTTTGCGTGCCACGAGGGTAACTATGCGTTACGCAATATACTCAGCGGTGCCCGGGCAGCCGAGCGCTTTGCAAGCAGTGGGTCTGATTAACGCGAGCATCGAATTTACCCCTCATGCGTCGCGTACCGCACAGACGAAAAAGCAGCTCGCCTGGAGATCACATCCTTCTACAGCAGTCTTAATAAATTCTGCTGCAACCCATAAAAGGAATCGATTGCTAAAAAAAACCAATATCAGGAGTTCAGGGATCGAGAAATAGACACTAGCTCTCAAACGCGCGCCTCGCAGCTCGCATACCGTCAACTGCGCGGGGAAAGCCAGCGTATAAACATAAGTGCGTCATGACTTCCTCGATTTCTTCTCGAGTAAGTCCATGGTTTAAGCCTGCCGGAACATGAAACGCAAGTTCGGCCTCCTGTCCAAGTGCAGTTAAAATAGCTATGACGATGAGCGATCGGTCCCGGCGCGACAGTTGAGGTCGTGCCCAGATCTCTCCGAACGCCCACAGCATGGCCCAATCGCCCACATCACCCAGCAAGGTGTGCAGGTCTGCGAGGTCCTGCCCAGGATCTGGGGCAGCCGTACCTCCAGTCAACGTGCTGCGTACCTCAGCTGCCCGTTCCAGGCGCTCATCATCCCCAAGATGTTCCGCGCCGGTTCGTCCAGCAAGTTGTTCCACACC
>Ga0163108_10003397_pt1 | contig 11317 bp, 9 predicted proteins | sample Fk1155metaG_FD_109644 | JGI IMG/M metagenome (GOLD analysis project Ga0163108, IMG submission 109644) | Marine microbial communities from the Central Pacific Ocean - Fk160115 155m metaG | ecosystem: Environmental > Aquatic > Marine > Oceanic > Photic zone | place: The Central Pacific Ocean...
AAATAAAATTTAATATTCAAGGACCTTTTTCAAAAACTCTAAAAAATCAAAAACATCAAAACCTTTGTTATAAATCCGCATTATTTTTTCGTAATAAATTTAATATAAAATCTGATATGATAATTCAATTAAATAAAAATTTACCAATCTCTTCAGGGATAGGAGGGGGCTCTGCAGATGCCGCTGCTACTATTAGACTTCTCTGCAAAATATATAATATAAACCTATATAAAATGCTTAAAAAATCTTCATATGATATCTCTAAAACATTAGGAACAGATATACCAGCATGTATATATTCAAAGTCCTTAAAAATGAGTCTAATAGGAGAAAATATTACGAATTTACCTTACTTTATTAAAAAAATTATTAAGAATTACAAATGGATTGTATTAATTACACCTAACAAAAATATTTCAACAAAAAATGTTTTTAAAATGTATGAAAAAAAGAAGAATATTATAGAAAATTTTCATAAAAATAACCTGTATAAAAATATTTTTACTAATAACCTCAAAACTTTTGCAGAAAATATTGAATTTGAAATAGTTACTGCACAAAAACTACTATCAAAACAAAAAAATATAATTGATTTTAATATGTCAGGAAGTGGGCCAACATGTTTTGGTATTTTTAGAAATAAAAGTAGCGCTATAAATGCAATGCTAAATATAAAATCATTTAAACCAAAATGGTGGATTAATTATTCAAAAATTATTAATTAAAAATTAAAATAATTATTTAAGTTTATATTATTATGTTTTGCACATTGAATAACAGTGTTCATCAAAAGACATGTAATTGTCATTGGGCCTACTCCTCCCGGTACAGGGCTAATAACAGATGCTTTTTTTATAACTTCCTCAAAATCTACATCACCTACTAATTTAGTTTTTCCATCTATAGTTATTCTATTTATTCCAACATCTATTATTATAGATCCTTGTTTAACCCAATCTCCTTTCACATAATTTGCTATCCCTACTGCTGCAATTACAATATCAGCTTGTTTAATAAAATTTTTAATATTTTTAGTATGTGAATGAACAACCGTAACAGTACAATTTTCTTTTAACAATAATTGAGAAATTGGCTTGCCCACAATTGCACTTCTACCAATTATAACAGCATGTAAACCTTTTAATGATAAATTAAGCGTATGCAACATTATAATGCAACCTAATGGTGTACATGGTATAATACCTTTTTTATTTAAATATAAATTTCCTGCATTAAAAACGTTAAACCCATCTACATCTTTATCTGGTCTAATTGCATCAATTACAGATTCTGTATTTATATGTTTGGGTAAGGGCAACTGAACTAATATTCCATCTACCTCTACATTATTATTCAATTTTCTAATTAAATTCAACAATTCTTCTTCTGATATGTTATTTTCTAAATTATATTGAAAGGATTCTATTCCTAATTCATTGGCTGATTTATTTTTATTTCTCACATAAACTTTACTAGCAGGATCATCTCCAACAATAATAGTTGCTAGACCTGGTTTAGCATTATTTTTCTTTAACACTAATACTGCATCAGAAACTTCTTTTCGAACTTTTGCAGCAATTTCTTTTCCATCTAGTATTTTAGCCATCATAAGAAATGTTTTATCCGTATATTTTTATCAGTCAATTCATAGAATAAAAAATAAATCATATTTTATTATACTTATACTTGCGAAAATATCCATCTAACGTTAAATATTTACTATTATATTTAAAAGAATGGGGCGTGGCCAAGCGGTAAGGCGCCGGTTTTTGGTATCGGTATCCCTGGTTCGAATCCAGGCGCCCCAGCCAAATAATAAGTTTTTTATTTATTATTTCTTAATGATATAATAATATGTGTAGGTATTTATAATTTAAAACTAAATAAAAGAGAAAAAATTTGGACGGCAACTCTTCTAAAATTACTTCTCAAAATCAAAATAAGAATTGGTCTAGTACTGTTAGGTTTGCAGGAGATTCTGGTGATGGGATGCAACTTACTGGAGGAAGACTAACTTTTGAAGCAGCAATTTCAGGAATGGGATTAGCAACATTTCCTGACTACCCAGCTGAAATTAGAGCGCCTGCTGGCACAACTTTTGGAGTATCGTCGTTCCAAGTTAGATTTGGTAATGGTCTAATAGCGAGTTCTGGTGATCACGCTGATATACTTGTTGCTATGAACCCTGCAGCCTTAAAAGTAAATATTAATGAAGTAATTCCTGGAGGATTATTAATAATTGATAATAGCAGTTTTAATGATAGAGGTATTAGTAAAGCTGGGTATGATAACAATCCATTAAATGACAATTCTTTATCAGGAATGCAAATTATATCCGCAGACATATCAAACCTCACTCTTGAAGCTGTAAAAGAATTTGGACTTGGTCAAAAAGATGGTGTTAGATGTCGTAATATGTGGACCTTAGGGTTAATCCTTTGGTTATTCTCCAAAACTACTAAAGAGACTGAAAATTGGCTTGAAAAGAAATTTGGAAAAAGTACCATTCTAACCAAAGCAAACATTTCTGCTTTAAAAGCAGGTAATGTATACGCAGAAAATACTGAAATATCTGAAGATATATTAAGAAAAGAAGTTCCTAAAGTTAACCCTTTACCAGGAAAATGGAGAGCAATTACAGGAGCAGAAGCTATCGCATTTGGATTGGCTACAGGCGCTAAACATGCCGTCCTAAATATGACTTTATGTTCATACCCTATTACTCCAGCATCACCTATAATGCATTATCTAGCAAATTATGAACTTAAAAATATTGGAATTTATCAAGCTGAAGATGAAATTGCTGCTTGTTGTGCAGCAATAGGAGTCTCTTATGCAGGTGGTTTAGGTGTTACCTCTAGCTCAGGTCCTGGAATATCTTTAAAAACAGAAGCTATAGGACTTGCAGTATCTGTAGAATTACCCCTAATTATTATTAATAGCCAAAGAGCTGGTCCTTCAACTGGCTTACCTACTAGGGCAGAACAAGCTGATTTAATGCAAGCTATTTATGGACGGCATGGAGAAGCTCCATTAGTTGTATTAGCTCCCAAAAGCCCTAGTGATTGCTTTAATTTAAGTCATAAAGCAGTTAAAATTGCAATAAAATATATGACCCCAGTAATAATATTATCTGATGCGTACCTAACCAATGCTTCTGAACCATGGTTAATTCCTAATATTGACGAAATGGAAAAATTTCCAACAAAATTTTCTGAACCTATAGAAAACTTTCATCCTTTTGAAAGAAACGCATCAACTTTAGCAAGAAAATGGATTAAACCAGGAACAAAAGGATTAGAACATAGAATAGGTGGATTAGAAAAAGATTCTCTATCAGGAAATATAAATTATGATGCAGCTAATCATTCTAAAATGACTAAATTAAGAAAAAAGAAAATTCAAAATATTGAAAACGAATTTTCTAGCATAGATTTAAATGGTTCAAAAGAAGGTGACATACTAGTAATTGGATGGGGGTCAACCAATGGTCCTATCTCTGAAATTAGAGAATTACTTTTAACTGAAGGTATTAAAATAGGACATATTCAATTAAATTGTCTGTGGCCACTATCTTCAAAATTAAAAAATATTGTGAACAAATTTAAATATACTATAATTATCGAAATGAATGATGGACAATTATATAATTTATTACGGGTTAAGATTGCGCCAGAAGCAAAATCTATTACTCAAATCTCGGGAAAGCCTTTCAGAATATTAGACTTAAATGAAAAATTAAAAAGCATATTAAAAAGTGGTAAATTAAATGGGAATTAACCAAGAAGAAAAACAACTTAAGCCAAATGATTTTGCATCCGACCAAGAAGTAAGATGGTGCCCCGGTTGTGGTGACTACGCCATATTAAATGCTGTAAAAAGAACGCTAGCTGATATTAAAGCAGATAAATCAAAAACAGTTTTTGTATCAGGTATAGGATGCTCCTCTAGGCTTCCATACTATATGTCAACTTACGGCTTTCATACTATACATGGAAGAGCTCCTGCCTTTGCTACTGGCATTAAATTAACTAATCCTGAATTAGATGTCTGGGTTATAACTGGTGATGGAGATTCACTATCAATTGGTGGAAATCATTTTATTCATGTTTTTAGAAGAAACCTTAATTGCCAAATTCTATTATTTAATAATGAAATATATGGGTTAACAAAAGGTCAAGCTTCGCCCGCATCAAGAACCGGAACAATATCTCCATCTACCCCAAAAGGATCATTGGAGTCTCCTTTATCTGCATGTGAATTAGCCCTTAGTGCCGGATCTACATTCATTGCAAGAGGCGTAGATACGTCTATCAAACAACTAGTACCAACTTTAATAGAAGCTCAAAATCATAAAGGGGCCTCTTTAGTTGAAATATACCAAAATTGTATTGTTTATAATGACGATGTATTTAATTCATTCACAGAAAAGTCTAAAGCAGCCGATCGCCAAATTCATCTTGAACATGGCAAACCTATGTTATTTGGAATAGACAAATCTAAAGGATTAAAATTAAGTTCCGATAACTCAAAACTTGAATTAGTGGATCTCAGTATTAATAAAAAAGAAGAAAATAAAATTATAATTCATGACAAAAATAATAAAACTATGGCATACTTACTTACTCAAATGAATGAAAATACAATGCCAATGGCTTTAGGAGTGCTTTATAGTATTAATAAACCAACACTAGATAATTATTATACAGATAGAATTAATGAACACAAAAATGAAATAAGTGATGTTTTAGAAAAAGGACAAATCTGGACTATACAAGAATAATTATTACTTATAATATTTTGGAAATTTAATGAATAAAATATTAATTTTTTGCATATTAATTATAACTTCTTATTCTTATATTAATAATTCTCATTCTAATGAAAATATTACTCCTTTAGATATCGTAGATATCTACAAAAGATCCATGATGCATTGGAATATAAATTATGACAAACTAGATGAAAATAAATCAGGGGCAGCCTGTATACCATGGGATAATATTGATAAAAATTATTTAAAAGAAGGTGTTTTTATAGCGTTAGGTTATGGATTTAATCTATATGATTTAAATATTGGCAAAAAAGCAGCTCTTGAAGGATGCGAAAGAATGAGAAAAGCAAATAAAATTGAAAATACCTGCGTATGTGAAATGATATTATTTAATAATGAAATCTTAATAAAAATTAACAATGAATAAAAACTTTGAAGAAAAATTAGCCTTTCTTTTAAATTTTACTAAAAAGTTAGGATCTCTAAGTGTAGTAGTTACAGGCACTGAAAATACTTCTTTGAATGTTACTGCTAGATTAGGAAAACTTGAGAATGTCGAAAGAAATGAATCTACAAATATTGGATTAAGAGTTATTGACAAAAAAAGACAGACCACTTTATCAAGCACAGATTTATCCACAAAATCTCTATCTCAATTAGCTGAAAATGCAATTTCTATGGTCAAATATATTCCTGAAGATCCCTTTTGTGACCTACCTGATAAAGATGATCTTTATAATAAAAATATAGATCTTAACTTACAAGATTCGTACGTACCAGATAACAACTCTCTACTAAATAAAGCTATAAAAGCAGAAGAGAGTGCACTCAATATAGATGGAATAAAAAATTCTGAAGGTTGTTCATATGCTTATTCTAAAAGTACATTTTATTTATTATCCTCTAATGGATTTTCTAATTCCTTCACGCGCACTAATTATTCAGCAGGTTTATCAGTTATTGCAGGAGAAGGTAAAAAAATGGAAAGAGATTATGAATATCAATCAAAACTTCATAATACAGATTTAGACTCACCTTTAGAAATTGGAACAATAGCTGGTAAAAGAGCTGTATCAAGACTAAATCCAAAAAAAGTAAAATCTAATACCGTACCTATAATTTTTGATCCTAGAGTATCAGGAAGTTTAATTTCTCTTTTCTCCGGTGGAATTTCTGGTACTGCTGTTGCAAGAGGCACTTCATTTTTAAAAAATAAAATGCATAAAAATATATTTAATAACGGTATAAGTATTATAGACGACCCCTTATTACCTCGAGGACATAGGTCAAGAGCATTTGATAGTGAAGGTGTAGAAACAAAAAAAATTGATTTAGTAAATAATGGTAAATTATTATCATGGTTGCTAGATAGTTACACTTCTAGACAACTAAAGTTAAATAACACAGGACATGCTGTTGGTTCACCTCCTACCCCAGCATCTTCAAACATATATATGAAAGCTGGAACTATAAAAAACGCAGATCTAATAAAAACTATTAAAAATGGTTTTTATGTTACAGAAATGATGGGTATGTCATTTAACCAAGTAAGTGGTGATTATAGTAGAGGTGCGACTGGATTTTGGATTGAAAACGGAACAAAAACTTACCCTGTAAGCGAGGTTACAATTGCAGGTAATATTTTAGATATGTTTCAATCTATTACTCCGGCTTCTGATTTAAAATTTATTACAGGAATCGATGCTCCAACTCTAATGATTGATAATATGACAGTTGCAGGTCTATAATATAAATAAAAATTAGAAAGAAATATTATTGTTGGAACTTTTACTAACTAAATTTTACTATTTTATTTGGATATTATTAACTCCTTTTATTCCTTTAATAACTATATATAGAATTTTAAATCGAAAGGAAGAAGTTCATAAGATTACAGAAAAATTTGGGCTAAGTAATTATAAAAGGCCTAAAGGAAATTTAATATGGATTAATGCAGCAAGTTTAGGAGAAGCAAGATCAGCTATTCCATTAATTAAAGAAATATTAAAATATGATGTAAAAATATTATTTACGACAGTTACTATAACCAGTGCTAAACATATTAAATCAATATTAGAAGATATAAATAACAAAAATATTATACATCAATATTCGCCAATTGATCACCCTTTGGCTCTCTGGTTATTTTATAAGAATTGGAAACCAAATTCTGTTATTTTAGTAGAATCTGAAATATGGCCAAATATTATAATTAAAAGTTTTAAAAATAATATCCCAATTATTTTAATTCAAGGAAGAATGTCTTCAAAATCTTATAAGAAATGGCATATATTCAAAAAATTCTCAGAAAATTTATTTACTAAACTGTCTCTAGTAATCGCCCAAGATAATCAAAACTCAGAAAGATATAAAAAGCTAGGGGCAAAAAATATATTACCAGCAATTAATTTAAAAAATAAGTTAAATGCTCCTAAAATGCCAAACAATAAGGAAAAAGACATTATTAAATCAATAAACAATAAACTTGTATTGCTTTTTGCAAGCATACATGAAGATATTGAAGATGAAGCTACAATTTTAACCCATATGAAAGCTAAAGAAATATATCCTAAATTAATTACAATTGTTGTCCCTAGACACCCAAATAATATTAAAAATCTTTTAAATCTATCGAAAACTAAAAATCTAAATGTAATAGTTCGTAGTTCTCTAAACCTTCCAAATGCATCAACAGATATATATATAGTAGACACTATAGGAGAGTTAGGAAGTTTTTATAAAATTTCTTCTATATGTTTCATAGGAGGTAGTTTATCTAATAAAGGAGGACATAATTTAATAGAACCAGCTTTAGAAAAATGCGCTATAATATTTGGGCCAGATGTAAGCAACCAAAAGTCTACTTCTAAAATCTTACTAGATAATAAATGTGCAATACAGATTAATAACCTCGATGAATTAAAAAACATAATTATTGATTTAATATCTAATAAGGAAAAAATTAATTATTTAGCAAACAAAGCTTATGAAATAATTGAAGAAATTCCTAGCCCTGCTAATACTTTAATGGATAAAATTAAACCTATACTTAAAATATAATGGATCTTAATAATGAAAACACCAAAATTCTGGTATTCAAAAAATAATCTATACTCGATATTATTAATCCCATTATCATATATATGGATATTAGGCAGTTTTATAAAAAATAAAAAAACTCACAAATTTTCTAATATAAAAATAATAAAAATAGGTAATGTAGTAGCAGGTGGTGCTGGAAAAACTCCAACAGCAATAGCAATCGCTAAAAAACTAATAAATTATAATTATAAAGTTCATATTATTACAAAAGGATATAAAGGATCATTAAAAGACAGCACACTAGTCAATTCAAAAATTCATTCATTTAAGGAAGTTGGGGATGAAGCACTTATATTATCGAAATTTGCTCCTACTTGGATAGGAAATAACAGAATACAAAGTATTAATATGGCTATAAAAAATGAAGCAGAAATAGTTATTTTAGATGATGGCATTCAAGACAATTCAATTCATGGAAATTTGAACTTCCTTGTTTTTAATGGTTCTCAAGGTATTGGAAATGGAAGAATTATACCTGCTGGTCCTATGAGAGAAAATTTATTTAATGCACTTAAAAAAAGTAATACAGCTTTGATTATAGATGAAGATAAATATAATCTTAATAAAACTATTTCAAATCATATCCCAGTAATAAATGCAAAAACTAATGTTACATTCCAAGATAAAAATAATTTTAAAAATAAAAATGTAGTAGCATTCTGTGGTTTAGGATATCCACGTAAATTTTTTCAAACACTTGAAAAAATAGGATGCAATATACTTTATTCTGAAATTTTTCCAGATCATCATATATATACAAAAAAAACAATTCATAATTTATTAAATAAAGCAAATAGCCTAAATTCTCTTCTCATCACTACTGAAAAGGATCACGTAAAAATTTCAAAACAATATAAAAATAAAATATTTTATTTTCCAATTGAAATTAATTTCTTAGATACTAAAATTTTAGATAATATGCTTTCCTCTTTACAAATCAAAAAGTAGTATAAATTAAATGAAAATACTTTTTTTAAATTTTTTATATATATTCGAAACAGTAATTCTTTTAATTTGGATTGTATTATGTAGAATTCTAGGAATTGAAAAAGCATCAAAAGTAGGTGGATACATTGCAGAATTAATAGGTCCTATAACAAAATTTGATAAAACTGCAAAAAAGAATTTAATAAAAGTCTTTCCAAAATTAAATAATAAAAAATTAAATAAAATTAAAAGAAACATGTGGAATAATATTGGAAGAAATGCTGGAGAATTAATTTTTGCTAGTAAACTAAATCCATATTTGGACAATAAAGATAGATTTACAATAATTGGTGAAAAATATATAGAAAATATTAAAAATAATAATAGTGGGGCTATCCTTTTTAGTGCTCATATTGGTAATTGGGAGATCTGCCCTTTAATTATTACAAAACGAGGTGAAGAAGTTACATCTATATATAGACATGCAAACAATCCTTTTGCAGAGAAAATTATTCAACACCTTAGAAAAGGAATTTCTCTTTATGCTCCTAAAGGACCAACAGGAGCAAAAATATTATTTAAATTATTAAGACAGAAAAAATATGCAGCAATTCTTGCAGACCAAAAACTTAATGAAGGAGAATTAATAAATTTTCTTGGACATCCAGCTCGAACGGCCACAGCAATCGCTGAATTATCAATTAGACTATCTATTCCTATTATTCCTGTGCATGTTGAACGTATTAATGGTGTTAAATTTAAATATATCATTGAAAAACCAATAAAAAAATTTAATTCCAATATTCAACATAAAGAAAAAGTTTTAGATCTTTTAAATACAGTTAATTCTATAATTGAAAAATGGATTTATAAAAACCCTGACCAATGGCTATGGATACATAATAGATGGAACAAATAAATTACCTTAAGGCTTCTACTAAATATTCAGGATCAAGACGCTTACCCATCCATTCAACTCCCCAATGCAAATGAGGTCCTGTTGCACGCCCAGTAGAACCGACTTTACCAATAAGTTTCCCTTTTAATATTTTTTGCCCTTCCTTTACAATTATTTTACTTAAATGCAAATAAGAGGTTGTTAAACCTTGTCCATGTCCTATTAATATGGTTCCACCACTATAATATAAATCATTATCAGTAAATAAAACTATACCATCCATAGGTGACAATACATCATACCCTTCTGGAAGAGCAATATCTAAACCATAATGAGGACTTTTGGGAATTCCATTTAATATTCTTTGACTACCATAAATTCCAGAAAATACTCCAAAAGCTGGCCAAATAAACCCATTCAAATAATATGATTCTTTAATAAAACCTGCCTTACTACGAGCTTTTTTTACTCGTATTCTTTCTTGATATATCCTATCTAACAGCTCTCGTGGCGGTTCTACTTTTTCTTTTTCAACACCATCTATTTTTTGAATTTTATAAGTTCTTTGTATTACATTTAATGCTATTTTTTCAATGATAACATCTTTATATATAATTTCTAATGTTTGTAAACTTTTTGGTTGTCTCTCAAATCCTATAATAGTAAAACCTTCTTTAGAAACAGGAATAATACTTCCATCAAGTTTAAAAATTGTATTCGGTCTAGCTTCCAAAACTATTATTCCACCTGCTATCACTTTTCCTTTAATGCCTGTTTTAGCTATAGACTCATTAAGGAATAGTAAAAACAGTATAAATAGTAAAAAAAAATTTTTTAATATATTAATCATTATTTTTTTTATCTAAAACAACATCAACAACACCATCAAAAAATTGAACCGTAGCATCAGTTTTATTAATTATTTGTTTTGCCCTTTTTATTGTCTTATTTTTTTTATCTTTTATTAAAACAAAACCCCTATCTAAAATTTTATTATAACTTAAAAGATCTAAGCTATTTATTGATTTATTAAGTATTGTTTCAATTTTATTAATGTTATTTTTTAGTGATTCTTCCAACTTAAAAGTATTATTTTCATATTCAGATATCTTAATATTAATTACATTTTTATATGAAGATAAAAATAATTGATTTAAAGTAATTAAATTATCTTTTTGATTTAAACAATATTGAGAAGGAGAAAAATATTCTATTTTATTTTCTCCCAATTTATTTAAACAAACATCTATTAAATTATGAATCTTATTTTTTAATTTCTCACTATGAATATCTAAAGTCATTATTTTAGTATCAAAAAATATATTACTAGTTGGCAAGAAATATTTATTAATACTATCTTTACTGATATCTAATTTATTTTTTATAGCTTGTAATAATCTATAAGAAATACTCTCTAAAGAAGCAACCAATGTTAATCTATCTGGTAGTGCTATTTCAGCAGCTGCTGTAGGAGTAGGAGCTCTTTTATCTGCAACATAATCAGAAAGAGAATTATCAATTTCATGTCCTACTGCAGAAATAATAGGAATTTTAGATTCAAATATCGCTCTAACTACTATCTCCTCATTAAAAGCCATTAAATCTTCAAAGCTTCC
>Ga0163108_10003401_pt1 | contig 11309 bp, 9 predicted proteins | sample Fk1155metaG_FD_109644 | JGI IMG/M metagenome (GOLD analysis project Ga0163108, IMG submission 109644) | Marine microbial communities from the Central Pacific Ocean - Fk160115 155m metaG | ecosystem: Environmental > Aquatic > Marine > Oceanic > Photic zone | place: The Central Pacific Ocean...
ATCATTATTATGACTGACAGCACCATTGCAAGCATAAGGATCACTGGTAAGGAACATATCACCTTCTTCAATAGTTCCCTCAAAAGCTTCTTTAAAGCCATGAATAAAGCTACCAAATTGGCCCACGACCATTTTACCTTCAAGATTGGCAATCATTGGAAACTCATCACCCTGTTCTCTTATTCCTGGGGACATAGCAGTTCTGAATAACACTGCATCCATTTCCCATCTGGCTGAGAACATTGCATTTTCTATCACATCAAGCGTAATTGGATCGAGCTTAACTTTCTTAAATGGCTTGTTGTTTGATTGGACTAATTTTGCTGTCATGTTTTACTCTCCTTGAGAATCTGGATTAATTAAAATGTTACCTAATTTATCGACTTTGCCATTATGGCCAGATAGGATCAATGTGGTTGCATCCATTTCTATGATAACCGCCGGTCCTTGAATAACATTTCCTTGTTTTAATAATGATCGGTCATAAATTGTTGCTTTTTGATTCTTTCCTTCCATAAAGACAACTGCTTCATCATCAATCATAGATTTTTTTGTGGGTGTCTTACCTCCCCTTGGCACGGAAGGTGCTGTTACACTAAGTGCTTTATCTTTAACAACAGCCCTTAGATTAACCAGTTCTTTTTCTGCATCTAAAGAGAAAGTAAAGAGTTGTTTATGTAGTTCATCAAATTTATCGCCAATTGCAGCAAGACCTTTTTTCCTCAGTTCAGATAAATCAAAATCAACAGTAATAGTTAAGCCTTGGCCATGGTATCTAATATCAACCTGATATGATGTCGTTCTATTTTTTTTAGGAGAACCATCTGCATCGAGAGTTTTAGATGCTTTTTTCTCAAGGTCAGTAAATATTTTAGTTACTTCTTGCTTATTGGTGTCTTTAAAACGTCTGATGAAGGACATGGATGACTCATCTTGTATGTTGGTTGTTACATCACCGTAAGCACATAATACTCCAGGACCTGGGGGAATTATAACTGGCCATGAATTAATCAATTTACCTAAAGCATTAGCATGTAAAGGCCCGGCTCCACCAAATCCAATTAAAGCAAAGTCTCTTGGGTCATAACCTTTTTCTACAGAAACTAATCTAAGGGCACCATACATATTCTCATTTACAATATCGATGATTCCGGCTGCTGCTTTATTAACTGAAAGACCTAATGCTGAGGCAACAGATTTAATAGACTTTTGAGCTTTATCTTTTCTAATTTTCCATTCTGAATCACCACCAAGCTCCACTATTTCTGATGGTATGTAACCAATGACAACATTAGCATCCGTTACTGTTGGTTCTATTCCACCTTTGTTATAGGCTGCAGGTCCAGGTTCAGCGCCCGCACTTTGTGGCCCTACTCTTAAGGCTCCAGTTAGTTCTGGGACATGTGCAATAGACCCGCCACCTGCTCCTACTGTTCTTACATCAACAGATGAGGCACGCACAGTTACATCACCCACTGATGTTTCTCTACTTTGTTCTGCTATACCATTTTTTACCAACGACACATCTGTCGATGTTCCACCCATATCAAAGGTAAGAAGGTTCTCATAACCTGCTTGTTTAGCAATCCATATGGCGCCGGACACACCTCCTGCAGGCCCACTCATTAACAAACTTACTGGGGAATCCGAAGAGGCTTTTGCTGAAGCTAAGCCTCCATCTGATCTAAGAATACGAAGCTTGACATCATTCATTCTTTTCTTAAGGCCTCGTTGAAGATTTTTCACATATTCAGCCACTTTAGGCCTCACATAAGAATTAGCTACAGTTGTAATTGTTCTCTCATACTCTTGCATTTCAGGCACGACTTGAGACGACAAAGATACTGGAATCTTGGGTAAAAGTTTCTTCTTTTGAATTTCCCTTCTAATTTCTTTTTCATGTTGATCATTAGCGTATGAATTGATTAATGACACTGTTATTGCTTCAACACCTTTTTTTGATAATTCCTTGATATCTTTAGCCAACTGACCTTTCTTAAGTTTTGAAAGCACTTCACCTTTTGCAGATATTCTTTCATCAGCTTCTATAGTTAATGATAAGGGAGCTATTGGATCACTCTTGTTGTAAATCACCCATCCACCTAAACCTCCAGGAACAAAGGAACGAGCTATTTGGAGTACTTGTCGATAGCCTTTAGTAGTTATTAGTCCGACTTTTGCACCTGTGCCAGTAAGAATAGTATTGGTTGCTACTGTAGTACCGTGCATTACTGATGTAATTTTTGAGGGGTCTACGTTGGCGTTTGAACAGACTTTTGTAATACCATTAAATACTCCTATGGATGAATCTTCAGGGGTGCTTGGTACTTTTGCAGTATGAAGTTCCCCTGATTGTTCATTTACAAGTAGAAGGTCAGTGAAAGTTCCTCCTACATCAACACCTAGTCGATAGCTCATAATAACTCCTAATTTTCTTGTTTACATTTGGAAAGAAAGAATAGATTTAAAATTTCTTTCAAATGATTCTTGATTTTTGCTAACTCTTAAAATCATTTTAATTAAAAACTTGAGTGTTAATAATACTTTTATTGCGTATTAATTTCAGCATTTTCTGGAAAAATTCCTGCCTTTGGAACCATTGCAGGCACCGACCTCCCTAACTGATTTTCTAACCAATCCGTGGTTTTTACAATTTCTTTTAAATTTACTCCAGTCTCAATACCTGATCGATCCAACATATAAAGAAGATCATCTGTTGGAATATTACCTGTGGCTTTAGGGGCAAAAGGACATCCACCAATGCCTCCTGTTGAAGCGTCGATGATAGTCACACCAGCTTCAACTGCAGCTGCAGCATTGGCTAACCCTGTATTTCTTGTATTATGAAGATGAGTTCTTAGCGGGATTGTTGGAGCTAAATCTTTAATGAGTGCAAAGGTTGTTTTGACTTGATTCGGCACAGCCACTCCTACACTGTCAGCTAAACCTATGACGTCAGGCTTCCCTTTTAATATTTGTTCAGCAATTGAAGCAACGTGTTCAGGATCAACTTCTCCCTCGTAAGGACAACCGAAGGAACAAGCAATTACTACACTCGTTCTAATACCAGCAGACTTAGCCGATGATGCAATATCAAGCCAATTATCAATGGATTGTTGTGTGACCACATTTTGGTTTTTCATGTTGTAAGTGTCAGTACTTACAATGACCATTCCCACCTCATCAATACCGCAATCTCTGGCTCTTTCAAAACCTCTCTGGTTCATTACCAAACCAATATAAGTTACATCATCTCTATCTGGAAGACTCTCTACAAGTTTTTCGGCGTCCGCCATCTGAGGGACTTTTTTAGGGTGTACAAAACTAGTGACCTCAATGTTTTTGATTCCAGCATTGATGGTTCTAGTAATAAATTCTTTTTTGATTTCAGTGGGTAGAATTTCAGGTTCACTTTGTAAACCATCTCTAGGGCCCACTTCAAGAATTGAAACTTTAGACACTTATAACACTCCCACTATCGATTTTTTATTTGAGATCAAGTGTAACAAATATTGTAATATTCTCTATCTTTTGAATTAATAGTTGATATGAATATAGGACGAATTTCAGCTGTAACGATTCCCAGCCCTGATTTATCAAATACGGCAGAGGTATACGCTCATTTTCTGGGTTATCGAATAGTCGATAGAGGTCAGATTACAAAACAAGAAGCTGCTCATTGGAATGCTATAAATATTGAGGGATCAAACTACATAATATTACAACCTGAGAATTCTGATGATTTTTCTTTTAGGTTTATCGAACAAGATATTCAAAATGACTATATCCCATTCAAAAGTCCCGGATGGAATGCAGCTGAATTAATTGTTAAGGATGTTGATGATTTAGCACAAAAGCTTTTCAACTCAGAATTTGAGATCATAGGACCACCTGCAGACCTATCTTTTACAGACCAAATACGTGCTATGCAGGTTATTGGACCTTCAAAGGAGATTCTCTACTTAACTCAGTTCAAATCTAAGTTACAAGAGTTTGATAGTCCTGAAGCTCGATGTGATGTTGATCAAGCATTTATTGTGATCTTAGCAGGAGAATCAATGGAGCAGATGCAAAATTTTTATTGTGAAAGTTTTAACTTAGAAAAAGCATCAGTTGTGGATTCGCGTATCAGAGCAATTTCACGAGTGTTTGGAAAACCCGAGAATACACAATATAAATCTGCAGCTATTCCAATAAAAGATCAATCCCTGATTGAAATAGACGAATTACCTGAAGGGTCAGAAAGGAGAATAGGTGAGCCAGGTTATCTGCTCCCAGGGATATCTATTGTTAGTTTTCTCTGTTATGAGAACGAACTTGATGCTGATTGCTATAGATGTAGTTTGCCTAATTTACAAAGTAAAAAATGTTCAGTGGTCCATGGTCAAAACCAAGAAATTATCGAGCTTATACATCAATAAATTCTTTTTTCTTAGCTGATTAGCATGTTTTTGATCTATTATTACGATAACATAGCTGAAATACTTTTAGATTAATGGAGGAATATGATGAAAGTACACAAACTATTTGTGCCTATAGTTGGCAGTTTATTTGCAATAGCACTTAATACTAACTTATGGGCTCAAAATTCAGGAGCTTTAGAAGAAATTGTTGTTACAGCTCAAAAGAGATCTGAGTCTTTACAAGAAGTACCAATATCGATCTCTGTTTTTTCTGAAGACGATATAGAGCGACTTAATATTAGCAACACCATTGACTTGGTAAAAAATATTCCAGGAATGACCGGTGTTACTAATGTTGGCTTGCCTCAAGCTGCGGCTTATTTTATTAGGGGCATTGGTCAGGATGAATCAGTGGCTACTCTTGACCCGGCTGTAGGAACTTTTGTCGATGGTGTTTTTGTTTCTCGGCAAATTGCAAATAATTCAAGACTGTATGATATAGAGAGTGTTGAAGTCCTAAAAGGACCACAAGGTACACTTTATGGTCGAAACACGACCGGTGGTGCTGTTAGAATTATTACTCAAAAACCCACAGAACAGACAGAGGGATGGTTTGATATTGCTTATGGTGAATATCAAACAATAGAAATGTCAGGAAAAGTTAACTTTCCATTAACAGACAAAGCTTTTGCTAAAGTTACCTCATTCTATATTGATCAAGGTGACGGGTTTCTTCACAACGTAACTCTAAATGAAGATCAATGGAAAAGAAATGCTAATGGAGCTCGAGCTCAAATTCTCTGGCTTCCAAATGATCGAACTGAATTTTTATTTACAGCAGAATATTCAAATGATGATACTGGTGGTGCAGTTGGTGCTAACAAGTTGAGTGCGTGTTGTGGCGATGATTTATTTGTTGTAGAAAGTGGACTTGCAAATACCTGGGCTGGGACCGAATTAATGGCAATAAGCATGAAAGCAACGATCGATTTTGATAATTTCCAAATGGAATTTATTGCTGCTGATCGAGATTTAGAGCATAGCTTTAATAATGATTATTCAGATCAACCTACACCTGCGTATTCAATCCCTAATCTAAGTAACCATATTCAAAAGAGTTACGAATTAAACTTTACTGGTGAATTTGACGGTGCAAATTATCCTAGTATCCAATGGGCTGCAGGCGCGTCTTATTATGATGATGACAATGCGGTTTTATTTGGTGATGCTCTATTCTTATTTGGTGGAGCAGTGGCCGGTACTTTTATGAGAGATTTGACAAATGTTACCGAAGCAGAACCTATCTATGCTGACATTTCTGTTGACCTAGGTGGGGGTTGGGGCATAACAGCTGGTGGTCGTTATACTAATGATAAGAGAAGAGTAAATGTTGAACAATTTCTTGATCTTAATGGTGTCCCTTGGGAAGCTAGAGACGAATCTAATTTTATGGATCGAAGCGGATGGCTATCTACTGCAGCTATAGGTCAACCGTTTGATAATGCGACTTTAGAAGCTCTAGGCACTAAAACATCAATTGATACAGATGAGCTTACTAGCCGAATTGTCTTGGATTTCCAATACACTGATGACATCATGTTTTATGCCAGCATTGCGGACAGCTTTAAAGGTGGTGGATGGGCTTCTCGAGTAACTGCTGCTGCTGATTTTAAAGATCTTAAACCTGAATTCGTTGATAATTTTGAAATGGGTGTCAAGAGTGAATGGAATGATGGCAAAGTAAGAGCTAATTTAACTTACTTTAGTGCTAGTTACACCGATCTTCAAATCACAGCCATTGATCAAGCAACTGGTGCATTTGTTTATTCAAATAAAGCCGATGCTGAGGTTGATGGGATTGAGGGTGAGTTTCTATATGCAATTCGTGATGATCTGACTTTATTCGCTAATATTGCAACTATAGACGGGCGTTACACTGATCTTAAACCTGGTGCTGAAGGAATTGCAGAAAAAGACCTTAAAAGAACTCCTGATTTCTCCTACAGATACGGCATTCTTTATGATCAAGCTGTTGCTAGAGGTGAAGTTAGTTTGACTGCTGTTTTAAACAGGGAAGATGATTATTATAGCAATCAAAATAATACTCCTAATGGGTTTAGACCTGCTGTTAGTAAAGTTGATCTAAATGTGACCTACCGTCCAAATGACGGCAATTGGAGGGTTATTGGAGGGTGTTCAAATTGTACTAATGAAAGGAACGCTAATTCTACATTAGATTTTGGTACTCTTGGTTTTGTAACTCAATTCCAAGATATGCCAAGATTATGGAGAGTTTCATACCGACACGATTTCTAAATAATCAATTTAGATAATTGTTAATATAAAGGCCGGTAGAGACACCGGCCTTTTTTATACTAAGGGTATTATGGACATTCTTAATCAATCTGATTTTCTAGTGCTGATAATTCTAGCTGGATCATTAGCTGGAGTCCTGGCGGGTCTTCTTGGTGTTGGAGGTGGTATTGTTATAGTCCCTCTACTCTACTATGTATTGAATTTTTTAGGGTTTGATCAGTCAATTATTATGCATGTTGCTGTGGCCACTTCATTATTCATAATAATACCAACGAGTATTCGTTCCTCGATTGAACACAGAGTCAGAGGTTCTTTTGATAAGAATGTTTTCAAATTATGGCTTATTCCATTAGCATTCGGTGCAGGTTTAGGAAGTTTGCTAGCAATTTATTCATCTTTTATGGTACTGACATTTCTCTTTGCTGTAATTGCTTCATTTGTTTCTATGCAAATGTTTTTTATTAAGAGAGATAAGCATAAAGATTTTACTATTCCTAAATCAATTTTTAGATTCTCTCCATTCTTTATTGGTTTAGTCTCTGCAATGATGGGTATTGGCGGGGGGACTTTGAGTGTTCCGGTTATGAATTATTCAGGGATTGAAATAAAAAAAGCTGTAGGTACTTCTGCTGCTTTTGGAACTGTAATTGCAATACCTGCTTCTCTAGGTTTTATGCTTGGTGGTCTTCATCAGTCTGATGTTCTTCCACCGTTCTCAATTGGTTATGTAAATTGGATGGCTTTCTTATTAATAGTTCCTATAACATTAATTACAGTTCCTATTGGAGTGAATCTAGCACATCGATCGTCTCAATTTTTGCTACAAAAGCTATTTGCTTTGTTTTTAGGGATCACGGCTCTAAGAATGTTTAGTGACTTAATCTGAACATTAAAAAGATAAAGCCTGGGATTCATTGCTAGCTAAGAGCTCTATAAGAGCTTTTTTCTGATTTGCTAACATAGTGACTCGTTCAACTTCTTTATCCAAGAATTTTTGCCAGTTAGCAACTGTTTTAACTGATGCAGGTGTAGGACATGAAATGACTTTACCCTCAATCTCTTTATTCATTTCCCTAAACGCTTTTTGAGTTTCTAAGGTGATTAATAGTTCTTGAAGTTCTAAGTTTTCTATTGCAGCACATTCCTTAAGAGCTTCATCATGTCTGTAGTCTGCATCAATTTTTGCATTAGCAAAAGATTGTTTAGCATCATCATACAATGCCTCTTCAAACTGACACATTCCCAGAGTAATGTATGACTCATCTAATCTTTTTAGGTCTCCTTTTGTTATAGCCGTTTTTGCTGAATCAATACAGCCTTTAAAATTAGCCATATTTGAAAGTGAACGTGCCAGCCTAATATCCAGCTCCCCATCATCTGTTAGTTTAGCCGCTTCTCTTAATGCAACTATCGCTTTTTCATCGTATTGAGCTAGAAACCATGCTTGAGCAAGAAGTTTCCAGTTTTTCTCCTCTTTATCAACTTTACCTTCATCAATTGCTTTCTGTAGAATTTTTGCAGCTTCATAAGGAGCTTCAACAGACAAGTATAGTTGCGCCATTTGAACAAATTCTGAGCTCTTTTCTAGGAAGCCTTCATGATAGGCTGTTTGGTATGCAGCCATTTGTTCTTTCTCTTGTCTATCTTGTCCATAAAATGCTGAAAGTTGCGTCCAATATTCTTTTTTTGACCATTCAATCACTAACCTTTGAAGCACTGTTTTAACATTGTCTAATTGTTCAAGCTCAAAATAAGCGGCACGCAGAAGTAACCACCAATTTTCTTTTGTAGGACCTATGGCAAGATTTTTTGTGTCAGTCTCTAGACCTTTTATAGCGTCTTCAATTTCAACGTATTTATCACTACTTTCTCGAGTCCTAGCTAACTCTTCTTTTAGTGTTATTTTTAGTTGTGATGCTAGAGAGATAAAGTCAACTTCGTCCCTATCATATTGAACTCTATATTTGCTTGCTGTTTCAAGAATGTTCCTTTGTAGCTGTTCTAGTCTAAATGCATTTGCTTCTTCAGCAATAGAGATAGCTTTGTTGATGATTGGTATCATTTCTTCGTATTGTTTTTGTTGATACATTGCAGACCCTTTAAGTATGTATAAATCAGTTCTATTAGGCTGATCTATAAGCAGTGAGTCGACTGCAGTAATAACTTTCGGCCAATCTTCAGTCTGAAAGTAGAGTTGTGCAATTGTAAACTTTGCTGATTCAATTAAACCGTCTGGAACGTTAGGATCTTCTGCAACTTTTGTATAATAGATGATTGCACCTTCCAAATCATTTTCAAGATAGCGGACATAGGCAAAGAAATAGTTTACTTGTCCTCTTTCATAAGGTGATAATCTTTTAAATCCAAGAATATCATTTAATATCTCTACCCCTTCATCAAGTTTTTCATCCTCTATGAGCTCTTGCGCTTCTCCAAGTTTCTTTGCAACTTTCTCTGTCATTGAACCTGTTTTTTTTGTTTTTCTTTGACTGTTATCCTCTTGTGATTGAGCAGTCGTGAAACCAATAGAATTTTGACTGACATCAAGCCCAGTTAACAGAAGCCCAATAAGGGAAATAAATATTAATTTTGATCTCATGTTATTGTTCTAATTCAAATGTAATTTTATGTTGTACACCAGGGACATCAATGGGAGTGCCATTAATTACTCTTGGTTTATATTTAAACTTCGCTGAGGCTTTAAGTGAGGCACTTGCAAACAAGCTGCTTGTGCACTCAACCACTTTACCATTAGCAGTTGTGCCACTTCTAGTCACTGTGTATTCAACTATACACCAGCCCTCAATACCTCTAGATAAAGCTCTATTAGGATAAATTGGGGCAACCTTGACAATTGGAAGATATTCTCCTTCTCCAGCATTAAAACCTCCTATGCCTGCCCCTACTCCAACATTTGTATCCACAGCGCCTATATTGACTGTTTCTGCAGAGGTATCAATATCATCTAGTTGTTGAGGGGTATCAGGTGGAGGCTCTTCTGGTTCAGGTGGTTTTTTTGGCTTTGCAGTTTTTAAATCTAAATCCTCGTCCTTCTTTATACGGACAAAATCAACAAATCTACCTTCGTATTTAGAGGTAATAGCACCTTTACCTGTGGCGATTAGAACTTGCATTAACCAAAGAATAGAAAAGGTAGTAAACACTGCTACTATTGCAGCAAGTACTAATCGTTTTATAGGATCTTCTATACCAAGGTTGCTTTTAATTTGTTCCGCTGCTTCAGACATAATATCTAATTAGTGTTAGTCCCCGGCTTCCGCAGCAATTGAAACGTTGTATACTCCTGCTTGTCTGGCAGCATCCATAACCGTGACGACTGTTTCATGAAATGCTTTTTTATCTGCTTGAATTACAACTGAACCTTCAGGGTTTTCAGCATGGAGTCTTTCTATATTTGGTCTTACTGCTCTTGGATCTATGCGTCTTCTATTAATCCAGATTTCATTATTCGATCCAATTGCAACTAAAATATTAGCATTTTCCTTTTTGACCGCAGTCGGTGCATCAGGCCTATTAACATCTAATCCTGATTCTTTAACAAAAGAGGCAGTTACGATAAAGAAAATCAGCATAATAAAGACCACATCAAGCATCGGCGTTAAGTTAATTTCTGCTTCTTCTTGTTGTGCTGATTGAAATAAATTTTTTCTCATTATTGTTTCCTCTTAGTTTGTTAGTGATCTGATTCTAACGATTCTTCAAGATCATCAATTTCTGAAGTTGCTTTTTCAGTCAATATAGTTACAAGAAACACTCCTGAAAGTGCTCCAACCATTCCTGCCATTGTTGGAATCGTTGCTTTTGATACTCCTGAAGCCATGGATCTTGCATTACCTGATCCAGAAACTGCCATTACATCAAATACCTCGATCATGCCTGTGACTGTTCCCATTAGCCCTAGAAGTGGACACAGTGCAACAAGTGTTTTAATGATTGGAATAAATTTATTAGCAGACATACTGAATTCAGAGATTAATTTCACCCGAATGGCACCTGAATTCCAAGATTTTCTATCGTCTCTAGAGTGCCATAACGATTGAGTTCTTGATTTCAATGTTTTAAGTTCAGTTTGAAAAAAAGCAAGGCGTTCAAGAATAAGCATCCACATTAAGAAAATTACTAGTGCTATAAGATTTAGCACTTGTCCTCCCATTTCTAGGAAGTCCCTTACTGCGATAATTACATCACTCATTGTTTAATCCTCTTTAGGCACGAATTAACCAGATGATTTTTCTGAATGGTTAGCAATAATTCCTGCTGCCTGTTCTTGTATTATCTGAGTTACTCTGCTGCTTCTTCCGCTTACAATAGTATGAAGAAGTGTTGTCGGAATGGCTACTGTCAAACCTAATACAGTTGTTACAAGTGCTTGAGAAATACCACCAGCCATTAGCTTAGGATCACCAGTTCCATATAAGGTAATAGCTTGGAAAGTTTTAATCATACCGGTAACTGTTCCTAGAAGCCCCATTAATGGTGCAACAACTGAGATTACTTTTATGATCAGTAATCCTTTGTTAAGTTCAGGGGTTTCTTTAAACACAGCTTCTGCTAATTTAAGTTCTAAGG
>Ga0163108_10003402_pt1 | contig 11308 bp, 8 predicted proteins | sample Fk1155metaG_FD_109644 | JGI IMG/M metagenome (GOLD analysis project Ga0163108, IMG submission 109644) | Marine microbial communities from the Central Pacific Ocean - Fk160115 155m metaG | ecosystem: Environmental > Aquatic > Marine > Oceanic > Photic zone | place: The Central Pacific Ocean...
GATCAGCAAGCTGCTCGATCGTTTCATCAAGCATCGAGAGAAATGCCGCGGTTGAGGAGAAGTCCATTACGGTTGGGGGGACAGGAACCACCAGCGCGTTTGCCGCGCGCAAAACTGACAGGGAGATTGCTCCGAGGGCCGGCGGAGGATCCATGACGATAACATCGAACCGATCCGAAATGCTCTCGATGCCCTCCTTGAGACGATCGAGCAGGGCCCCGTTCCCCTGGGCCATTCGCGCCGCCAGCTCATACTCGGAGTTGAACAGGCGAAGGTTGGCGGGGATCAGTTCCAAGCCGTCGAAATGTGTCTTGCGAAGGGCGTAATCGAGAGACGACCGCTCACCTTCACGCAGGAAGGGGTAGAGGGTGTCGTCTTCGGTCAGATCAAGATCGGGCACGTAACCGAAGAGCGTTGTCGCTGAGGCCTGACTGTCGCAGTCAATGAGCGCAACGCGGTAGCCCCTGATCGCGAGATACTGCGCCAGGTGGACTGCCAGGGTGGACTTGCCGACACCCCCTTTGAAGTTCTGAACTGCGACCACGCAGCACGGGTCACCCGGCGCGCGGTATGGGCGCGTCCCGAACACGCCGCGCATGTCGTTCAGCTGTGCAAGGGTGTATCTCTCACGCCGGTTGCTATCGGTCCTTGCCGGCTCAGGCAGGCGTCCGTCCTTCTCGGCATCACGGATAGCTGCCGGTGTTCGCCCGACGAGCTCAGCCGCCTTTCCGATCGTGAAGGTTGGCTCACGGCGCGCATCTGCCCTCGCGCTTCGAGCAGAGTCGCGCAGCTTCTCCAGCACTGACGATGTTCGACTGGCCAGCGTTGCGACTGAAACCAAACGCTCGGCCTCTTCAATCTGAAGTCCGTTAGACACATGCCGTCCTTTCGCAATTGAAAGCGTGCTACACCCAATTGCGCTTTTCGGTCAAGAAATTCGGTAATTTCGAAAGTTGAACTACCTTGCCAGCCTAATTTTGGGGCGGCGACGTCCCATCCTGACTCGGTGGGGGCATAGCGAATTGCACGCGTGCAATTTTCTCGTATCAGGGCCGCCCGCGCCGGTTTACCCACCCCTCGCAGAACCCCTTCCAAGCAGCGATAAGCTTGGCGCCACGAAGCTTCTCCAACCGATTGCCCATATGTTCGCGAAAGCCGCTCGCGATGAGATCGACATCCCATCCACCGCCATGCTTCCGGGCGACTTCAAGCAGATCGGCGTGCCCGAAGCGGATCGAACCAGACGACGGGAAGGTGGAATCTGATTGCTTGATCGCAAGCGCCGCGCCGGGCGTGGATGCTATTGCCCCCTGCCCTGCCGTTACGGTTTCGACAGAACCGGTCCGCCTCGCCTGGCGTCCCGCCGAATGCCGGTCGAGCTCATCTACCGTTTCGAGGACCTCGGGCGCACCCTTCGGCTCAAACCGGAACTCAAGCTCGGTGACCGTACGCCCCTGCCGGATCTCACGCCATTCGACACGGAAGTGAGCGAGCTGGTCAATCTCGGACTTCGCCTTCTCCAGCACCTTGCGCCGAAGCTGAGCAAAGTCCGTATATACGTCGGGCGGGATCCCGAGCGCTGCACGCAATGCCTGCATATCTCCTCGCCAGGTTGCTTGGCGGCGATGGAGGCGAAGGGCTCCAAGCTCGTAAAGCTTGAGCGCATAATTTGAGCGGAAACCCAATACCGCTTGCCGGTTAAGCACGGCATAGGTCTCAGAAGCCTGGATCAGCTTACGCGCATCGGGCGTGAACTCCCATTCGATCCAACCCGTTTCGCCTCCATCTTCGTCGGTCTCTTCCTTCGATCTAGAGATCAGGGAGAACAAGAGAGTGGCCTTCTTTCCCCGCCATGATTTATCATCCACGGCGAAGAGGGTCCGGTGAAGTTCCTGCAGCATGTCGCTGATCCGCTCATTGCCCTTGTGACCTCGGCGGATGTCGGCCTTGCGGATGCGGTGAGGACGATCCTCCCAAGCATCGCCGCCTGCGGTCAGGATCATGAGCGCCAATAGCCGCGATGCCGTCAGGCTCAGCGACTCGCCTTTCACGAACTTGATTTCGATGATGTTGCCCGGCTTGGCAAACTCGTCGCCGCCCTTAGCCTTCAATGCAGCAGCAACGCGCATCGCACGGCCAGGTGACCCCTCGTCCGGCTTCTCATCGAGAGCCTCGGCTATTGGGCTATCATCAGGTTCCATGCCATATTGCGATCAAAGCTTGATTCTTGGGAGCACGATTGCTGCCTGACCTGACCTCTTGCGTCAAGTCAGGTCAGGTTGGGAGTCAATTAGCAGCCCCCAGGAGGTCAGGGTTGAAGGGCAGCGATTGGGTGCCGAAATCGTCGGATTTCCTGCGAGTCGGCGAGCATCATGAACGAACGCAAGCCAGGGGTTGGTTTTTAGAAAAGGAGGGGGGGAGGGAACGCTGGAAAAGCACGCTGCGGCTACTCAGACGGGCTCTTCCCCCATCTGGTCAGGAATGCCCCAGAAGGTCAGGGGAAAACCCCCACTCGGTCAGGATGCAACCCCCATAAGGTCAGCCTAACACCCCCATCGGGTCAGGCAAAACGGCATAGACCGCTGAATTAAATCCATAAATCGGCCCCGAATCTGAATCTCTAGAATCAGAAATCCTTCCGCTGCAAGCAGCGGCGTTTTTTAAGATGATGTTTTTGAGGGTAATCGGCCAGGTATCGCCTTCCAATCGCCTCAGTGAATCACTGACCCAGCTGTGATTCAGATTTCCGGTTGGACCAGTAGTCCGTGCATCTGCCACCAAGCCACTATGGAAACACCAATCAGCCAGTCGTGGCATTGGCAGGCCATCGACAATTCGCGCAACGTCGCGCGAGACTACCACCTCTGGATCCAAACCGACTTATTCGGGTGGACGACGGTCGAACGCCGATGGGGTCGGATAGGTTCAAAAGGTCAGGGCCTAATTCTTAGCTTCGAAGCGAGGGCACAAGCCGAAGCGACCGCTCAGCTCATCCGGCAAAGACGAGCAAGTGCATTCAAGCGAATTGGGGTTCGCTACCGTCAAGTTCGATGACTGCAGGCCGCCACTGCCAACCCAAGGGGACCATTGAAAGGATCCAGCGCTCCTCAAGTGCATGGCGGGAAGGGGAGGGGGGGATCTTGAGGGACGCTCATGACCCTTACAGCACTCCGACCTACCCAGGACACCATCAACCTCGTCGCGGCTCTGCGTGGCACGTGGCACGGCTCTTACGCTATGTGTCGGTGCCCCGTTCATGTTGACAGGACGCCCTCATTGTCGATCCGGCAAGGCGCATCAGGGATCCTCGTGCATTGCTTTGCCGGGTGCAACCCACGCGATATTATGCGTGCCCTGCGGAATACAGATCGAGTTCGAGGCGTGGAACCCAGTCCAACGCAAAGTCTGCATTCCAGTCAACTCGCTCAGCGTCTGTGGAGTGATGCGATCGGCGTTCATGGTACGCTGGGAGAACGCTATCTCATTGGGAGATGTCTGCCCCTGGATCTCCCTGACGTCCGCTTCCATCCGAAGTGCCCTCTCGGGCGAAAGCCGAACACTGCATTTCATCAAGCGTTGCTCGTCGCTGTGCGAGACGGTGGTCACCTTGTCGCAGTCCAGCGCATCATTCTCGACCCGAGAACGAACCAGCATCAGGGTAAATTCTTGCTCGGGCGCTGCGGGCAGGGGGCATGGCAACCGCGACCGAATGGACGAGTTCTCGCATTAGCGGAGGGCTTCGAAGATGCCGCCGCCTTCACCAGTCTGACTGGCGTAGCCTGTTGGGCAGCGATGGGCGCTTCCCGCTTGCCACTCCTGAAGCTCCCAAAAGACCTCGACACCTTGATCATAGCCGAAGACAACAATGCCCCTGGACGAATGGCAGCATACCGCGCGAATATTGCTTACGACAGACCCGGCCTTCAGATAATTCGAAGTTCGCCGGGTTGTCTCGATGATTGGGCGGCAGCCAACGAGTGGATCCACCAACCGGGTCGGCACACTCGCGATTAACGAGAATTGGGACAAGCCGTCGTTCGCATCGGCGTCGCCAGATGTCAGCTTATGCCGACAGCAGCGGTTTGCATTTGAATGTCTGAGGCGTCGGAGATCGTTCTCAGGCTACCTGTGCAGGGCAATGGCGATGTCGCAGAGCCGACGCTCGTTCTTTCTTTGGCCAATCAAGGCCATGGAGAAAGATGATGACCTACTCACACCTCGACCCCGCCATGCAAAATCGGGTTTCGTGGAATTCCGGCAGAACCGTCGGCACCAAGCGCCCGCTGACCCAAAAGCAGATTTGGACGATCCGGTTCTTCCTCGATCGCGAGGAGCGTGTCCGAGACCGCGCCCTGTTTGACCTGGCGATAGACAGCAAGCTGCGGGGCTGCGATCTGGTGAAGCTTAAGATCGGCGACCTCGTGGCCGGATCCGAAGTCCGCGACCGCGCCATGATCATTCAGCGGAAGACCGGTCGACCCGTGCAATTTGAAATCACGGCTGACGCACGATCAAGCCTGGCGACATGGCTTCTGCGACGGGGCGGCACCATCGATAATTTCGTGTTCCCAAGCAGGATTCATTCTGGCCAACCGATGAGCACTCGGCAGTATGCCCGGCTCGTCGATGAATGGGTCATCGCGATCGGGCTGCGGCGGGAAGACTACGGCACTCATTCCATGCGACGCACCAAAGCAGCCATGATCTACCGCACAACCGGAAATCTGCGTGCGGTCCAAATCTTGCTCGGCCACTCCAAGATCGAGACTACGGTCAGGTATCTTGGGGTCGACGTGGAGGATGCTCTGATCCTAGCGGAGCGCATTGAGATCTGACACTGCTGGCGGCCGTCGGGCAAGCCGCGACGGCCGCTTTTGTCGAGGTTCTACGGTCACCGAACCGGCAACAAGTGGGTGGAAACCTGACTTTCGTCGTCGCAACCATCCCTAGACATATCTAGAATCGAACCGGGTTAATTGCGGTCCAAATTGTCCTGCATCGTGGCCAATAGCGCACTTAACCGGTCCAGCTCATCAATGTCCGTTCCGGCAAGCAGGCGTCCGTAGACCGCGTCTGCCTCGGCTCTAAGCTTCGGTAATAGCTCAACCGCAGCAGGCATAAGGTGGATGTGCCATACACGCCGGTCGTTAACCGCGCTACGTCGCTCAACGAGCGACAGTTCTTCAAGCCTGTCAATGGCCTGACCAACGCTTGCTCGCTCCAGCTCAAGCTCCCGGGCAAGTTCGGTTTGCGTCATGCCCGGCGTTCGATAAAGATATGCCAATGCGCGCCATTGGGTGCGGGTGAGCCCGAATTGTTCGAAGGACGTATCGAATGTGCGTCGCAGCCGGCGCGTCACCTCTTCCATAAGAAAGACGAGCCGATCCGTGTCGGTCAGAAAATTCGCAGCGGTTTTATCTGCAGCGTGATCCGAGCGCGTTACCATGATCCGGTCATAGCTTCCCCAAAACGAGAATAAAAATGTTTACTGTAAGGCACCTTACAGTATACCGAATTGCTATGGCCACAATACCAACCAGCATCAAGGGAGCCGGCGGCATCGACCTCGCCGCCGAGATCACCGGCGCGCCTGACGCGATGCCGGTCTTGCTCGCTCATGGAGGTGGGCAGACCCGGAGAGCGTGGAAGCGAGTTACGAGCGATCTTGCCGATTCCGGGTTTTGCGCAATTGCTTTTGACATGCGTGGCCATGGCGACAGCGCGTGGTCGAATGCCGGCGCGTATGAAATACGTCACTTTGCAGCCGATCTTGTCGCGGTCGCATCCCGCATGGATCGCAAGCCCGCGCTGGTCGGTGCATCGCTTGGTGGGCTGGCAGGGCTGCTTGCTGAAGGAGAGCTTGCCCAAGGCAGTTTCGCGTCGCTCACTTTGGTGGATGTCGCACCGCGCATGGAGCCAGAGGGCGTAATGCGGGTCGTGGGCTTCATGGAACAGCATGTCGAAACCGGCTTTGCGTCACCTGATGAAGCGGCGGAAGTTATCGCACGCTACATGCCACATCGCGGTAAGCGCGGCGCTGGCGCTGGCCTGCGCCATTATCTTCGGCAAAAGGAGGATGGCCGCTTTTACTGGCACTGGGATCCAGCGTTTATCCGCAACATCATGGCGGCCAAACGGAGCAATCCCGAAAATCAGGAGCATCAGTTTCAGGAACTCAGCAAGGCGGCCGCCAGTCTGACTCTTCCGCTTCATCTCATTCGCGGCGCGGCGAGCGACCTTGTTTCCGAAGAAGCCGTTGTACACCTGCGTCAAGTCGCTCCCCATGCGGAATATACCGACATCGCAGACGCCACCCATATGGTCGTGGGCGATGCCAATGATGCATTTTCGAATGCAATCCTCGTTTTTCTGAATCGCCACCACGGCCCGGCAGGATCGGGGCAATGAGCGAACAGCCAATGGTGCTTGACCGGGCGGGCTTGCAAGACATGCTCGACATTGCGCCCTTCCATCAATGGCTCGGCCTGAAAATCCAATCCTGCTCGGAAGACGGGCTTGAACTCACGATGCCCTGGCGCGAGGAAATCGTCTCCAACCCTGTGCTTGGCGCGGCGCATGGCGGCGTGCTTGCGGCGCTGCTCGATCTCACAGGCCTTTACGCTTTGGTTATGCTGGGCACCCGGGCCACGGCCACGGCCGACCTCAGGGTCGATTATCATCGGCCCGCGACCGCTGGCCCGCTTATTGCGCGTGGACAGGTTGTCAAAAACGGACGTCAGATCAGTGTCGCCGAAGCCCGCATTTTTGGGCCTGACGACGAACTTTTGGCGAGCGGCAGAGGCGCCTACATATGCTAGTTCGCCTTTCTGTGCCTGCATTGATAGCCGCCGCTCTGTTGCTGCCTGCATGTTCAGGCGGCGAGGCTGAAGACCAGAATGCAAAAGAGGCACCGCAAGGCCCGCGTGAGGTTCAGACATCGATCGCCCGGACCGAATTGCTCACCGAGCCGGTGAAGGCATTCGGAACTATCGCTGCCAAACAAAGCAGTGCAATCGGAGCGCTCACCGAAGGCCCGGTCGAGCGGATCTTTGTGAAAGTCGGTGACAGGGTATCACGCGGACAGCCGCTCTTTCGTATCAGACAAGCCGACTATCAGCGGAACGTGGCAGAGGCACAAGCTGCGGTCGATCTTGCGAATGCTCAAGCGATTGAAGCCGAACGGCGCTATGAACGCGTGATAGCTCTTGCGCCGAAGGGTTTCGTTTCTAAAGCGCAGGTCGATGCGGTTGAGACCCAGCTTGCCGTCGCTCGCGCGCAAAAGGCGCAAGCCAATGCCGCACTCGGTACCGCGCAGCAGGCCCTGAGTGATACGATTACCCGCGCTCCTTATGACGGCGTCGTGACCGCGCGCCTGGTCGATGAAGGAGTCTATCTCAACAATCGATTTTCGGGAGGCGGCCAGTCGGCGGCCCTTGAATTGCAGGAGCTCGGCACCGTCGCGGCGATTGTTAACGCGCCGCAGGAATATGTCGACATGCTGCGGCGAGACATGCCCGCGCGCGTTTTTATCGAAGGGTTCGACGCGCCGTTCGAGAGCATCGTCTACATCATCAACGACCGGGTCGACCCTGAAAGCCGGATGGTCGAATTGCGGCTGCCGATCGCCAATCCGAACTACCGTATAAGCTCCGGCCTTGCAGCGCGAGCCGAGATCCAGATCCCGCCAGAGGCAGCCATCATTCTGCCCCGAACAGCAATTCTCGGCGACAGCTCCGCCGCCCATCTTTTCATCATCCGTGATGGCAAGGCTCAGCGCCGCGAGGTCAGGTTCGACAGCATCGACCTCGACAGGGTGCGGCTACGGTCAGGCCTGACCGCGGGCGAGGAAGTGATCATCGATCCTCCGGCAACCTTGCGCGACGGCGAGCAGGTGAAGCCGCGCCGCACGACCGGCGAGAAGTAATATGTGGCTGGCCGACGTTTCGATCAGGCGTCCGGTCTTTGCGACGATGCTGATAGTCTCGCTCGTCGTGCTTGGCCTTGTTTCCTTCGGTCGCCTCGGAGTCGATCTGTTTCCCGAAGTCGAATTCCCCTACGTGTCGGTAACCACCACACTGCCCGGCGCGTCGCCTGGGACGATCGAGACAGAAGTCACCGATATCGTCGAAGAGCAGCTCAACACCATCGCGGGCCTGCGTCAGATGCGTTCTGTCAGCGCCGAAGGGGTGAGCATCGTCAATCTCGAGTTTGAGCTCGAACAGGACGCCGACCTCATGGCCCAGGAAGTCCGTGACAAGATGTCGCGCCTTGGTGCTGATCTGCCCGCCGATGCAGAGCCGCCGGTGATCGAAAAGGTTGATCCCGACGCTGCGCCTATCCTGTCAGTTCTCTTGTCCGGCGATATGCCGATCCGCGATCTGACCACCTTTGCGGACGAGGACGTGAAGGAACGGTTGCAGCGCGTTCCGGGGGTCGGCTCAGTCGAACTTGTCGGAGGGCGCGAACGCGAAATGCGCATCTGGCTGGATGCATCCGCCATGCGTTCACGCGGCATAACGGCAGACGATGTGCTCTCGGCTATCCAGCGTGAAAACGCGGAGCTTCCGGGCGGAAGGCTGGTGACGGAGGGGCGGACACGCCAATTCGGCATCCGCACACTCGCCGAAGCGGCGAGCGCAGCCGAGTTCGCAAGGATTCCGATTGCCTATCGCCCGAATGGCCAGACCGTCCGTATAGGCGATGTCGGCCGCGTCGAAGATTCGGTCGAAGATGAAACCAGCTATGCGCAGCTCGATGGCAAGCCTGGTGTGGTGCTCGAAGTGCGCAAACAGAGTGGTGAAAACACCGTCGCAGTCGCAGAGCAGATCCGGGCCGCAATCGACGACATAAGCGCAAGTGCACCGGATGGGGTCGAACTCGTTATCGCACGCGATACATCGCGCTTTATCGAACAGGCAATCGGGGACGTGCTGTTCGATCTTGTCATCGCGGTATTGCTGGTGGTGGCCGTAACCTTTCTGTTCCTGTTGAGCTGGCGCGCGACGATCATCGTTCTACTCGCCATTCCGACCTCGATCGTTTCCACCTTCGTCGCATTCGCTGCATTTGATTTCACCATCAACATGATCACCCTGCTGGCACTCACTGTGGCGATTGGTCTGTTGGTGGATGATGCCATCGTGGTGGTCGAGGCAGTCCAGAATGATGTCGATGCCGGCGTGGATGCAACCGAGGCGGCACATGCCGCAACCAAGCGCGTCGCACTGGCGGTGCTGGCAGGCACATTTGCAACGCTGGCGGTCTTCGTTCCGATCGCCTTCATGGAGGGCATCGTCGGGCGTTTCTTCTTTCAATACGGGCTGGCGATCGTGTTTTCCGTCAGCGTTTCGATGCTGGTTGCCTTCACGTTGACGCCAGCCCTGTCGGCCCGATTGCTGCGCCCGGAACATCCGGAAGAGGGCTGGCTGGGACGTATAGAGCGATTTCATGTTGGGATGCGCTTTCGCTACGAACGACTCGTCAGCTGGGCAATTGGCAGACGGTATGTGGTGCTCGCTGGCGCTCTGGCGAGCGTTCTTGTCGGCGGATTTTTTGCCGGGCTTGTGCCGAGCACATTTATGTCCACCACTGACCGGTCGGAATTTCTCGCGACGGTCAAGCTGCCCCTGAGCACTGGGATCACCGGAGCGCGGGATGCAGCCCAGCAAGCTGATGTCATCCTGCGTGAAAACCCGGAAGTCGAACTGGTGTTTGCGAGCGCGGGTAGCGGCACGAATCCCAAGGTCAACGAAATCGATATCTATGTCGGACTGACCCCCAAGCGGACCCGCGACCTGTCGCAAGATGACCTGATGACCTTCGCGCGCGACGCCCTCAGTGAAGGTGTCGCCGGAGCGCGCGAGGTATCTGTGGCGGAGGTGCCCTGGGTGTCGGGCGGAGGTGTCGGGCAAGCTGCCATCGAGCTTATCATCACCGGAAGTGATACTGCGGCGATCAACGATTATGCGCAATGGCTACAAGGTGAACTCGCCGCCCGGTCCGATTTCGTCGACGTTCGCTCCACCTATGAGGGCGGCCGACCCGAATTGCAGATTGTGCTTGATCGTGACCGCGCAGCGGACCTCGGCATATCGGCGCGCAGCCTTGCCGCGGCCTCCCGTACGCTGGTCGGAGGTAGTGATGCGGGAACCTTCGAAGCCGACGGGCGGCGCTATGATGTCCGCGTGCGCCTCGACGAAATTAATCGGCAGACCCTCTCGGATGTTCAGGCACTGCCACTCAGAACCGGACAAGGCACGCTGGTCGATCTGGCAGCAATCGCCGATGTCGAAGTGGCATTAAGCGCCGCGGAGATCGACCGTATTGATCGATCGCGCCAGATTTCAGTGCAGGCGAATACAGCCCCCGGCGTAGCGCTGAGCGTCGCGGTTACGAAGGTTGAGAACCTCCTTGCGTCCAACCCGCCGCCGCCTGGACTTTCGATCCGGACCGAGGGCACAGCGCGAAGACTGGCCGAGACGGGGGAGGCAATTGTCTTCGCGTTCGCCCTTGCAATCGTGGCGCTCTACATCGTGCTGGCAAGCCAGTTTAACAGCTTCGGGCAGCCGATCATCATCATGCTCACCGCGCCACTTTCCTTTTCAGGAGCCTATTTTCTCATGTGGGCAGGAGGACAGGAAATGAGCCTTTTTGCTCAGATCGGCATGATTGCACTGATGGGGATTGTGATGAAGAACGGCATCCTTCTGGTCGATCTCGCCAACCAGTATCGGGACGCAGGCATGGATCCCGCCTCTGCGATGCGCAAGGCAGCGCCCGAACGTCTGCGACCCGTCCTGATGACAGCGCTGGCGGCAATCTTCGGGATGCTGCCGGTCGCGCTTGCTCAATCGGATGCAGCTGAATGGCGCAATTCAATGGGATTTATCATCATCGGCGGGTTGACCACTTCCACATTCTTGACGTTGCTGGTTGTACCAGCTGCTTACTCTGCGGCGGGTGATCTGAGAGGCCTAGCTGGGCGTTTTCGCACCGTGGCTCGAGACAGGCTGCATCGCTGAACCGCCTCTCGCCTGGAGGCGAGCACTCTCGATGACGGCTATGGGGTCGTTTGCGGAATGGCAGATTTCTTCAACGAAGGCAGCTTCCTGCCGTTCGGTTTATGGTGACGTAACCTGCCAGTCAGCCTCTGCGCGTTCCTCGTCAGCAGCTGCCATTCAGGAACCGACCCCAAAGTGGTCATTCCAGCTGGCGGCCAGCGCTGGGATCAAGACGTCGCTCAATTGCTCTAGGCACCTCCCTTTGTGGTCTTTGCAAAGCATACGATTAACTGCTTGCATTTGCAGGA
>Ga0163108_10003403_pt1 | contig 11305 bp, 15 predicted proteins | sample Fk1155metaG_FD_109644 | JGI IMG/M metagenome (GOLD analysis project Ga0163108, IMG submission 109644) | Marine microbial communities from the Central Pacific Ocean - Fk160115 155m metaG | ecosystem: Environmental > Aquatic > Marine > Oceanic > Photic zone | place: The Central Pacific Ocean...
AAGATAAGACCAGAAGGTAGACTCATCGGCTGTACGGAGACAAGCTTCTGAGCGAGTAGCCCACCGAAAACTCGGCGAACAATTGGAAAAGCGACAGCAGCGAAACCTTCTACATCACCGCCTGCCATTGAGTTGGACTCACGAAGGAGTTCCTTGGCTTGGTTCTCAAGTAGAACCGCCATACCCTGAGCGGCAGTGTTATCTAGTCCCTCAAGCAGTCCGGTCTTTTCCCACTTAGTGTGGAGAGCAGCACCGTCAGCAGAGAGGTCACGACGAACGATACCCTCAGTTAATTTATTTAGAATTGACATTTTTTAATCCTCCTATAGATTTTTATTTAATTCCAGCTAGTTTTTGCATTCTTTCAGAGAATGCATCTGTTTGCCCAGATTCCTTATGGCTTCTAAGCGCAAAGGGGGAAGCATTCCTTCTCACAGCTTCGCTCAGTGTATTTGGTGCAGAACGCTTTGGGCTGTTCCGACCGGACACGGCATTTTGAAGTGTGTTGAAAATAGTCTTCGCCTCTTCAACAGAACCAGAGTTAGAAATCGACTCGACAATAGTATTCTTTTGTCGCTCATTCAAGGAGGCGTTGTTTAACACCCGGTTCGTATAAAGTAGTTTAGCGTTGGACAAATTGACCTCAGCTAATCTACCAGTCATCTTACCGATGACATTCTTGTAATTCTTATTTCTTTCTTTCATCATACTAAGGTTCTTAGAGAGCCTTGCGATTCTTTTGTTTAAGGATTCTTCCTTCTTCGCATAGCCAGCTTTAAGAGCAGCGGTTGGGTCGTCGTCGGAGCCTGCACCAGCAAATGTATGAGCCTGTTCTGGCTCTTCCTCTGCTTCCTCACTCTCTTCTTCTTGCAACTCGCTTGTCTTTACTAGATCAAGTAAAACATCCTCGGAAATATCAGAAGTAAGTTCTTTCAGAGCATTGGCAAGATTTTCTTCAAGCGAAAGCTCATCGTCCTCTTCTTCATCACCAAGACCAAGCTCGTCTTCGCCACCTAGCCCCATTTCCTCTTCTCCACCACCGAGAGCATCAAGACCTACGCCTTCTGCCTCGCCAGCATCCGATGCCGCATCAACATCTGCACGCAATTCTGCGAAGTTAACCTCAAGCTCTTGTCCGTCTTCAGGGCAAGGGCAGAGTCTTTCTCCGTCTGTAAATGCAGGGGGTGCGCCTTCGGGACCGCCTTCGGGTGGAGCATCGGCTACGGGATCGTCGCCGAAACCACCTAGACCAAGCTCATCTTCTTCAGCTTCAAGCAACTTAGTGACGGCGGACTTCATTTCGTCTGCGTATTTATCAAGTAGCTCAACTTCTGCGCTTTTGACTGCGGCTTCTCTTAGTGCTTTGGCGTCTACAATAGCTTGTTCTAGCATATTAGACATTAATTAGCTCCTTTTACCATATATGATGTTGGGCATTAACCCAAAATTCTACAAATAAATAGTATGCATAATGGTAAAATACATTTTTTAAACAAAAGAAAGCTGCAACTCCTTTACGGACTTGTCGTTTTAAGCTTTTCTTTTAAAAACTGTTAGTTGCTCCCATGATAAGAACCCTTGCGTCGTTTGTTGCAACAACTGCAATTCTATCTATGCCTGCAATATCGAAGCGATTGTACTTTCTACTAGAAGGAAGATGGTCGCCTGCCGCCGTGGTGGTGGTAACATTTGGCGGGTCAAGGGCGAGGGCAGTGGGTATGCTGTTTGATGCCCATGACTGAGCCCCCGTGTGCTCTTGTTCCCCAAGCTGAAACCATCTATCAAAGGCATAGCAGAACCCATAAACTGCTACTGCATCGGCGTCGGTGTCCCCGCCGAGGTTCGTTTCCTCAACGAGAATGTGTAAATACTGTTGGTTGGCAGTGGCATAGCCTTGTGTGGCGTACCCCGCTGCGTTGTTCTGTAGTGATGCTACAGACGATACGGTGAGTGTACCGCCATCCACACCAGTTATATTTGCAGGACGCCGGGTTCGTGTCCCTCTGGGTGTTCCAATTGCCATTTTTTATTCTCTCCTTTTCACAGTTTAATTAGTTTGTTTTCTTTGAAATGTCATTTCTTTTGAAAGCTTGTCTTTGTTTTTGTACGGCTGCTCGCTTCTTGTTCTGTTTGTTGAATCTTGCCTGCCGTTTTAATGCTCTTCGTTCTTTCCTGCGCTGGTCTGCAATCCTTCGACGCTCTGCTTGCTGTTTCTTGTATTTCTTTTTGAGATTGGGTTTCGAAATAACCCGACAAGAGGTGGTCCCATGAACTGGGTGTCGAATTTCCTCCATCAAGTTTTCTTTCTTGGCTTTCCGACTGAACCTTCTTATCAGAGAATCACCACTTTCCCCTCTGCGTAAATATACTGTTGTCCCAGCCATTATTTACCCCCAGCCAACTTCTTCCAAGTGTTTCCCATGGATTGTGACAGCCCAGAAATATCAATGCCGGGGTCGGACGGGTCCATTCCAGAGAGTGGGCTACCGGGTTTGGGGGAACCACCGGGGGTTCCACCAGACCTGAGAGGGGTTGTTCCCTCAAAAATATTTACGCCATTGTAAGAGTCTCCGCCGATTGCATCAAGCATTTTTTCCCTCGCCTCTCGTAACCTTTGGTCGGTTGCGGCTTGGCGGGCTTGACGGCTTTGACTCTCATCAACCTCGGCTGTCCGAGTGGCTGGAGCCGACTCCCGAATGACATTCGCACCCTGAACGCCCTGTAACACTTCCGTGACAACAGACGCAAGGATGCCATTCTCAAACAAAGCTTCTCGGACACATTCTTCGACAAGAGGCTTCAGTATACTTTTCAACTCTGACTTCTTCATATTATCCTTCTACAATATCGTTCAGCAAGCGGTTAATGCGGTCAGCTTTATTAAAAATATTCGGCTCCTTCCCCTCTTTCATCATAAAAGCTCCAGTGGTCGAAGGCTCAGATACAAAATCAAAACAAATCAATTGGAAATCATCCTCAACAATTGTAGAGCCCATTTCCTCATGAACCGAACCCAACCCTCGGGAAGAAATGCCAAGTTTGACACCACTACCCACAAGAGACTTTAGAATATTTCCAGAAGGAGTATCCAGAATCTTTACTTTACCCATGACATCATCGCCGTTCCACCATACTTTAGTTACCATGTGTGAGGCATTTTTAAGGTTGATAACGGAGTCTTCTGGGTGATCAAGTTCTCCAAGGGCTCTGCTCTCTTCTACCAACTTTGCATAATTCTTAAGCTCTCGCTCAAGGACCGGGCGGGGATACACACGACCGTTGCCATTTTGTGCGTCTGCACGCTGCATTACACCCGTGAGGTACATCCCACCATTAGTAATTTCTGCTTTCTCGGCTTCTGTCAGATAATCCTGACAAACGCCGCCCTCACACAATTCATAATACTCTGTTAACAGAATCTTTTTCATTTATTCTTGCCCCTCGTTTTTAAAAAGTCTCGGATTTGTACCGCTGACGCTATGTCTTTAAGTAGCTTCTTTCGAACCCAAAGAACTTTTATCGGAGATTCATATTCGCCTGCAACTGGTAGCTCAACCGCCACAGCAGACCATTGACCGCCACCTGACCACGAAAGAGGTTGAACCTTTAATGACTCCTTGGTAAGAAAGAGTTTTTTCTCATGTGGATACCAAAAATTATAGTATCCAAGAGAAGAGGGTTTTATCTCCGCACCCTTTGGTATGCGATATTTGTTTTCTATACTTGCCATTTTTCAATTTCGTTTGTGTTTTAAAACAGCGGGCGCTACCCGCCCGAGTATGCTTCCCTTGCAACAGCGACGAACAGGCTGGAGCATCCACTTGCCCGTCATAACATCAAGAAAATCATTTACCATGTTTTCAATTGCTTTCATCATTTTCACAACCTCCTAAAAATTTGTGTTCTACTTTAAAACCACAATCCCCGAACATCATGCTCAGGGCATATGAAGTGCCGGAACTAATACATCCCAGAACAAATCCCGTTAAGAGACTGTGATCATAAATAAATAGTTCAGTCCACGAATTTGTCGCCCACAAAAACGCACCCGACCAAAAACCCAAACACATTGGACAATGAAACAATTCTCCAAGTTTGCCCTCGGTGGGTCTTACTTTATCAAAGATTGTTCCATAGATTAATATCTGAGTCATGCCGTGGGCGGCTAAAATAAAACTAACAAGCTCAATCAATCCCCACCCCCATCTTTACCCTCGTATACTCGGTAGTAAGATTTGATTGCGGGGAACACGACTCCAGCACCCTTGTCCGCTTCTTGTGGAACTTCTCCAAGCTCAGTTGATTCTTCTTCGTTTGGTTCTAGGAACCTATCTTGAAGCGAAGCCTCCAGTGCGGCATCATGCATGTAATATGGTTTCTCTTCTTCAAGAAATTTGCCAATAGAAAAAACAACGACTTCCACCGGGTTTCTCCCATCGGCTGATTCGGGAAACTTCGCCTGCATCGAACCATATACATTGCCGCCGTGTACACTATCTTCTGTGACCACACCCTTGCCTCTCAAGTAATGAAAAAGCCGGTCCTGTGCAGCGTATACTTCATCGTTCATTTCGCCTTTCGGCAAAGCCAGTACCTTCTTGGTTTCAGGCATTACAACAATGTCCACATCGGCGTGGTCATAAATTGCAATATTGCCATCGAGCGTTGTTCTCACCTCCATTGACAAAGATGGTGGTGGAGGCTCAGGGGGAGCCGCAGGTTGTTTGGCTGCGGCGATGGCTTCAGCACCAACGGCAACCTTGATTGGGTCAGCCATTTGGATTTGCCTCCCGAACCAGTTCTTGTATCTTTAATAATTTTTGAACAGTGTCGTCATTTAGTGGAGTCTTGTGTAAGCCATCTAAAAAGTTAACAACAGCTTCGGTTTTCTTTTGCATCTCGGGATCTGCCTTAATTTCGGGTATAGACAGGGATGCCTTCACGCTTTCTCTCAAGCGGTCGATTTCTTCATTTAAATATGTTTTTAAGCTTACGCCGTTGTCCGATACAGAGAAAACATAACGAGTCAAAACCTGTTGCTGCTCTTCGTGCAACTTGCCGCTGTAGGCTTCGTTAAATTTCGTAGCAAATGTTTTATAAACCAAATTATCAACATGTTCTAATTTCTGAGTTGTGGGTTCCTTCTTTTTGACCATAAACTCAAGAATTCGGTCTTCCAGAAGTACCCGTTCTGGCGCAGAAGAACTATCAGAGAAAAGTTGTGCTATGGTTGCGAGATTTTTATAGTCTGCAACAAAATTAGAAAACACACTCATATCCAGCGTGCTATTGATTTCCCTAATCAAATCAGTTTGCTCGGCAAACAATTGACGATAAACAATTTTTTCCCTATCTCTTCGAACTTCAGCCAGTAGTCTCTCGGCGTGGCGACGGTCCATGTTTTTGGACTCGTTAAGCGCACGATAGAGGGACAAGTCCAAATACAGCGATGAACCTTTTTTGAAATGCTCTTTAATAATCTGAGCAACGGCGGTTTGGCGCTGATTGTTTTTTGAAAGCACGGATTTCGCCATTTCTTTTACAAGAATTTCAAAAAGAAGAGCAGTGTTGCGCTTCTTGTTGTGACGATATTTAATCTTTTTCTGCTTTGTTTTCTCGGTCATCTTCTTTACTCTCCAATTCATTAATCAGATTTTGAACTTCCATCGTAGAAAGCTCCCGATTAACTTCTAAAAGAAGTTTTTCGTGATTATTACCATAAGTAGTTGCTTGGCTCTCAGAAATTCCTTTTGACAGGGATAAGAAATCAGATAAGCCTTTAAAAGTATTTCTTGGTGTATTTCTCGCAGTCTCTTGGGACCATTTCGATTTAATACTGCGCTGGCGTGCGCCCATGTCTCTGGTGTCGGTGCCCACCGGAGTATATTCGTGACCCTTTGCATTGGGGGTTAAATAAGATTCTCTCTTACCGGGTGCTGCAAGAAGAGTTCCGTCTTCTTCCTCACCCTCATCATCGCCGCCCTCGTCGTCGCCTCCGAGTCCGCCAAGACCGCCATCGTCACCACCACCAAGGTCCATGCCGCCTTCATCACCACCCGCTTCTCCGCCAGCAGCGTCTTCCTCGGCTGCGGCTTCAAGGGCAGCTTCAAGTTTTTTATCATAGAACATTTCACGCTGGACTCGCAAGACTTCCTCTTCAGCCATGTTGAAGATGTTTTTATAAACCCACTGCTTCGAAAAATATCCCTCTGTAGCTGACCCTGCAATATCAAACTTGGTGCGAAGATGCTCAAGTTCTTGCATCGCAGCAATTTGGGAAGGGTTGTTTAGCTTAATTCTAAAATTTATTAGATCATCACCCCTGTATCCAAGAGTGTACAGGTGAACAATGCCGACCTTTTCCAATTCAGCAATCATTGAACGCTGAAGCCTTTGAATAGTGCGGGCAAAACGAATATCTTTTTGAGCCAGAGTTGTCTTGTCTTCGTCTGCGCCCTCGCCCCTTGAAAGATATGACTGCGGAATCTTCAAAGCAGCAAACAATTTATCACGAAGATATTTTACATCATCAATATCACCCGTATAAGTCCCACCGGGAAGGGATTCAACTTTGCTGTGCTCGCCTGCCCTTGTCGGGATAAAGAAATCCTCATCAATGCTGAGTGGGTTATACCTCAAGTCCACACGACCCGTAGTTGAATCAACCACTTGATTCCGTTTCATCTGGGTCATAACTTTCTGCATGTATTGCTCTACATCTTGTGGAGCAATGTTTCCTACATCAATATAAAACACTCGTCGCTCGGGAGAGCGAGTGATGCGATAACTCATCATAGCATCTTCAAGCAGGTGTAGTTGTCGCCAAATCCGTCTGGCTGGCTCAAGAATGGAGGTTCCGTAGGGGGCATACTTGTCGTTGCCAAGGATTCTAAAGTGAGCAACCTGCCAGTTCTCAAAAGTGAGCCCAGCGGAGTTCCACTGATACTGGATATAATTTGGGTTGGTAGCGTCTTCGCCCTCCATCCTTTCCATCTCTGCGGTGGGGATAGGCACAACCGATTTAACGCCAGATTTTTCGTCAATATCAAGATAAAGAAAATAATCCCCATACTTGCACATTGTTCGGCACCAACCATAAAGGTTGAAGTCAACATTTAGAACGCTGCTGTATAAAGTCCAAAGCGTGGTCTTGATTTCTTCATTGGGACACTCAATGTTAAGCATGGCATTAAGCTCATTGTGAAATGTCATTTCGTCTGCATAAATGTCCAGCGCAGAAGCAATAATCGGCTCATATTCCATCTGCTCAAAATCAACATATCTCTCACCACGAAGCTGATTAGCCAGCGCAGCACTTGTAAATTGGTCGAAGGGCGACTGTGCCGACTTTTGAAATTGTTTTCCACTGGCGGAAGTGAATCTAGAAGCGTAATTGTCCAGCGCCTTGCGTCTGCGCTTACGCACATTCTGTTGGCGATGGTCAACGATGGGACCAGAGAACAAACGAGTTAACTGCTTGAACAGCCTTGATTCTTCGTTTTTTATGTTCTGGTTGTTATTTGCCATTTTATATTATCCTTTAAAAAGACCGGGGAAGTTTTTTATTGCCTCTTGAATTTGTTCAATCTCGCCATCGTACTTAGTACCCCCATATCCTACCATACCGGGTATCCTTGTGTTAAGTGTTTTCTTGCTTGTTGTCATTGCATTCAAAAATGCTTTTTTATATTCCACGCTACGCTGACTGGATACCAAAGCGTTGTCCCTCACCCAACAAGCAATTGCCATCGACATTACCAAGTCATCATTATAACCCCTCATCGCTTCGGGCTTCCCGTTGTTCCATACAAAAGTTTTTAATTCATTCAGAAACCGAGAAGACTGCACAATAATTAGTTCATTGCGAATAAACTCTTCCAATTTAGCAACAATAAGCGGGCGGGTCTTCATAGATGTAGTGAATCCGAGGACTACACCGCTTCTTCCTTGGGCAGCATATGATTCGACATGTTCGTGGGTTGACTTAACTGAGTAGTAAATATTCGGATATCCCATGTCTTCCAATTTTGTCAGCACAGAATAACCAACATTATTATTTTCTACCACCAACATGCACCCGCCATATTGACGACCCGCATCGGCTAAAAAGGCAGCGTACATATCAAGGTCAACCTTGCCTTGATATTCTGCGACCTGACGCATATTCGTAATGTCGATTATGTGGAAGGCAGAATAATCTTTACCATCGCCTCGGGCTACATCAGCGACCAGCAAATAAGAATTTTCAGGGTTGTATTCATCCCAAATATAAAAGTTCCGGTTGAACCCGGCTCTCCACTTCGGAGCACAAACAGTTGCTTCAAGTTGTTCAATGTTCTCGCTATGGATGACAGTCTCGCCAGACATGTTGAAGTTACATTCTAGCTCTTGAGCAATCTGTCGTCTGGACATATTACGAGTTTCTTTTTCAAACCACGCCAAGTCACGGTCGGGATGCACATCCCATGCAAGCTTGGTGGGGAAAAAGTCATTTGTTTGTTCTGCGGCACCGACATAAGCTTGATGGAACCAGTTTCCCACCCCATTCGGGGTCGATAGAGCAATGCATCGCCCACCAGTCGAAAGTGTTGGATACAAACCAGTCCACAATTCCTCCAAGCCTTCAACATGCGCTGCCTCATCAATGACCAATAAGGAAAGAGCCTCTGAACGACCAGCATCAGAGCTTGTCGAAGAGGCTTTGATTTGTGAGCCATTAGTTAATTCAAATGAAGTTCTGTTATCCACATTAATATCGGCTATTCTCAACCAATCGGGAAGATGCTTCATCACAGCTTTTACTTTTTTAACCAAGTTTGCGGCTGTACCAAATTTTGTCGCCATAACAAGAACATTTTTGTCTCGATGGAACAACATGAGCCACACAACATAACCCGCCGTGATGGTTGAGATACCAAGCTGGCGGGCTTTCAAAATAACATTGAAGCGGTGATCGTTAAAACTTTGGAGCAAGTCATCTTGAAAATGATAAGTCCGAAATGGAATCAGACCGTGCATTGGGTGTGAGATTTTTGCGTAGTTGTTGAGAAAGTAAACCGGGTCTTTACCGCACTGAATGATTTCTTTTAATATCTGTTGTTTCGTTAGGTACTGAGCCATTCATGTTTCTCTGCTCTTAAAATTGTCTTGGTGCTGGTCCAACGCCTTGCATTTGTGCAAGAAGGTCGGTAATCATTTCGTCAACCCTCTCAAGACGCTCGATAGCCTCTGGGTTGTCAATCATGCCAACAACCCCCATAACAACATCGCCAATCGTTTCAATCTGAGTAATTGTTCTGGAGTGATCATCGCCTTCTCGGAGCTTGACAAGCTCTTCTTTAATAATCTGCTTTAATTTGCCTTGTGTGATTTTCATTTTTTAATCCTCCTTGGTCGCTGGACGCTTATCGTTTTTTGCCTTACCAGATGGTCCAAGCTCCAGCCAACTACGGATAGACTTGTCAAGACGGTCCTCATCACTGCCCTGTAGTGCCGCTTCGACTCCTTCGCCCAAGCCGCCGAGTGTATACACACAAGTTGCTTGCACCCAAGAACGATGGGCTCCAACAGATTGTACGATAGCATCAACATCGCCCTGCTTTTCAAGCTTCAGGGCTGAGCCTGTAACTTTCTTATATTCCTTCTTGAGAAAAGACGCAATGTCTGCACACATCTGACCAAGTTCTGATTCGAATCCGCTGTCATGAGCCTCCTTCATCGTCACCTCTCCGTGATACTTGATGTGCAGTTGGTCACCAACCATTGCAACCTTGAACCCGTCCATAACTCGGCGGTCAGTAATTGCCACATCTTCTTCACGCTTCAAACCAATTTTAATAGGCTCACCATTCTCATCGAGAGCCCCATCATGGACATTCGCCATTACTTGCGAAATGCCCTGTATAATATCAATTACTTCAGCCATTTTGACTTTTCTCCTTTTGTTCTGCCATAGCCACCTTCTCTATATAGTCCATAGACTTCTTAAGGTTTCCATCTTTTGTTTTATTTTGGATAGTATCCCATTGGTCTATTACTTTATCAAGCAAGCCAAGGAGCGGTTCTGTATCTGCGGTTTTCTCTCCTGCTTCGCCGCCGTCGAGGGCAGCGTCCACTTCTTGGCTCTTCGCCATAATTTTATCTACAATCTCTTGGGCATGGTCGGCTATCTCTGGATTTCCTTGGAGCTTCTTTAGCTGTTGGTGAAAATCACCCACCATGGCATCTGCACCTTCTGCATCTCCTTGAGCAAGCTCCTGCCCGACCTCTTGGGGGGAGGGCGTATCCGGTGCCTTCTCGTCAGTGGCATCAAACCCATAAACCGATTTAAACACATCATTGTACGCATTGAACATTTTTAAATAAGCCTGTCCAATCTTCTTGCCCTTACCCTTGAGCTTGTCAAGAAATCCTTCGTCCAAAGTATTACCTTGAAGCTCGGCACGGAGCATAGCAGCGAACTCTTCCTTGAGAATTCGGCGATAAGCTTCTTCAGAAATTTTATTTTTATGGGCGATAGCCATTTTTCCACCGTTCCTCCCGACCTTCAATATGTTGAATATAGCAAGACCAGCAACATTCAAACTTCTTCATGTAAATATCATCTTTCGAATCAAATGAGTATGTTTCGCAGACCGGACAAGTCCGGTTATTAGTTTCCTTCTTAAATAGTTTCTTAGATACAAAAACACCCGCACTGACTTCGACCTTCTCTGATTTAGTTCTGCGGGCTCTCTCTTTCTCGGCAACAATTTTCAATTGATTGAGATATTGCTCTTCTTGCTCATCGCTCCAGTTACTTTGCGGGTTTTGGATTGTGGCGGCTCCGTACTCTTCTTTAATAGCCTTTTCAACACCGGCAATCAAATCCCAATCTTTTTCTTCTTTCACGGCTGGTTCACCGCATAGGTGATACCAACAGTCACACCGGCACCGACGAGGAAGGAACCAAGAATTGCCACGGGCATAACCCAGTCTGGTCGTCTAGAAACTGCTATTTCCTCAAGGTGCTGAATCCGTTCCAGTCGAGAAGCTAAGGTTGTTTCATATAGCTCTTTCTCGGTAGCACGCAATGCAACCTCTGTATCAAGACGAAGCTGGAAACGCTGGAGTTCGAAAGCGTGTTGATTCCTCAACAGCGTCAAGCTTAGCGTATGGTCGTACTCCATCTTGGTCATGGCGTCTGTGGTTAACAGAATGCCGGTGAAAGGTGCTGCCTCGCCTATAGTAAGTGGGGCAACCCTCAAGTCCAAATTTAAAGATAATTCAGGAGGTGGGGTGGGTTCCAACACAACAGGTTCATCAG
>Ga0163108_10003405_pt1 | contig 11304 bp, 4 predicted proteins | sample Fk1155metaG_FD_109644 | JGI IMG/M metagenome (GOLD analysis project Ga0163108, IMG submission 109644) | Marine microbial communities from the Central Pacific Ocean - Fk160115 155m metaG | ecosystem: Environmental > Aquatic > Marine > Oceanic > Photic zone | place: The Central Pacific Ocean...
CTGAATATTTTTCAAAAACCTAAGTGCATTTAAAGGTACTTCATAATCTCCTGCCAATAGCATCGCCAAAGAAACATGAAATAAATCTCTTGGCCAAATTAAATGATATCCCCCACTAAACGAACCAGGTGTTTCATAATTTTTTTCTCCCCATGGTTTAGATAGAGAAGCAATTAAAGCCCCTTTATGTTCTTTGTCTTCATGAACCTTAAGAGTATACAAAGAACGCTTATATAAAAGATCTAGCTGATGACTTAGTCCAGCAGGAGTTTTTAAACTTTTCAAATAATTGTTCCAGGCATTTTCATATTCTTTTCTTAACTGCAGTTTATTTAAGTTATTAAGTCTTTTTTTCTTAGAAAAATCATAAACCACTAAAAACTTATAAATTCCTTTTTTTTCAGGAAGTGAAAACTTAGCTAAGCTTGCAATATTTCCATTATCTGCCTCTGAAAACTCCCAATCCATCTTATAATTATCTAATAAATCCTGATAACCATCTGATGAACCAACATATCCAATAGACTTACCATCAAACCCAGATGTAGAGTAAACTAACAATTCTGTATCACCTTCAGTAAAAATAACTCCTTTTGAAGTCATTCTTCCTGAGTCCTTGTAACCTGTATTATTTAGATGAGGATTGGTTAACAAATAAAACCCAAGTCCATCTTGATTTGCTTGAATTTCAACTTCATCAATTAAAACTTCTTTATCTTTTAAAGTATAAAAAATATGAGAAATTACAAATCTATCTTTAGTGTCTTTATTTATAAGTTTAACTAAAGAGGGAGACAAAACCTCTACTTCGTGAACAAGTGAAGATTTTTCTTCTGCTAAAAAACTTTCATGATCTGTTACTAAAATCTGTGAATCTCTTAATTGCGCATGATCAATATTAGGGTAATAAACTTCAGTTAAAATTCCTTTTGCATTTGTGAACCACAAACGAGAAGACTCAGTTTTTTCATCGGAATAAAATGTACCAACTTGAACTTTTTGAGCAGGACTCCAAACAGGAGTTATACCTGGAGCCCCAAAAGGAACTTGTGGAGCCGCAAACAAAGGACTGCAAATAAATAAGGAAAAAAGATACATTATGTTTTTCATTCCGACCATTTTGCTTCTAAAAACAGCCCAATGTCAACGGGTAGAAATCTCATTTATATTTAGGATTGATTCAAAAAATAAATAACCCTATAGTCTGTTACTTTCTTGGTTTCGCATCAAGTCATCGGGGGCAAAATGATTGAACTACACCTATTAGATTACCTTGTGATTGCATTTTATTTTCTTTTTGTTTTTTGGGTGGCTTGGTTTGTCACCATTAGATCAAAAAAAAGAAAAAACTCAGATGATTATTTTTTAGCAGGAAGAAACCTAGGTTGGGTAGTGATTGGTGCTTCCCTTTTTGCTTCTAACATTGGATCTGAACACTTAATTGGCTTAGCTGGCGCAGGTGCTGCAGGTGGTGTAGCAGTTGCTCAGTTTGAAATTTTAGCAGGATTTATTTTACTTTTATTAGGTTGGGTATTTGTTCCATTTTACTTAAAAAGCGGTGTTGCAACTATGCCAGAGTTTTTAGAAGCAAGGTACTCTAAAAGTGCACGGACTTATCTTTCATTTATTTCTATACTTGGATATGTCCTCACTAAAATATCAGTTACTATTTATGCAGGTGCCGTCGTATTTGAAGCCATTGGTTTTGATTTTTGGTTAGGCGCATTTTTTGTCGTGATTGCTACAGGTGCATATACTGTATTAGGCGGACTAAAGGCTGTAATCTACACTGACTTTATTCAAATGATTATTATGATTGCTGGCGCAATATTAGTAAGCATTTTAGGAATTCAAGCCTTAGGTGGAATTTCAGAACTTAAACAAGCTGTAGAGCCTGAATACTTTAGCTTATGGAAAGCATCAAACCACCCAGCCTTCCCTTGGACAGGAATATTGTTTGGAGCTCCTATCCTAGGGGTTTGGTATTGGTGTACAGATCAATTTATTGTGCAAAGAGTTCTTTCAGCAAAAAACATCACACAAGCACGAAGAGGAACAATATTCGGCGCATTCTTAAAAATGCTGCCATTATTTATTTTTGTTATACCAGGCATTATTTGCTTTGCATTAGCTCAAAAAAATATTTTACAACTCACCAACACTGACAATGCACTTCCAACTCTCGTTGCCACCATTATGCCAACGGGACTAAAGGGGTTAGTCATTGCAGGATTACTTGCAGCACTCATGAGTTCTCTATCTTCCGTATTTAATTCATGTTCAACATTAATTACCTATGATTTTTATAAGCAATACTATCCAAAATCTTCTGAGAAAAAACTGATTTGGGTAGGTCAAGTCTCTACAGTCATTTTAGTTATTTTAGGAATTGCTTGGATTCCTCTTATGAAACTTGTATCTAACGGTGGCCTTTTTCAATACTTACAAAGCGTGCAAGCATACATTTCACCACCCATTGCTGCAGTTTTTTTACTTGGACTATTTTCTAGAAAAATTAACGCAAAAGGAGCTATGGCATCTCTTTATGCTGGTTTTGTAATTGGCATCGGAAGACTCATACTAGAAATAAACAAAGATAGCCTTTCTGGCTTTTGGCTTGAGTTTACACAAATAAACTTTCTGCATTTTGCGCTATTACTATTTGTCATATGCTCTACAATACTTATCTCTGTAAGCTTAATATCAAAACCAGAGACTATACAAAAAACAAAAGATCTTACGTTTAACTGGAAAAAGAAATTAAGATTTAACCCAGAGGAAAAAAGAGACCTAGGTTTGTCAGCGCTAGTCATTGTAATCATACTCACGATGTGGATTGTTTTTTCTTAATAAGACCTACACATAATAATGTATTGAATTAGTAATTCTACTATAAAAACTACAGTGATGTTATTATTCACATATCATAACATACACACTTATGATTTCATTAAAGAATATCAAATTATTCTAGGCATAGAAATTACAAAAAAATAACTAATTAACATTAAAGCTATGTCCCAATTTTGACGATAAGTCATAAGTGTATATAGGTAAGTTAAATTTCGAGTATAAAAAAATTAAAATTAATACTTAATGTTTTAAAAATTTAAAACTTAAATCTGTTTCAGTGGGACTCTTATATAGAGCATTTGATAAAAAAACTAAAGGAAACATAGAAAATGAAGTGGGGTCATTTTTCTAAAAAAAACTTTATTATTAAACTTAGTTTAACTATTACAATTCTGTTGTTTGCACAACATGCACAGCCTGAGAATTTAGATAAAGCAGAAGAAAAAACCCTTATTGAAGAGGCAATAAATTATCAAGAAAATACGTCAATTTTTTTAAGCAACAACATGGATGGAAAAAGTCGAACTTGCAACACACACACAAATGCTACACCAACAAAAGAAACAAGTTATAAAAAAGTTTTAGGATGTAACCTGATATATGATTGTATAAAAAAAATATCAACAAACGCTATTACCGCTAAACAAATTGCAAACGCTGTTGTAAGTGGAAAATTAACTATTCAACAAACCAAAACACTATTAAACCGCCTTGAAGAAGAAAACCCAATAGTAAATAAAAAATTCTTAGATATAATGAGCGGTTATAGGTTGGCATTTGCCCTAACAAGAAGAGTTCTAGACCCAAAAAAAATAACAAACGATGATGTAAATATAATCATTAACAACATGCACGAAAACATTTGGGTTGCTGCAAAAAACCTAAAAGAAAAACATCGTTTAATTTGGGCAAATTTACAAACAGAACTTGATAGATTAAAAAGTAAAACTACTTTTAATTCATTAAAATCAATAGCACTTGAAGTCAAATATAGAACTCTCATAAAAAACGTTAAAAAAATTGAATGGAATCAAAGAAATCGATCCATAACTCCAGAAGAGTTGCACAAAAGATATAAAGTTTATCTTTCTTTATTAGAAGCAGCAAAAAAGCTCTCAGGAAATGAAAAATTATTTCATGAAGATCATATTAAATCTTTTGAAAACACAGTAGACGTATTAAAGGTTGTAAAAACTACAGCACAAATAGGTTCAACAGTATTAGCTGGGCTAGCAACGATACCATGCGGTGGGTGTGGCGCTGGGTGGATGTCTGGCATACAAAACAATGCAGATAGAGCCGCAATGGACAACTACCACGGAAAATTAAAAAGCTGGGAACACTATGCCGGAAACGTAATGGTTGAAGGAATAGCTGGGAAAGCATCTGCTAGCTTAGGGAAAATGATTCTAATCAGGGGGTCATTACCACTGGTAACAAATAGTGCGGTAAATGTTACCAAAACTCTTGTTACGACAGAAGCGATAAACGCAGCTGAAACTGCAATCATAGGATGTTACTACGGTAACCTTGATCAGCAATCTTGCTTAAATGGCATTAAAGCATCACTACAAAGCTCTTATACAACAGTTGAAGGCTGGGGAATGAGGTTTGGAACACATGTAGTCACACAAGCAATTTACAACACAAAGATGGGGCAAGAAATTGTAAGAGCAGGGACAAAAAGATCCGAAAAAAAAATAAAAGCAATCTATGCAGAAAAAAAAGCACAAGATGAAGCAAATAAACATAAAAAACAAAGAGATCAATACAAAGAGAAAGGCAAAGAAAAGCTTGCTCAAATAGAACATCAAAAATATATAAACTCACTAAAAGAAGTAAAAAAACAAGCAACTATAATAAAAGAGACTTTAGAGCTTGAGTTAAAAGAGATCGATAAAGAATCTAAAAAACTATTAGAAGACGCACATAATGCTGAAATTAAATTTAAGTCTGAAGCAAAAAAATTAAGGGAAAAAGCTAAGGGATTACCTAGTGATAAAAAAACACAAAAAGAAAAACTGGAAGAACTGGCAACCAAGCTTGATCAAAAAGCACATGAAGAATCCATACGACGTCTAGCAATACGACAAGATCAAAACATTAAAAAAGAATTAACAAAAAAGGACCTTACACGTGCACAAGCGTTTATTAATATTGCAAACAAGAAAATAAACAGTAAATACATAACAAACCAAATTAAACCATCACCTGGAAACACAACTACAAATAATAACATAAGCAATAAAGACAATACTGAATCAGGAGTCATTGTAAATGACACTAAACCAAGTAGCAGCGCACCTGAAAGCCCATCAAACCCACGCGCACCACCTGAAAGCACACAAGGTAACTCATCTACACCCACTCCTGCTACACCTATAATAACAACACAAGGTACAACAGCAACACGAGCTCCAACTTTAGCAGCATCTACTCCGGCTTCACCACCAATAGCTTCTAAAATAACTGGTACAACAACAACTCCGCCTTCAACGCCAACAGCTTCAAAAATAACTGGCACAACAACAACTCATCCAGCCATAGAACCTGGAGGGTTCAATCCTTCACAAAGCTTCACTGCACGAAAACAATTTGGTGATAAAATATATAACGATAAAAGAAATCAGCACAGAAATGCCGTTAAAGAAAAAAGAAAAGCACTAAAAAGTGCAAGAGAACATAAAGAAAAAAGAAATCAGTATAGAAAAGATGGCAATGAAAAACTTGCTGATGCCGAACATCAAAAATATATAGACTCACTAAAAAAAATGAGAGAACAAGTAAATATAATAAATCAATGCATAGAAAGTAAAGGCATAGACAACGTACCTGATTTCTATAGAAGTCATAAAGATTTTCGTGCACTATCACTTGACCCTGGTAGAACCGACCAAAACCAAGGACGTCTTGAGGCTATGGCCGGAATTGAACTTACACATCAAGGAAGGGTTCCTCAACTAGTAAGGTATAAAGGCGAAGAACTTGAATTTACAGATAAAGATACTGGTACAATATTTTATGATGTAAAAACCCCCCCCAGCCATTCTACTGAACAGGGAAAAATAAAGAATGCAGGATCAATAGCAAAAGAACTTAGAAAGCCAGTTAATGGTACTGCAGCAAAAAGAAATGTAATTTTAGATATAACTTTCTTAGATGAACCAAATTTTAATGACTTATGGAATAGATTAAGATCAACTTTATACCCTGATGACCCATCTAACCCCAATGGACCAAAGTCAAAACTTACAGCAGAGGAACTTGCTAGAATTTTTCAAGTGAGGCTCAGGAACATATCTCCTCCTTAAAACTATAAATATACTTTAAGAAAAAGTAACTCCACCACTTAAACGAGAAAACTACAACTGTCTAAATTATTTAGAGTGTCTTTAACTACCCATATAATTTACATCTATCATAACAAATACTTACAAAAATAATCTTGGCACTTAGCTTGCTGTTAATACTGTAAAAAACAAATTTTGAAGTGGGATCAAAATGAAATTTATATACTTATCAAGCATAGTTACAACTATAACCTTATTACTAGTTTCAACTAAATCATTCGCAGAAGTTAAAACAGAAAAATATAACATCTGTGCAATTACTATTAACTCAGACAACGAAAAAATCTTGTTCCAAAAAAACTTAGGCCTAATGGACAAAAACGGAAAACCTATTCAATCAAAATATTTTAATTTTATAGAACTCACCGATGGAGCAAAAAAAGATAGCTTCGGTGACCATGGTGCAGAAGTTACTGACTCAGAAAACTGGTTTGATAAAGCATGTCAAAAACTAACTCAGTCTAATACGAGTTGTGATGTAGTCATATTTTCAGGTCACTTTGGTGGCTCATTTTTCGGAAACTCAGATCTAGACCTATCACTTGAAGACCTTGAAAAACATTCGTGTAACAATTCATGCAAAGGATTACTAGAAGACCCAACTGAAGTTTTTTTATTTGGATGTAATACATTAGCAGGAAAAAACAAAGATAGAAGGAGTCCTGAAGAATATAGACGAGTACTGGTGGATGATGGTTTCACAAGAGAGCAAGCAGAAAGAATTGCATCATCAAGGTATGGGGACGTTGGAAGATCTTTTAGAGCGAGAATGAAAATGGTTTTCTCAGCAGACTCAAAAAATGCAACACATTTATATGGATTCGATTCTATTGCACCCAGCGGAAGAAATATTGAAGGAGCACTTAAGGATTATTTTTGGAAAAAATTTAAAAATAGACCACTTAATTACTATAACCACTTACAGAAAGAAAAAATAAAGCGACTTAACATCTTTTTGTCATCAGCTCAGAAAAAAACATCAAATCAAAAAATAAAGTTAAAAAAGAATCTAAAACCTAATAATGTTTACACAAAGGCCATGAAGGGCAAAGGCAGATGGATTCATGAACACCAATGTTATGGTAATGTTTTAGATTTAGACGATAAAGAGAGGGAGTTAAAAAACGCCCTTTGTACATTTTACAAAACAAACGTTCAAAATTTAGTAAAACTTAAAAAAACATATGACTTAATGGCTACCGGAAATTTTGTTTCTTATATTCCATTAATTCAAAATTACATTTCAAGCCTAGAAGAGCAAGAACTCACGCCGCAAGAAGAAGCAACTCTAACGAAAATAAAAGGACTCAATTCTCCTAAAAAAACATTACTTAAAATAATTAATAATAAAAAAATCCATATGCCACAAATTAAAATAAGTATTGCAACACTAATGAATCAACTTGACTGGCTTTCTAAAGAAGAAGTTAACTCTAAAATTAAAAGTATTATTAAAGATGACTTACTAAGTCTTCCATTAAAAATAGAAAAAATGGACTCACTATGTACTCTATACAGAAACTCACTTGCAGAAAAAGAAAGTTATGATGAATTCCCTAAGTTTGACTTTAATGAAATCCCTAAAAAACTCATAAAAACAGCTCCGTTTAACTATGGCGTTACTTGCTTAAAGTACAGTAATCCAAAAAAAATGGCTGATTATCTATTAAAAACAGGAAAATCAGATGATAACTTGATTTTAGCACATAAAATAATGACGTCACCTCACTCAAAAAATAAAAGTGATATATTAAATTTTTATAAAAAATTTATTAAAAAACGCCAATTCGTTAAAAACAACACCTACGACAAACGAAAAATAAAACTGAATTGTAAATACATGGACTGCAAAGAAACTTCATTTTATATAGATGAAATTTTTGGTAAACTTAAACATCTGGAGATACCATTCGAAAATCACCCTGAATTTTTAAAACTAAGTTCTGACTGGATTATCCATTACGAAAACAACTTTGGATACGAAAATAAAAAACCACAGACAAGTAAATTTGCAAATCAAAACGCAAAAAATACTGTAAACTACATTGCTGAAAAAAAGTTTAACTCATTAAATTATTTTGAAAACAAAAAAAGACTAAGAAATACAATTGAATATTTTATCTTATACTTTGAAGGCGACTACGATCATTTAAGAAAACTAAACAGTGATAAAGAGAGGTTAAATTACATAATATTAGACATTGTTAATCAATCTAAAAAAACAACTGCAGATCGCCATGATACTGCTAATGCTAAATGGGAATTTCTACATCCATATTCATATGAGGGAAACATCATGCCTATATTATATAAACCTTTAATGGAACACCTAGTGAAAAACCCAGATGATGTTAGCTTATTTAACGCTGTTGTTAAAACTCATAAAATCTTACCATCAAACGGGGTATACAAAGATTATTTCATCACTAATTTTACGAAAATCAAGCAAAAATCCAAATCTATAGAAGTTATAAAAATTATAGAAGACGCAATAAACTTATCTCTACTAAGCATCCAATAATTAGATTATTTATTATATACGCCAATAACTTATTAAGTGTCTAAACCATAAAGAGTGTCTTAAACTACCTACTCAATTTACACATATTATAACAAATACTTATAAATTAACCATTGGCACCCTACTTGCTTCTAATGACTTATAAATTTCTTTTTATAGTGGGGTTAAAATGAAAAATAATTTATTTTCTATTATTTATATATGTATATCTGTGTTGATAACTTCAAATTATGCAACAGCAAAAAATCAGAATAAAAAATATAACATTTGTGCAATTACTATCAACTCTGATAATGAGAAAATTCTTTTTCAAAAAAAACTAGGATTAATGGACAATAAAGGAAACCCTAAAAAATCAAAGTATTTTAATTTTATCGAACTTGCAAACCAATCAGGTGGATTAAAAAAAAATGAGTGGTTTGACAACGCATGCAAGCAACTCACTGAGTCTAAAACTAGCTGTGATGTAGTAATAATTTCTGGTCACTTCGGTGGAACATTTTTTGGCAGTTCACAGTTAGATCTATCGTTAGAAGACTTAGAAAAACATTCGTGTAACAATTCATGTAAAGGCTTATTGCAAGACCCCACAGAAGTATTCCTGTTTGGATGTAATACTCTTGCAGGAAAAAATAAAGACAGAAGAAGTCCTGCTGAGTACAGACGAGTACTAATTGATGATGGGTTTACAACAGAACAAGCCGAAAGAATTGCATCAGCTCGTTATGGGGAAATTGGAAGGTCATTCCGCGCAAGAATGAAAATGGTATTTTCAGCCAACTCTAAAGATGCAACTCATCTTTACGGATTTGATTCTATTGCTCCTAGCGGGAAAAATATAGAGGGGGCACTAAAGAATTATTTTTGGAAAAAATTTAAAAACAAACCAATTAACTACTACAATCATTTACAGCAAGAAAAGATTAAAAGACTAAATGTATTTTTATCCGCTGCAAAAAAAAGAACAACGGGCGAGAAAAAAACATTAAAATCAAAACTTAAAACTAATTCCACCTACAAAAAATCTATGAGAGGTATTCATGAACGTCAATGTTACGGAAACCTACTAGATCTCGACGCCAAAGAAAGAGAGATAAAGGAGGCGTCATGTACATTTTACAAAAATGATATCGCTGACCTAGTGAAACTCAAAAAAACATATGAACTTCTTGCAAATGGGAATTTTGTTTCATTTATCCCGTTAATCGAAAACTATCTTTCAAGCTTAAATAAAGATAAATTGTCAAAACAAGAATTAGCAACATTCAATAAAATAAAGGAACTTAATTCAGCTAAGAAAACTTTACTTAAAATCATAAATAACAACAAAATCCATATACCACAAATAAGAATAAGTATTGCTAAATTAATGAATCAGTTAGAATGGCTATCAGAACAAGAAGTTAATACAAAAATTAATTCCATCATAAGAGATGATCTCATCAGCTTGCCTACATCCGCAGTAAAAGTAGATATATTATGTAGCTTATATAAAAACTCAATAAAAAATGGAACAGTAGATGATTTTCCAAGTTTTTCAGTTAATGAATTACCAAGAAAGCTTATACTTACACCTCCATATAATTATGCACTTACATGTTTAAACCATAAAGACCCAATTGCAATTACTAAACTTCTACTCAAACCATCTCAAACAAGCGATAACTTTCATATTGCACATCAACTGATGCAATCCCCATCTAACACTGACAAAGAAGCCGTATTGAGTTTTTATAAGGATTTAATAAAAAAAGGTTTTTTAAACGGAAAAAAGGAATGCAATTATATAGACTGCCCAACTGCAGATGTCTATATCCAAGAGATTACAGATAAACTTTTATCTATAAACGCCCCTATTGAAAACCATAATGAATTTTTAAAAATCAATACTGACATATTAGTTTACACTGAAGATAATCAACAGTGGGCAAGCCCTGACGCAATTGAAGTTGTTAATTATTTTTCACGTAAAAACTTCAATAAAGTAAACTATCTTAAAAAACCAAAAATTCTTAATAAAGTTACCGAATACTTTATTATAATGAATGACCCTAACCTAAATCACCTTAAGGCCATTAAGGATGATAACGAAAGGCTAAATTTAATTGTTTCTGACATTGTAAAAAACACAAAAGACAATAGATTTAATCCTCATAAACTATCTAATTACACAAATAAGCAAAAGATAATTCCAATTCTATACAAACCATTAATGACTCATTTAATTAATAACACTAATGACGTAGCTCTATTTGTATCTACCTTTGAGAAACATAATCTTCTAACCCCAGAGGGTGAATTTAGAGATTATTACATAAAAAGTCTTACAAAAATTAAACAAAAAACTACTTCTCCTAAAGTAAAGACAATCGTCGAAAAAGCTCTTAAGACTGTTATTTCAAATGAGTAGTCTATGTTTTGTTATTAATAATATTTATTTATAGCTAAACTAGCTTCTATTTATTAACTATGATAAATGGATTTCATGAGCAAAACAGGTGTTTTATTAATTAACTTAGGTTCTCCCAATGAACCCACACCTAAGGCCGTAAAAACTTACCTTAAAGAGTTTTTAATGGA
>Ga0163108_10003409_pt1 | contig 11297 bp, 11 predicted proteins | sample Fk1155metaG_FD_109644 | JGI IMG/M metagenome (GOLD analysis project Ga0163108, IMG submission 109644) | Marine microbial communities from the Central Pacific Ocean - Fk160115 155m metaG | ecosystem: Environmental > Aquatic > Marine > Oceanic > Photic zone | place: The Central Pacific Ocean...
ATTTTCCAGAATATCCAGGTCGGCAGGCATCTCTTCGTAAATCTTTCCTTTATATTTGTAGCCAGTGCATACCCGCAAAGTATCGAACCGATCCAGTACATCCACCTTGGTCAGAGCAATGGCATCAATACCATTCAGATGAATACCATAACGGGCAACGACCGCATCGAACCAGCCGCAACGTCTAGGACGCCCGGTGGTAGAGCCAAACTCGTGACCTTCTTTACGTAACTTCTCCCCATCAGAATCATGAAGCTCTGTAGGAAATGGCCCTTCCCCAACGCGTGTGGTGTAGGCTTTGATAACCCCCACAACCCGGTCAATTTGAGTGGGAGGTATTCCCAACCCGGTACACGCGCCTCCTGAAATGGAGTTCGATGAGGTGACAAATGGGTAGGTCCCATGGTCCACATCCAGCATGGTTCCCTGCGCTCCTTCGCACAGCACCTTTTTGTTTTGCGCGATCTGGTCACGCAATAGAACGTGCGTGTCGCCAATATACTTAAGGATAGTTTCCCGGAATCCCATCAACTCATCGAACATACATTCGTAAGTAGGAAGCTCGTTACCGTACAAGTCCTTGAGGATGGCGCTTTTTTCCTCATAGTTGGCTTTCAATTTCTTCCGCAGACGACCCTCATCCCGGTAATCACAAGTACGAATACCGGCGCGAGCAATTTTATCGGCGTATGAGGGGCCAATACCTCGTCCCGTCGTTCCAATTTTTTCGAAACCACTTGAATTTTCGCGACCTTTATCAAATGTACTGTGATAAGGCATGATGATGTTCGCTCGATCACTGATGACCAAGCGTCCATCCAGATCGACCCCCGCTTTTTTCAATAGGTCCATCTCGTGAATCAGAGCGGCAGGGTCGACTACCACGCCATTACCGATCACGCATAGTGTTCCAGAGTGAAAAATTCCTGAAGGAATAAGGTGCAATATGTGCTGATTGCCATCAAACACGATTGTATGACCCGCGTTGTGTCCGCCCGCGTAACGAGCTATGACATCTGCGTCTTCCGCCAGAAGGTCGATGACCTTTCCCTTTCCCTCATCCCCCCACTGCATTCCCACAACAACAGCTACTGACATAGTTTTTCTCAAAGTAAAAGTTCACGTGCTCAATTCAACGGGCCATTATCTCCGTGCACCTGACAGATGTCAACCGCCATCCCCACAAGCGGGCATAACCAAAATCATCACTTAACCGAGTCAGGTTGACAGGAAATCTGGAAATTTGGCCTAAAAGTTTCTACATAAAGTGCTATAAACAAACTCTTTGCTTTTATTACTTTTACCCTCGACCCGTATTCTATAATTTGAACTTGGCTAAAAATTGGCGAATCGTCGCTACTGTTGCCGCAGGGCCAACTCCTACTCCCGGACAAAAACCTTCCACAAGCTTCCACATACTTTTCGAGGTCATATTTTCATGCCAGAAAGGATAGGATCGACATTGAAGGGGCTTTCCATTATGAATAGCACAACCATCCGGGATTAAAAAGGCACAAGGGTTTCCGTTTTCCACCTCATGCATCCAGTGACCATCATCCTTTTTCAAAAACTCTTTTTTAAAAACTTCAACACTGACATTGATAATACCGGCACCATTTTTAATAGCGGCCTTATCAAAATAAACGATCCCCGGTTTGGTACAACATTTAAAACAATCGTCCTGGCATTCGAAACGCAGAGGCTCCTTTTCCCACCACTTTTCCCGAGTAATCACATTACGAGCGGTCATAACACAACTAAGTCATCACGGTGAACCACTTCTTCATAAAAGTTTTCACCAAAAATTTTCCGCACCGCGCTGGTTTTCATTCCCTTGATCTGATTTAAGTCGCGCAAATTATAATTAACGAGTCCGCGTGCTATCTCTGTTCCATCCTCACTAAGAATATGAACTGCGTTACCAAACTCGAATTCCCCTTCAACCTTGATCACTCCTGCCGGGAGAAGGCTCTTCCCCCGATCAACAATAGCTTTTGACGCACCAGAATCTACCGTTATTTTCCCAGAAGGTTTCAGAGTATGCGCGATCCAATGTTTCCGATTTGCAATTTTTTCACGTCCGGCCCAAAACAAGGTACCCACACTTTTACCTGAAAAAATCTTATCAGGCACACTATTGTCTAATCCATTCACAACAAGCGTGGGAATACCAAAACTCATAGTCCGTTTCGCGGCGAGAACTTTGGTGTACATTCCGCCAACGGTAATGGTGCTATTGCTTCTCCCTGCCAGCTTTTCAATTTCCTCGGTTATGCCATCGACGTGCTCGATGATCTCTGGAGGCGACTCCCCCTTTTTCCTTTTAATTGACGGATCAGATGAGAACAATCCATCCACATCAGAAAGAATGATCAATAATTGCGCGTTTACCAGGCAGGCAACTGTCGCGGCCAATGTGTCATTGTCACCGATCTTGATTTCGTCAATCGTTACCGAGTCGTTTTCGTTGATGATCGGTATCACCTTATGCTCTAAAAGAGCTTCCATAGTATGCTTGGCGTTAAGGAATCGCTTGCGGTTTTCCAAGTCATCGTGCCCGAGAAGGATCTGCGCTACCCTTAGCCCTTGCTTCTCAAATTTTTTCTCATAAGTGTGCATGAGATAACTCTGACCGATGGCGGCACAGGCTTGTTTTTCTGGAATCGAAAGGTTGGCGCGATGCAATCCCAAACGCTCCCGCCCTGCCATGATCGCCCCGGATGACACCAGAACCACTTCGCAGTCGCGATCAATAATCCGGCGAATGGTTTCCGCCAAACGGCGCACATTGTTCGCGTTCAACCCATTCTCCGAACCTGCCTGGCCTTTCTCAAACTGGGTAATGATACTACTCCCAATCTTGATCACCACGCGCTTGAGACCTTTTAGAATTTCACCACGAATATCATCTTGCATTTAAGACCTTTTAAAATTTCACCACGAACATTTTCCAGCATTAATACGACCTTCAGCCATGTCGCCCTTCGCCAAAGACCCTATTTGCTGAGCTTGTCGAAGGGTGCATGCTTCGACAAGCTCAGCACGACATTAAATAACTCCACTCCAAAATCTCTATAATGTAACTTAAATCGGGCAGAGGTTCATCATGAATTCTTATCTGGCTCCTAGGAAACAACTTTTTTGATGAACTGACCGAGTGCATTGAAATAACCTGCCCCTCCGATCAGGAAGGTGTCATTATGCCCCGCTTCCTGAATATCATAAAATTCTTTTGGATCGGCGGCGACTGAAAACAGCTCACGCCCCAGTTTGTATGGAACTATTTCATCCTGCGTTCCATGGATAAACAGCTTGGGCAGTTTGAGGTCCGGCACTTTACTGATGGCATCGAAACGTGATTTTATGACCCCACCCAGGGGCAGTACCGGGAAAATTTTCTCAGCCATTTTTCCCGCGGATGGAAAAACAGACTCTAGAATTAATCCAGCGGCCGAATTTCCTGAGGCCACTTCAACCGCGCAGATTCCTCCCAGTGAACGACCAAACAGAATTATTTCCCCTGGTAAAATATTTTTCACTTTCACCAGCCAGTCATACGCCGCCTGCGAATCTGAATAGATTCCCTTTTCATCTGGTTCGCCTTCACTTTTACCATAACCTCGATAGTCAAAAATAAATATATTGAGGTTCAGTGGCTTGAGCATTTCAATATTACCCAGCCGATGGGTAATATTTCCCGCGTTCCCATGAAACCACAACAGTGTCGCTTTCGCCCCCGCTGATGGAATATACCAACCGTGAAGCCGCACACCATCGCTGGCAGTGAAGTGCACATCCTCCCTGGAAACTGAACTTGAAGAGGAGTTCCAGTTTCCTTCTGGATACTTGTGAGGGTGATATATAATCCGGCGCTCGCAACTGACCAGAAAAACGCCGTAGAGTGCGAGGAAAAGGACAATCATCCCCGCCATCTGCAAGATGGACATGATGAGTTTTGCTTTCAAGAATAACCTGCTGGTTTGAATTTGGAGTTCTATTGGCGACGACGAAGCGCTCCAAAAATTAAACTTATTCCCCCGCTTTCCTGACTTTTACGGTAAGTCCTTCCACCGATTCAACAACCACTTTCTCGCCATCGGAAATAGGGGTATCGCTATGGGCACTCCAGGTTTCACCATGAACAAGAACGCGGCCCTCGGGATTCAACTCTGCCTTAACAATACCCTCTTCGCCCACCAGACCTCCCAACCCAGTCGTCGTTCGCAACTGGCTGGATCTTGCGGCGAGATAAATGATTCCCATCGCAAACAGAAGAGTCATGCCAAGGGTCGGATACAACACGGCTCTGGAAATTTGCATAGCCGGGTCATCGCTGTCGATCAGCATTATCGATCCAAGAAAAATCGAGATCAAACCGCTCACGGCTAACAGGCCGTAGCTCATCACGTTGATCTCGGCAATGAACAATACCGCGCCAAGAATGATCAGCATAAGCCCTGCGTAGTTTATCGGCAGAGTCTGCATAGCATACAGGGCCAGTATCATACTGACAGCCCCGATCACCCCCGGTAGTATGAGGCCCGGACTGGACAGTTCCAGGTAAAGTCCGACCAATCCCAACATCATCAGAATATAGGTGACGTTGGGGTTGGAGATGATATCAAGAATTCTCTGCCGCTGGTTCATCTCTTTAAAGACGATATTTTTCCCAGCGGTGTTGAGCACAATGGTATCTCCCTTTATTTTCACCTCTCTTTTGTCAACGGCAATAATAAGGGAGTCTAAATTGATGGCCACGAGATCAATAACAGCCAGCCGTTGTGCTTCTTCTGCGGAAATGGACACGCTGTTTCTAACGGACAACTCTGCCCACTGCGCATTACGTCCTCGTTGTTCGGCAAGTGAACGGATGTAGGCCGACGCATCGTTGACAAGCTTCTCCTCCATCGTCTTCGCCTGTCCACTCTCACCGCCGCCTCCCATCAAGTTAACGGGATGCGCCGCGCCGATATTTGTTCCCGGTTCCATCGCGGCAATATGAGACGCGATTGTTATGAAGGTTCCCGCCGACGCCGCCCGGGACCCACCGGGAGAAACAAATGAGGCCACAGGAATATTCGAGTTCTCTATGCCCTTGATGATCTGGCGCATGGAAGTATCGAGTCCGCCGGGCGTATCCATCTGAATAATGATCAACTCTGCTGAGGAAGCATTGGCCTGGGTAATTTCATCCGTCACAAACTCGGCGACAACTGGATTGATGGCTCCATTGACCTTAACCACGACGATATCACCCGACGCGAACGCGTTCAACGTCCAGACCAACAACATCAGAAAAGCGGCTGGCAACCATCGGAGAATCTTCATAGAATCTCTCAAAGTATTAGGAAGGTATACCGTTCATTTTTCCACACCGATTAAGGCAAAGTCAAACCAAAACCTCTCGAGACAACCTACCCGGCGAAACTTCCATTTTCTTTTCATGGATGCGTTTATTAATGATAGACTGAGGACACTATGAACAGACGGCCACGCCCTAGACGAAAACCCAAACCAACGCCCAAACCAGACTATAAATCGATATTCATCGTCGATCCGATCAAGGGAGAAAGGCTTCAACTTGCAAAGCTCCTTAAACAGGAAAAGCTATTTATAATGACGTTCGTAAGTCTTGTGGATTGTTTTAAACAAAACAATCCGATGAAACCCGACCTCATTATTTATGTTCTGCGCAAGGGTAAAACTGAACTGACCCATTTGAAGAATATTAAAAACCATTTTAGAACCCTGCATTTTGTCATTGTGCTCACAAACGATGTTTCTGAAGCAAATCTGGACGAACTCAAAGAGAACGGGTTCACCTCGGTTCATAAAGCGGGGAGCCAGGACATGGTCAAAGAACATATCTATACCCTAATACCTGAAGCCCAGAAGACACAAGTGGAAGAAGAACCTGCTTTGACAGCTCCTGCTCAGGTGGCTTCTGCTCAGGAAACTCCTGTTCGGGCAACATGAAACCGTAATATCCTCTCCGTCAGTTAAATGATTGACTTCCTCCTCTAAGTAAAAATGGTGACTGCTCCATGGGTATGAAAATTAAAAAAACAAAACCAGTACAAGTCGGCAAAGTAACTATCGGTGACGGAAAACCCATCGCTCTGGTCGCAGGACCCTGTGTGATCGAGTCTGCAAACCATGCGCTGAAAACAGCGGAAAAACTCAAACGCATAACCAGCGACGCCGGTGTCCCTTTCATCTTTAAAGCGTCCTACGATAAAGCCAACCGCTCTTCGATCGATTCTTTCCGTGGGCCGGGATTGACCAAAGGCCTGGCCATTCTTGAAAAAATAAAAAATGAACTGGATGTGCCTGTCCTCTCAGACGTGCATACGGAGGAACAAATTGAACCCGCCGCTCAGGTTCTCGATATCTTACAAGTTCCAGCGTTTTTATGCCGTCAGACAGATATGCTGGTGAAAGCGGCTAAAACGGGGCGGACGGTCAATGTCAAAAAAGGACAGTTCATGGCGCCATGGGATATGAAAAATGTCGTCGACAAATTATCAAAAAGTGGTTGTAAGAAAATACTGCTCACTGAACGTGGGTTCATGTTTGGCTATAACAATCTAGTGGTGGATATGCGCTCCCTCGCGCTCATGCGTGAGTTGGGTTATCCCGTAGTCTTCGATGCCACACACAGCCTGCAACTCCCGGGCGGCCAAGGCACTAAAAGCGGCGGACAAAAAGAGCTTGTTCCCGACCTCGTGCGTGGCGCTGTTGCTGTGGGATGCGATATGCTCTTCATGGAAGTTCATCCTAATCCGGACAAAGCGAAGTCTGACGGACCCAATATGCTCAAGCTATCTCACCTGCCCGAACTCCTCGAACAGATCAAAACCCTTGATTGGGCCGTCCGCAATTCGTCTAAATAAATTTGCCATACTGCGTTTCTGGAAGAATTGAACCATAGATAAACACAGATGCCTGCTCAGAGCATAAGCGTGGAGAAAGCGGATAAATGATCCCTCTCCCCTGGAGGGAGAAGGATCTATCGAAGGAACACTCATCATGTTCACTAACACCCGTATTTTTCTGTTCCTCTTACTCACAGTATTCTTATCAACGTCGCCTCTCCACGCGCAAACCAAGGGACAGTGGAAAGAACTTCCTGCCACTCCTGATAAACGCACCGAAGTTGCGGTGGCCGTACTCGATAACAAAATTTATATCGTTGGCGGATTCAACCAGCGAGGAATCGCTAGTCAGGTGGATGTTTGGAGTCCTGAATCAGGTGAATGGTCCAGGATCGCTCCTCTGCCTCAACCCCTTCACCACACCACGGCTTCGGCAGTCAATGGCAAGCTATATGTGGTCGGCGGATTCACCTCTGGCATGTGGACACCGGTCAACACAACTTATGAATACGACCCGGCAAAACACGAATGGACCGAAAAAGCCCCCATGCCAACCGAACGAGGAGCGCTGGCGGCTTCAGTGATCGACAACAAAATTTATGTTGTTGGCGGAGCCAACCGAAAAATATTTTCCCTCGTTAACACTCCCGCGCTGGAAGTTTATGATCCGTTAAAAAACACCTGGAAAAAACTCGCGCCACTGCCCACGCCACGGGACCACCTCACAACATCCTCACTCAATGGAAAACTGTACGCCCTAGGCGGACGCATCGATGTGGATTATCACGACAACCTGGATGCCAATGAAGTCTACGATCCTAAAACCAATCGCTGGGCCAAACAAGCCCCCCTGCCAACAAAACGAAGCGGTATCACATCTCAGGTGTTAGACAAAAGAATCCTCGTGTTCGGTGGTGAATCCGGCGAGGGGACCTTTACCGAAAACGAAGCCTACGATCCGAAAACAGATTCATGGGAAACACTGACACCCATGCCGGAAGGCAGACATGGTCTGGGTTCTGCACGTTACAAAAAAAAGATACATTTATTTGCTGGCGGACCCAATCCGGGTGGTGGCGGAAGTGACACACATACGATTTTTAATATTGATAAGAAATAATAGGGATACCTTTGCATAAGTCTAGAAATAAAATAACGAGATCCTTCGACAAACTCAGGATGACAAAATAACGCCCACTTGTCATTCTGAGGAGCGTTAGCGGCGAAGAATTTAGGGTTACGCCCTATGCTGTGTACCAGCGCAAAGGTCTCGGAAAGTACTTGAAGAGGGATGAAGGTAGCTCTCCAAAATGGGGAGCCGGAGAGGAAATGCTTTTTGGCTTTCGCCTTGGCACGCCACAGTTTGGACCTTGGAGGTCCAAACTGTTGGAGGAGGCAGTGCCAATTCGAATCTTCATCCGTATACAAAGCAAGCCCCATGCCAATCGCACAAACAGCCCACAAAAACACAGACTAACTGTTATTTTATAATAGGTTATGTTAGTGTCCTCATTGAGGCCTCCGTCAAATTTTCAAGCGAATTCAGGAAATATTGGCCCTCCCCCGTCAAAAACTTCCTATATTTTCAGAAAATCTGTTATTTGGAATTGTTGGGAGCCTGCAAAAACACCCTTAAAAAACCTGTCATGTTGCGGGTGGCTTTCTGGCTTTGCACGCCCAGGGATATGAATGTTTTTATGGTTTGGGGATGGGTGGCGACATACCACCCGGCTTTCAGTTTTGAGACTTCTCCATCTTCGCCTATAAATGAACTGACATCGACCAGGGATTGATCGGCGGTATCGCTGATCGCTCTTACTGAAAGGAAAGGAATGTTTCTTTCGGTTGTGCGGGCTATCAGCACAGATGTTTCCATATCGACGGCAATCGCTCCATGGCGCGTTCCCAGCATGCGTTTTGATTCTGGATCGGCAGCGGGTTCATCAACGGTTACTAATGGACCACGGTGAAGGGAAAATTCATCGGAAAAAGACAATGCCTCAACGCGGGCCAGCAGATCAGAACCTATTGTGTAACCGATGCCTCGGTTAGAATGAGCATCTTCCAATACACGGTCTGCGACAACGATATCGCCCACTTTTAATTTGGAATCCAAGCCTCCAGCGTATCCGATCGATAGGATCAACGACGGATTCACCAGCTTCAACACTTCTTCCAGTGCGTTCAAGGCACAATCTTTACCAACACCTGTCCGCACGAGTGCAATGCTGGCTCCCTCCCAGTTTCCCTTCCAGACATCCGCCCGCCCGGCTTTAATCTGTTCTTCAACTGACATCGCCCGCCGGATACCATTGATCTCTTCGCGCAGTGCGCCCAGTATGCAAATTGGTTGATCCATTTTCCTATCCGGCTCTGTTGATAATCAATTCATAGAAATTAAACAGCAAAGACGTCTGGGAAGCAAAGAAATAGTTTTTAGTTCCTTATTCACCTTGCCCCCGCTACCAACGGTGTGTTAGCTTGTGGGATTCAACTTTGAGAGGAAACATGGCTAAACAAAAACACATTATTCCTGTACGCAACGGTGAAAAGCTGGAACTTACTGTTGATAGCCAGGGTTCCAGCGGCGACGGCATTTGTAGACATGAAGGATATACGATATTTGTTCCCGGAGGCCTCCCTGGCGATCAGGTCTTCGCTGAGGTGATTAAAACCACACCACGATTTGGAGTGACTCGCATTATTGAACGGCGCGTCGCCTCACCCGACCGCGTGGAGCCCCCCTGCCCTGTATTTGCACAATGCGGCGGGTGCAAGCTACAGGACTTGAAATACGAAAAACAAATGGCGTTCAAGGTCGAGGTCGTAAAGGATGCGTTAAAACATATCGCTGGACTCGAATCGCCATCTATCCGTCCCATCCCCGCTGAGCAAACTTACCATTACAGGAACAAGGGTAGCTTTGCCGTACAGAAAGAAGGTGGATTCCTTCGCATGGGATTTTTCAAGCAGGGCTCTCACGATGTAGTCAGTACAGAAAAATGTGAGATTCTCCCTGACCCCATCAACGAGGCCAAGGAATGGATTCGGGAACTTCTCATCAAACACCATGTCTCTGTTTACAACGAACGAAACCACCATGGATTATTTCGTGAATTGGTAATTCGCCACTCTGCACAAACGAATCAGTTGCTGATTGGGCTGGTGACGACACCGGGAGAATTCCCTGAAGAATTTTTAACAGACCTCACAGCCAAGGACCCGCGTGCCGGTTTGAATGTCTGCGGTATTGTGCAAAACATTAACTCGCAAAAAACGAATGTCATTCTTGGAAAAGACACGCGCGTTCTGTGGGGCGCAGGGGGACTGAATGAAAAGCTTGGTGAATTGAACTTCCGGCTTTCGCTGACTTCTTTTTTTCAAGTTCACCCTGAACAAACTATCAGGCTATTTGATATCATAAAGGAATGGACGAAAAATATCTCAGGCCGAATTCTGGATGCTTATTGCGGAGTGGGGGCGATCAGCTTATGGCTGGGTAAATCGGGACTGCGTGTCGTCGGCATTGAAGAATTGCCCCAGGCGGTGGACGATGCTCGTGCTAGCGCAACTGCCAACGGCATTGACTCCTGCTCCTTCACACAGGGAAAAGTAGAGGAACATATCAGAAAGTTTAAAGGACAGGATATTGAAACAGTAATTTTAGACCCGCCCCGTAAAGGATGTGCGGAAAAGGTACTTCAGGCCGTTGCAGAAATTTCACCACAACGAGTCATTTATGTTTCCTGCAATCCATCCACACTTGCCCGGGACCTCGCCCGCCTGGAAGGGTATCGCATTGACGACATTGCCGTGATCGATTTATTCCCACAGACGCAACACGTAGAGACCGCAGTTTTATTGAACTTACGCGATGCCTGATGGCTGGGAACCGTTGACAAGTATCACCTGATATTTGTCAATCCAGTTGTCTTGTCGTACCCTTAAGTATGCTTACCAACGTCAAAATCGAACTTCTAAAAAAAAATCGATCTGTTCCAGTCTTACGATGTGAATACATTGGGACAACTGATTGACCATTGCGAGGAAATCATCCTTGCGCCAAACGAAATTCTGTTCAAAGAAGATTCCCTCGAAACAGCAATGTACCTGATCCTTTTGGGGGAGGTAGAAATATATAAGGGCCCAAAACAGATGGCTCTGATTGAAGCCAGCCTCAACCATGTAAAAGGAGTCAAGGTTCCATACATCAAAACCAAACAGGATATCCTACCGATCATTCGTGAAACAGTAAAAGGAATTTCTACCCACAAATACATGGTCGGGAAAAAATTGATATTCAATCCAAGGGCGACAACCTCAGTGCAAGTTTCAACGCGCTTGATATTAAGAGAGTGCTCCAGAATCTAGTCATCAACGCGGGCTATGTAACGGAAGATGACGGCACTATAGTGATTTCCG
>Ga0163108_10003413_pt1 | contig 11287 bp, 10 predicted proteins | sample Fk1155metaG_FD_109644 | JGI IMG/M metagenome (GOLD analysis project Ga0163108, IMG submission 109644) | Marine microbial communities from the Central Pacific Ocean - Fk160115 155m metaG | ecosystem: Environmental > Aquatic > Marine > Oceanic > Photic zone | place: The Central Pacific Ocean...
GTGGAGACTCTTGGGATGGTTCGACCTACGAATACGGGACTGAGCCTGAAGCCGGAGAAGAGTACGGCGACGAAGAACTGTCACAGCTGTTTTATGGTTCCGGTGGAGGAGGGGTGTGGAACGGAGGCACCGATGATGAAGGCGAAGATCCCGGACCCGGCGGCGACGGTGCAGGAATTCTCTGCATTGGTGCGGGTAGCATTGAGACCGAAGGGGAAAACACGATCACCGCAGACGGAGACAGCACTGAACACTGGTCGGAAGGAACCTGGACTTACGGGGCGGGTGGAGGTGCAGGCGGTTCATTGTTTTTGATCGCCGACACAGTCGCTTTGGCGGAAGGTTCCATCTCGGCGCAAGGTGGATATGGCGAGAGCACCCATGAACGTGTCGGTGGTGACGGGGGTGTCGGTCGAGTGCGCATTGACTGTGACACTTGCAACGGGCTGGAGGCCTCGGACGCGTCTGTTGAAGAGGCGTTGGCAGCTGTGTCGGAACCCGATCCGGGAGCCACCGAATCGCCTTATGATTGATCGGTTTACGGTTGGGGGCTTGATGGTGCGGCAAAGCTACCGTCTTGCGCGACGGAAATCCCCGTTGATGGGAAATCTTCACTGGAAAGCATCCGGATGAGGTCTATGCCTTGGCCTTCATCGTCCATTTTGGGAATCCCGGCGTCCACTTGCTTGGTCGGGATGATCTTACCGTGCACAAACGTACCATCTGCCGCCATTGTGACTTCAACGATGGCACCGATGCCAGTGACACCGGACAGATTGAATCGCCCGTACGTGGCGAAATTGCCGAGAGAATAGAGAATCAACCGTTCATTGTAGACCTCAGCACCACGCAAGACGTGGGGGCCGTGACCAATCACCAAGTCCGCACCTGCATCAATGACGGTGTGGGTGAATTCACGTAAATTTCCACGGTCTTCGCCATAAAAGGTCTCTTTTCCGATGGGGACATGCAGTGCTTTTCGCCCTTCGGCGCCGCCGTGAAATGAGACCAATACCAAGTCGTGGTCCGTTCCAAGGGCGCGGACCAGTGCCGCTGCCGTTTCATGATCTCCGAGAAAATGCGAAGAACGAGCTGTATGGAAGCCGATGACGGCGATTTTGAGTCCATTGATCTGGATGGACGCGATATCGCCTGGGCGTCCGGTGTGGGCAATGTTGAGTTTGTCCAGATGTGCTTCTGTTTCTTCACGGCAAGCAGGTCCAAAATCTCCACCATGATTGTTTGCCGTGCTCATGACATCGAATCCAGACTCCTGGTAGCGCGGAGCGAGGCTGGATGGTGAACGAAATGCGTAGCAACTACCGGCGGGTGCATTGGGTTTGCATTTTTCGGTTTTGCCCGTATCGCAGATCGGTCCTTCGAGGTTGCCAAAGGTAAAGTCCGCATCTCGCAGTGCATCGCTTACATCGGCGAATATGCCCTTCGCGTGGTTTTCTGGGAGATATCCATCAGGAAAATCGGTTCCGATCATGAGATCCCCTACCGCTCGCAAACGAACCGTGGTTCCAGGGGGTACCGGCGATTTGTAGGTGGGTGCTGCTGTGTTCCTTCCTTTGGCGAGCAATGTTTTCAGGCCTTGATTGTCCTTTGCCTGTGCAAGGTATCTTTTCAGGCCTTGGCGCTCCGGATCTGCGTCTTGGACCGCAGTCCATTGTGTCACTACGCCATCCCAATCCCCTTGTAGCCACAGCGCCCAACCCATCTCCCAACGGCAATCGATGGCGTCCGGCTGCTGCTCTGAGATGCAACGCTCAAATTCCAGGACCGCCATTTTGGGTCTTTTGTTGTGAAGCAACGCAACACCAGCTTGGTGCGCTTCGGAGTGTGTTGGCCCTTCCGAAACGACGTTTTCTACCTGTTCAGGCGCGTTTGCTTGGACAGTGAGAGTCCAAAATACAATCAGAGTGAAGAGGGTCGACATGGTGTTGTGTGTCCGTTGGCATTCGAGGTGTAAACATGGGTTCTGTTAAACACGCATAACCGGTGAAAATCACCGTTCAATTTGCTATCAGCCCCCCCCCTGCGAAAGTCGCGGAAACGGGTTAAGAAAAGCCATTGAACGTGACCACCATAAATTGTCTGGAAAAGCCGTATGACCGAGATTGAAGGCATCGCGAGAAACCTGTCTCCCATCGACATCGAAGAGGAGATGAGGTCGTCCTATTTGGATTACTCCATGTCGGTCATCATTGGGCGTGCGCTGCCCGATGTGCGAGATGGTTTGAAGCCAGTCCATCGGCGCATTCTGTACGCCATGTTTCGTGAAGGATTGCTGTCAAATCGTCGCTATTCAAAATGTGCAGGTGTCGTGGGTGAGGTTTTAAAGAAGTACCATCCTCACGGTGATAGCGCGGTTTATGATGCTTTGGTGCGAATGGCGCAGCCGTGGAACATGCGTGCACCCTTGGTGGACGGACAGGGGAACTTCGGTAGTGTGGATGGCGATCCGGCGGCAGCCTACCGGTACACCGAATGCAAGATGAAGCGGTTGGCAGAGGAATTGCTTTCCGACATTGACAAAGACACGGTGAACTTTGGGCCCAACTTCGACGGGGCCACGGAAGAGCCTCTCGTTTTGCCCGCAGCGTACCCCAACTTGTTGGTGAATGGTTCTGACGGCATCGCGGTGGGCATGGCAACCAAAATCCCCCCACACAATTTGGGGGAGATTATCGATGGTGTCATCGCGGTCAGTCAGAATCCGGAAATCAGCACAGAAGAGTTGATGGAGATCATTCCAGGACCGGACTTTCCAACTGCGGGAACGATCTATGGTCGAATGGGTATTCGTGAGGCCTATGATTCTGGACGTGGGCGGGTGATCGTTCGCGGAAACGCAACCTTCGAAAAGATGGAAGGCAATCGTTGGTCGATCATCATCGATCAGCTGCCTTTTCAGGTCAACAAGGCGAGACTGGTCCAAGAGATAGCCGAATTGGTCAAAACAAGTCGCGTAGAGGGCATTAGTGCTCTTCGAGATGAGAGTGACCGACGGGGTATGCGGGTTGTTGTTGAGCTCAAGCGTGACACGGTTCGAGAAGTGGTGTTGAACAAATTGTTCAAGCACACTGCCTTACAGAGCACATTTGGTGTGATTTTGCTGGCGATTGTGCAACGGCGACCCATGGTGTTGTCATTGCGCGAGATGCTGGTTCATTATCTGCAGCACCGACGCGACGTCACGGTGCGGCGTTGTCGCTATCAATTGCGGAAAGCGCTTGAAAGAAAGCATATTCTTGAAGGCTATTTGATTGCGCTCGACAATCTCGATGAAGTCATCGCATTGATTCGAGCCAGCCAGACGCCCGAAGAAGCCCGCCAAGGGTTGGTCGGCCGATTCCATCTGTCCTTGGTACAAGCACAAGCCATTCTCGACATGCGGCTTCAACGCTTGACTGGAATGGAACGGGCCAAGATTGAAGCGGAATATGCAGAATTGGAACAAACCATTGGCGAATTGCGGGCCATCTTGGATTCGGAACCTCGTCTGATGGAAGTGATCCGAGATGAACTCATAGCGATTCGTGATCGATATTCCGATCCGCGTCGCACTATGATCACCGATGCATCTGGAGAGGTCTCGATTGAGGACTTGATCGAGGACAAAGAGCAAGTGATCACGCTTTCGGTCAACGGATATATCAAGCGTTCCGACCACCAGGAATACCAGGAACAGCGCAGAGGAGGTTTCGGCCGCCGGGGAATGAAAACCCGGAACGAAGACGAGGTAAAGGAACTTTTCTTGGCTCGTACTTTGAGTAATTTGCTCGTTTTTACCACCCACGGATGGGTGTATAAGGTTCCGATTTACCGGATTCCGGAGGCCGGTCGGGTCGCTAGAGGCATTCCAATCGTCAATCTGGTTCAACTTGAGCCTGAGGATGACATTGCGTCTGTGCTGACCGTGCGTTCGTTTGATGAAGAACAAGACTTGCTGTTCTGTTCGCGGAAGGGTCTGGTAAAGCGGACGCGTTTGCGTGAATACAAAAACCTTCGATCGAATGGTATGCGTTCATACGACTGTGCGGATGGTGATGAGTTGCTTTCCGTGTCTGTGGCTCGGACCTCACAACACACGCTTGTGGTGACGCAGAATGGAATGTCGATCCGGTTCCCGGGGATCAATGCTCGTGGAGAGTTGGAAGTGCGTCATATGGGCAGAATCGCCCGAGGCGTTCGCGGCATCACCCTCAAGGGTGACGATCAGATCGCCGGAATGCAGGTTTTGGAAGATGATGAAGATTTGCTGCTGCTGACAGTGACCTCACGTGGTTTTGGAAAGCGGACGATGTTGTCGGAATACCGAGTCCAAGGACGAGGAGGCTCGGGCATTATCAATATTCACACCGGTGAACGGAATGGGCAGGTTGTCGGTAGCCTACAGGTGCACAACGACGACAAGATCATGATCATCACGGACACCGGCCGTGTCATCAAGTGTCCTGTGGTGAACATCCGCGCGTCGGGTCGGAATACCAAGGGTGTACGGTTGATGAGAGTCGAGGAGGATGAGCGGGTTGTGAGTGTCGCACGGGTCATCGAACAAGACGAAGTGGAAGACGAAGAACTTCTCTCATCAGAAGAATAGCGACTGATTTCATGGTTGCACACTTGGTGTGCTGCCTGCTACTTTTCTGAATCCTGCGACACATCGTGCTTTTTGCGTTCGAGACGTTGAGGCGATACCACGCTGGTCTGTGATCACGGAATCATCTCGATGGGGTCATGTTGATCAAAAACTGGAACAACACTGAAGTTCGATATTTGGGTCTGGGCGCCATGAAAACCCTGGCCGTATCGGGTTTGCTGGTCGCATGGTGGTGTGGCCCGTTGTCTCCTGTGGTTCTCGACAGGCCAGCGATGCAGGTCGCCAAGGGCGATTTCGAAGAGGCAATTGTTGACTACAAGCAAGTTGCCCATGGCTGGGGAACGGATTCGGTCCGAGAGGAAGCTTCGTGGAGGGCGGCGCAGACTTCGGCGATTGCCACCACGGATACACATCGCACGTTGGGCCTTTTGCGGGAATTTTTATCCGAGTGGCCGAATTCAAACTGGGCAAGTGAGGCCAACGCATTGCTTGCTGATCAATACCAGGTTGCCCTGTCGGACATGGGAAGGGCGGCGGACAGTTTTCGAACCGCTGCCCAGATGGATCCTGACCATATGCAAGCCGGAGATTGGTGGTTGCGCGCTGGGGAGGCCTATTGGGCCATGGGAAAACGCGCTGAAGCGGCTTCAGCATTCGAGTCGGCAACGCCGTTTCCAGATGTCGCCGGGCGCGCCTGGTTGGCCTTGGGTCGCATCCATTTGAAGGACGATCCATCACTGGCGTACGAAGACTTTGGTATGGCGCTTGACCACGCGAACACGGATTCAGGGCGCTCTTTGGCGCGATTGGGTGCGGTGACCGCGTTGGAGCGTTTGCAGAAATGGCATGCGGCATTGGCCGAATTGGATGCTGCCATTGAAGACGGTGATCAGGATATCGCCATTGTGCGGCGGCGTCATCGAATGCGTGCTGCCTATCAAATGCACGAAGGTGGTTGATTTTGGTGGCTGGACACTTGTTTTCCGGGTTGCGACTCCACCTGCTATTTGGCTTCGCGATGGGTTGTCAGCCCGCCGAGGAGATCGATGCCGACACGGGTGAAACGTTCCACGTGGAACATACGGATACGGGCAGCGATATCGCAGACTTGGATTCTTCCTTGCTGCCGGCTGCTGAGTCGCCATGTCGAGAACCCGAGTTGTTCCAGGTAAAACGCATCGTGGATGGAGATACGGTGGTGGTTTTGGGCGGTTGGGGAGAAGAAAACGTACGGCTCATCGGCATCGATGCAAATGAGATTGGGTATGACGGTGAGCAGAGCGAGTGTTGGGCTGAAGAAGCCAAAGAATTCCTCGAGCAAGAACTCGTCGACACCAAGGTTTGGCTCAGTTTTGATGTGGAATGTGAAGACGATTATGAACGCACGCTTGCCTATGTGCACACCGGCATCTCGTCACAAGATTTCGTTCAGCGGGTGTTGTTGCAGGGAGGGTACGTATCGACCTTCACGGTTGAACCCAATTCCACCTTTTCCGAAACTTTTTTGTCCGATGAGGGACAGGCGATGAAAGGGGAGGTTGGGATGTGGGGTGCCTGCCAGCGGTGAAGGATGTGGTTAGGCCGTATCCATGATGGATAACAATAAAACTCTCTTGGCCCGTGCCCAGCGTGTAATTCCCGGTGGAGTCAACTCCCCTGTTCGAGCATTTGCTGCTGTAGAGGGCAACCCGCCCTTTATCGCGCGCGGTGACGGCAATTTTATGGTCGACGAAGATGGACGTCGGTTCATTGACCTCGTCGGATCTTGGGGACCATTGATTTTTGGGCACTCGGATCCAGACGTCGTGGCGGCGCTGGCGGATGCGGCAACCAAGGGGACCAGCTTTGGTTCCCCTACGCAGGCTGAGGTGGTTTTTGCCGAGGAGCTGTGCGAGGCGCATCCGGCGTTGCAGATGGTGCGACTGTGTTCGTCGGGCACCGAAGCAACCATGCATGCGCTTCGTTTGGCACGTGGTTTTACCGGACGAGACAAAATCGTAAAGCTCGATGGTTGCTACCATGGGGCCCATGATTCTGTTTTGGTGGCCGCTGGTTCGGGTGTTGTCACCTTCGCGAAGCCTGGTTCCCCCGGAATCCCTGAGGCGGTGGCTGGACTGACGTTGACCGCACCATTTGGCGACGCGGATGCGGTGGAATCGCATTTGGCCTCCGAAGACGTCGCAGCGGTCATTCTCGAAGCAGTCCCAGGAAATATGGGATGCATTCGTCCTCCCACTGGATACTTGGATCGGCTCAAGAAAATCACTGAAAATACCGGTACTATGCTTATTATCGACGAAGTCATGACGGGATTTCGCTTGGCCTTGGGCGGAGCATGTGAACGGTATGATGTAACGCCAGATTTGGTCACTCTTGGCAAGATAGTGGGTGGCGGACTGCCCTTGGCGGCATTTGGTGGAAGGCGTGACATCATGGAACATTTGAGCCCCGCGGGCCCTGTGTACCAGGCGGGCACGTTGTCGGGCAATCCGTTGGCGGTTGCAGCTGGGCTGACGGTGCTCCGGAAACTTCGTCCTGAAATCTATGTCCGCTTGGAAGAGTTGGGGGCCCGACTGGAGCGAGAATTGGCGGGATCAATTGATGCGGCGGGTGCTTCGATGACACGTGTGGGATCGATGTTTACGATCTTCTTCAAATCGTCACCTCCCGTTCACTTTGAAGAAGTCAAACAATGCGATTTCAACGCCTTTGGTAGATTCCATAGGTTGGCACTCGATAATGGTGTCTACATGCCGCCTTCACAATATGAGGCAGCGTTCCTGCCGGCGTCTCTGAGAGACATCGAAATGACGCAGATCGTCAGTGGAATCGCCGCAGCGTTGCGCGCCCATTGACTGTGCAGAGGCAACTTGATAGACGGAGCGCCCTCCTGGGTAGCAACCACCCAAGGGTGATGGGATGTTGAATCCCAGCACTGTGAGGAAAATTGGTCTGACTTTCGCAGCGATTACCCAAATGGCCATCACGGTCGTACTCGGTATCTTTCTCGGCGGTTGGCTCGATTCTCTTCACTCTATAGGGCCTCTTTTCCTCTTTACACTTTCCCTTGGCGCACTTGTCTTTGGCATGACGCGCTTGACCCGAACCCTGAACCAAATCAATCAAGATGAACGTTAATCCACGCACGATTTCTTCGGTATCGATCGTCCTTTTGGGACTGATGGTATGTGGGGCGTGGTGGCGAGTGGACGTGAATTTTGCTGCGGGTGTCGCGATGACGGGTGGTGTCATGATGGGCAACTTTTTGGCGTGGACCTGGATTATTCGGCGTGTGATGCAAGGCACGTTGTCTGAAGACACGGGCACAGTCGTTCAGGCAGCCATTGTTCTTGGGTTGAAATTCTTACTCATCGCCGGCACCACACTGGGTCTGGTGATTTTCTTCCCGCCGGTATCCGTCCTGGTCGGAAGTTCTGTCGTAGTGGCGGCCATCATGGCGCATGCAGCGGCTGGAACTTTGACTGAACTACAGGTCGGGGAGGTCTGATGTACCATTATTCTTGGGTTCAGCTAATGGAAGGGGCCGTTCATGCGTTGAACGGGCTCGGACTTTCAGGCGACGAGCCTCTGGCGGTTTTGTGGAGCTGGCTGGTTGCCTTGTTCCTGATGGTTCTTGGATTGGTTGGCCGTCTTGGATTGAACAAGGCTCGCGCTCGCGGCGGAATGCTGCAATATGTGCCCAGCACTGGTCTGAGCATTGTTCACGTGTTTGAAATCTACATTGAGTCCATTCTGAACATGGCCACATCGGTCCTGAGTCTCAAAGACGCCAAGAACTACTATTGGCTCGTTGGTGGCTTGTTTATCTATATATTCTTCAGCAATATTCTCGCAGTGGTTCCAGGCGGAATGGCGCCCACAAGCAATATTAGTAACAATCTTGCGATGGCGCTGGTGGTGTTCGTGGTGTTCAACGTTGAGGGTGTTCGACGGAACGGTCTTGGCTATTTCAAGCACATGGCTGGTCCAGTCTGGTGGCTTGCGCCCTTTATCTTTGTCATTGAGCTCATCGGAGTATTGGTTCGTCCAGCCTCGTTGAGTCTTCGTTTGATGGGCAACATGGTTGGTGACCATACGGTTTTTGGCGTCATGTCAGAACTGGTGCCAGTTGTGGTTCCATCCATTTTCCTGGGATTGGGAATTTTCATCTCATTCCTACAAGCTTTTGTTTTTACCCTGTTGGCGGCCATCTACATCGCAATGTCGGTGGCCCATGAGGAACACTGAGTTTTTTGGCGTTCCTTTTTTTTCCCTGCCCGTGTCCTGGATGATTCAATCATCGGGTCACAACGTTCTCCCAATTGGAGGAGTAATGAAGTCCAAGCTGTACACTGTGCTTCCCGTAATGGTCGCCCTGATGTTTTTCTCGATGCCCGCTCTTGCCGAAGAGGCTGCCTCTGGTGGCGACAATCTGTGGCGAGGCTATCTCGCCATTGGTGCCGGAATTGGTATGGGTATCGCCGCTCTCGGTGGTGGAATCGGCCAAGGTATTGCTGCTGGTAATGCCCTGTCCGGTATCGCTCGCAATCCAAACGCATCGGGCAAGATCTTCACCCCGATGATCATTGGTTTGGCTCTTATCGAGTCTCTTGTCATCTACGCCTTGGTTATCAGCTACCTGCTGGTATCGATGCTCTAGAGCGATAAGCACTAGAACAGGCGTTCCCACACCTCTTTTGTAGAGGCGAATAAGGGAGGTCCGCAAGGGCCTCCCTGTTTTGGTTTGGGAAGAAGAAGTCAATCCAATGAGGAAGATTGCTCGGGCCGAGCGCGTTGCACGCTTATCGGATACCTTTTTGGGAAATCGACTCGGTGGTTTCCGCGTATGACCAAACAGGGACTCCGGAAACACGATTACAGGTCGATGAGGTGAACATGAACGCGATGAAACTCCATGTACTTGGCTCCAAGATAGCAGTTGTCATGCTGGTTGCGTCTGTTGGCGCGCCGGCATGGGCGAAGCGCAAGAAAAACAAAAAGCCGGTCGCACCACCCGTCGGGTGGCAAACAGAAGAAGGTTGGGCCCATCATTGCTACTACCCACCTGATTTCGGTGCCATGGCGGATGGGCCGCGACGGATGGCCCGGTCCGAAGTGCTGGATGCGATGATCAGTCAATGGAATGGTGACCGAGAAGATGGCGTCTCTTTTGACGAAGAGAAAGTGATGTCAGTGGAAACGGTTTTGTTGGGTCGCCCAGAAAAGATCGAAACGGTGTCCGTGGAGAACCTAGAAGAGTGCAAAAAATCAGCAACCGGAGCGGGTACGGGTGCTTGGGGCAGTTGGATAAAATCTCGGCCAGGAGTATTGACGGCAGGAGAGTGTCTGACACCCTTTACCTACACCATGTTCGATTATCTGGAGATTGGTGATGGTTGGCAGCGAACACTGCCCATTTGTGGTGGTGATGAGGTGCGCATTAGCGGAACGGTCCGAGACAAATACCGTCTTTCCGAAAGTTCGCCCTGGATCAACGTGGAAGGTGATCCCAATCAGCCCACACTGGGCTCAGCAGAGCACGAGTGCAATCTCGAAGAGTGTTTCGCGGGTATGCTGATCATGCGCTACGTCACGAATTCAGGTGTCACGACCATCTATGCGGTGGGAAGTGAACTCATATTCGAAGCACCGGAAGATGGTGAGATCAGCTATCGCATCAATGATTACACGTTTTATGACAATGTATACTACCAAAAAGGTTCATTGATTGATCATACGGCAATCGAGATCTCACCAGCGCAATAGTGTTGACTCTCCACAGGTTTGGGAGCGGAGAGAATGAGACACTGGTCGTTCAAAAAGGTTCTCTTCTCGCTGGTACCGATGGCGGTCCTGTTCGGGGGTACCGAGTTGGGCCTCCGCGCCGCGGGATGGCCCCAACCAGATGGTGCCTTTGCGCATAACGAGCCGTTTTGGGTCATGGATAAGGATTTGGACAATGAGTCCATTTCGCACAACGAGGAGGATTCTTCCTTTTCAGTTACCACAGACGCGCATGGGCTCCGGGTGCCTGTACCCGCGCAAGACAAGAGACCTGGACTGTACCGGATCATGACATTGGGCTGCTCGACGACATTTGGTTGGGGGGTCAATGACGACGAAACCTATCCGGCTGTTTTGCAGGATTTGATCGACAAACAAGGTCTGGAATCTACAGAAGTCATCAACGGTGGCCAACCGGGCTATTCGAGCTTTCAGGGTGTGTGGTTTTGGGAGCGAGTGCTCAAGCATTTCGAGCCAGATGTTGTCTTGATTGGATACGTAGTTCAGGATGCACGAAAAGCGGCCTACACTGATTTGAGCCAAGCCATCCTGCAAAAAGACCATCGATTCTTGAAAGATCATGTTCTATACAACAGTCGGTCCTATGTGGGGCTTCGGTCTCTGTTGGGATCGATTCAGGTCAAGGCAAAAGAGCGAGAAAGTCAGGATGAAGGTGGTGTATACCGTGTTCCTCCCGCAGAGTATTCGGCCAATCTTCGCACCCTCATCGAATTGGTCCAAGAGGAAGGCGCCTCTCCGGTGTTGTTCGGATATCCCTTGGAGCGGGAGGGATATACCCAAGGACACCGTCGGATCATGCAAGCGGCTGGCGAAATGATTGACGTGCCCTATTTGAATCTTCAGCCGGATATGGAAACAGCGAGCCGAACAGCA
>Ga0163108_10003414_pt1 | contig 11286 bp, 8 predicted proteins | sample Fk1155metaG_FD_109644 | JGI IMG/M metagenome (GOLD analysis project Ga0163108, IMG submission 109644) | Marine microbial communities from the Central Pacific Ocean - Fk160115 155m metaG | ecosystem: Environmental > Aquatic > Marine > Oceanic > Photic zone | place: The Central Pacific Ocean...
GGAGCAGCCAATAATGAAACTAAGAACACATCTTTTATATTAACTCCATTATTTTTAATTAAATTTATAGCCGCAATTGATGAATTACCAGTTGCAAGCATAGGGTCAAGTACTAAAACTTTTTTATTTTTTGTTTTTGGTAGTTTAAATAAATATTCTACGGGCTCATATGTTTGTTCGTCACGGTATAGACCTATATGACCCTTTTCTGCATCAGGTAAAAATTTAACAAAACCTTCTAAAAGTCCAAGTCCGGCTCGTAAAATCGGAACAAGAATTACTTGTTGAGCTAAATCTTTGCCAGCTGTTTTTGCTAGCGGTGTATAAATATTAATCTTTTTGAATGATAAATACTTCAATACCTCAGCAGCTATTAAATAACTTGCCTCATTCATGGTTTGTCTAAATAGAGAGTTTGAAGTTTTTTTATTTCTTAAAATCGTCATTTTATAATCTAAAAAAGATGATTTAATTGATGTAATCATAATTATATTACATATATATGTTTGTTCATAAGAGCAATGCGGATATTTATATTTCTTACACTGTCAATTTTGGTTTGGGGATGTTCTACTGTTGAAGTAACTAAAGAAGTAATTAAAGTTACAAACACTATCACCGATAAAATAAAAAAGCCTGTAACAAAAAAAGAAAATACTAAAAAAGTTGTTTTGGATGAAATAATTAATGAAGAAGAAATAGAAAAGGAAATAGAGGTTATTGAAAAAAAACAAAAAGAAGAAGAAAACATAGTTGAAAGTCAACAAAAATTAGCTGAATTAAATTTTATCGGAAAAACAGAAAATAATATTTTAGATATACTGGGTAAAGCAAAGCTAACTAGACTAGATGGATCTGTCTACACACTTCGTTATGATAGTAATAGTTGTAGATTATTTTTATTTTTTAATGAAAAAATAAAAAATAAAAGAGTTGAGTATTTTGAGTTAAGAAATACTAAGGCTGAACTATTAGACTCAAAGCTGTCAATAGAAAATTGTTATAAGGAATTTAAATTAATTAATTAATTTTATTGAATTTCAATTAATAGATCTTTTGTTTCAACATTGTCTCCAGAACTAACATATAGTTTTTTTATTGTACCGCTCCTCTCTGCAGTAATAGTTGTTTCCATTTTCATTGCTTCAATAACTAAAATTCTGTCACCTTTAATTATTTTTTCACCTTCACTAACAAATACTTTTGCTACTTGTCCTGGAAGAGGGGATCCTACTTGATTTAAGTTTTCATCTTCAGCCTTAACTTTTTTTGCAACATTTTTTGAAAATTCTTTATTAATTATTTCTATGGTTCTTGGTTGTCCATTTAATTCAAAAAAAACTGAGCTTGTACCATTGGCATTAGGTTCTCCTTTTGCTAAATAACGAACAATAAGATTTTTTCCCTTATCGATTGGTAAAGAATATTCCTTATCAGGAAGTGGCCCATAAAAAAATAGCTCTGTTGACAAAATAGATGTATCGCCAAAAGTTTGACGATGTTTTGTTAGGTCCTCAAATACTTTTGGATACATAAGATATGAAACCAGTTGTTGATTAGAAATTTTTTCTTCAAATTTTTTTTCTAGTTTTATCTTCTCATTTTTTAAATCAACACTTGGTAAAACAGATCCTGCTCTTTTGGTTAATGGCTTTTCAGTACCTAATATTTTTTCTTGTAAACCTTTTGGAAATCCACCAAGAGGCGTTCCTATTTCACCTTTAAAAAACTCAACGACTGATAAGGGAAAGGAGATCTCTTTTTTGGGATCCAAAACATCTTCAGGGCTTAAATCGTTAGTAATCATATACAAAGCCATATCCCCAACAATCTTTGATGAAGGTGTAACTTTAATTATATCACCAAACATTTTGTTTACTTCTGCGTACATATTTGAAACGAGACCCCACTTATCTGTAGTAATTCCAAGAGATCTAGCCTGTTCTTTTAAATTCGTAAATTGGCCGCCAGGCATCTGGTGATGATAAACATCAGAACTACCTCCTTTAAAATCAGTTTCAAAAGCTTTATAATTATTGCGAACTTGCTCCCAATACAAAGAAGTTTCTCTAATTTTACTTTCATCTAGTTTAGTATCATTATTCTTTTGCTTCATTATAGATATGACAGAACCAAGTGCGGGCTGTGAAGTTAAGCCACTCATTGAGTCCATTGCTAAATCAACAATATCTATATCTTCTTCAATTGCAGCTAAAACAGTTGCAGAAGATGTCCCAGATGTATCGTGTGTATGGTAATGAATAGGTAAAGAAATTTCGTTTCTTAATTCTTTAATCAATAATTTTATAGCAGCAGGTTTACAAAGACCTGCCATATCTTTAATGGCAATTATATGCGAACCTGCTTTTTCTAATTCTTTTGCAAGGTTAATATAATATTTTAAGTTATATTTTTTTTCTTCTGGGTTTGTAACATCATTTGTATAACATATAGTCCCTTCACATATTTTATTGTGAGATAGAACTTCCTCAATTGAAACTTTCATATTTTCAATTAAATTTAAGGAATCAAAAATTCTAAAAACATCAATGCCCGCTTGTGCAGCCTCCTTAACAAAAAACTTTACAATGTTATCAGGGTAATTTTTATAACCAACAGCATTTGAGCCTCTTAAAAGCATTTGCTTTAAAATATTTGGAGCTTTTTGATTTAATTTGGTTAACCTGTCCCATGGATCTTCTTTTAGAAACCTCATTGATGTATCAAATGTAGCCCCTCCCCAACACTCAATTGAAAATAAATCAGATAAATTATTTGAATAAAATTCAGCAATATTTACAAGATCATCAGTTCTCATTCTTGTTGCAAGAAGTGATTGATGTGCATCACGCATAGTTGTGTCTGTTATTAATGTATGTTTTTTGCTTCTAATTTTTTCACTAAACTTTTCAGGCCCAAGTTTATTTAATTCAGAAACATAATTTTTGTTATTTATATTTAATTCAAAATCTGGAATAACAGGATCGGTTAGATTAAAATTATTTTCCCGACCAGCTATATCAGGATGGCCGTTAACAATAATATTTCCTAAATATGAAATTATTTTTGATGCGCGGTCTTTTTTGGGTCTAAAATTATATAAATCCTTATTGGTATCTACAAAATTAGTATTGTAATTTCCTGATTTAAAATCCTTATTATTAATAAGAGATTCAAGAAAAACGAGGTTGGTTTTTACTCCCCTAATTCTAAATTCACGTAAAGCCCTATCCATTCTCCGAATGCAATCATTTGTTGTTTGGGCCCAAGTTGTTACTTTGACTAGCAGTGAGTCATAATAAGGAGTAATAATTGACCCTGCTGCTGCAGTAGCGCCATCCAACCTCACTCCAAATCCAGATGCAGAACGATAAGTCATTATTTTACCATAATCAGGCATAAAATTGTTTAAGGGATCTTCTGTAGTAACTCTACACTGAATTGCATAGCCGTCTAATTTTATATTTTCCTGATTTGGTAAAGCTGCATCAGTTCCAATTTTTACACCTTCAGCAATTTTGATTTGTGCTTTAACAATATCAATACCGGTTACTTCTTCTGTTACAGTGTGCTCAACTTGTATCCTTGGATTAACTTCAATAAAATAATGTTGGTTGTTTTTTTTATCAAATAAAAATTCAACAGTTCCTGCCCCACAATAATTTACATGTTTTGCAATTTTAACAGCTGAGGCACAAATATCTTCTCTCAAACTTTCTTCTAAAAAATGAGCAGGCGCTCTTTCAATAATTTTTTGATGTCTTCTTTGTAACGAACAATCTCTCTCATATAAATGGACTATGTTTCCATGCTTATCACCCAATATTTGGACTTCAATATGTGCTGCGTCTTCTAAAAATTTTTCAATAAAAACCTCATCTTTTCCAAACGCTTTTTTTGATTCACTCTTTGCAAGTTCTATTTGGTTAACTAACTCATCAGCAGAGCGGACCACTCTCATTCCTCTTCCACCGCCACCCCAACTAGCTTTGACAATTACGGGATAGCCAATTTTATTAACCTGTTCATGAATGCTGTTTATATTTTCATTGCTAAAATTAACTGATGGAACAATACTAACACCTGCTTCATCTGCAACTTCTTTAGCTGTAGTTTTATTACCAAGCTTGCTAAGTATTTCTTTGGTAGGACCTATAAAAATAAGATTATTTTTTTCACACAGATCAGCAAAATCAGGATTTTCAGATAAAAAACCATAACCGGGGTGAATTGCATCTACATCTGCTTTCTTTGCTATATCAATAATAGAATTAATATCTAAATAAGCTTGTATAGGACCCTTGCCCTCACCAACAAGATAACTTTCATCTGTTTTGAAACGATGCAAAGCAAATCTATCTTCTTTGGAATAAATTGCAGCAGTTCTTATACCAGATTCTTCCGCCGCTCTAAAAATCCTAATGGCAATTTCACTTCGATTAGCTGCTAAAATTTTTTTTATTTTTTTCATTTTTCAAATACAAATAACATTTTACAATCACAAGTTGGTTTTTGCGATTTGCGTTTATATCTTCCATATAAAATAAGCAAGTAATGGTCTTTTTTAATAGAGCCTTTGTATTGTTTTTATCTCAATAGGTCTTTTATATCAAAATAACCAAATTTCTTTTTTGAAATAAATAAAGCCGCTTTTAAGGCCCCTACAACAAAAATAGATCTATTATTTGCCTTATGAACAATATCAACCCTGTCATTATTGCCAATAAAACTTACAGTATGTTCGCCTGCTATTTCGCCACCTCTTGTAACTGAAAAACCAATATCTCCCTTTTTTCTTTTTCTTAAACTTTTTGTACGATCTAGCACTTTTATTTTATCTAATTTTGTTTTTCGTCCTAGTGCGGCATATTCACCTAAAGAAAGCGCTGTTCCTGAAGGTGCATCAGCTTTGTGTTTGTGATGAGTCTCTGCAATTTCGATATCATATTCATTCCCACCTAGAGATGTTGCTGCCTGCTTTACTAAATCAAATAATAGGTTAACTCCAACACTCATGTTTGAAGACATAAGAATGGGGGTCTTTTTTGAAAAATTTTTAATTTTATTTTTTTGAATATTATTAATGCCAGTTGTTCCAATGACTAAAGCCGTCTTAGTTGTACTAGCAATTTTAGCATTTAATAGTGATGATTGCGGAGTTGTAAAATCTATTACTACATCAGCCAATTTAAAAACTGACTCAGCATTATTAGCTACAACAATTTTTGAATCTATTTCTGTAACTACATTAAGTTCTTTTCCAACCTTAGGATGGGATTTATGTTCAAAACCACCAACAAATGTAAATTTTTTTTCAGATAATATTTGTCTAATAAGCTCTTGACTCATTCGTCCCAAACATCCTGCAATACCTATTTTAACTTTTGCCATAAAGGTGCTTATACTTTGGGTAAACTTGAATTAAAAGAGATTAAGTTAAATCTTCCCAAACTTCTTTGAGTTTAGTGAAAAAGCTTTGAGACTTTGGGCTATGTTTTTTTGAAGTTCCACCCTCTTTTTCAAACTCTTGCAAGATTGCCTTTTGCTTGGAGTTAAGATTAACTGGTATCTCAACCGTAACCTCAACATACATATCGCCTCTTCTTGTTTGACGTAGAACACTCATACCCTTACCTTTTAATCTAAACTGAGTTTCTGATTGAGTTCCTGAGGGAATGTTAAGTCTTCCCTTTTTACCTTCTATTGTTGGAACATCTACTTCTCCACCGAGTATTGCAGTAGTAATAGAAATAGGTATTTGACAAAAAATATTTTCTTCTTCGCGATCAAATAATTTATCTTTTTGCACTTCAACAAAAATATATAAATCACCGTTACCTGCACCTCTCTGTCCTGGTTCACCTTCACCTGATATACGAATTCTGGTACCGGTATCAACACCTGGGGGTATTGTTACAGATATTGTTTTTTGTTTTTTAACTTGACCTGTTCCACTGCATTTTAAGCATGGATTTTTAATAGACGAGCCTTCTCCTCCACATGTTGGACAAGGACGCTCGATTGAAAAAAAACCCTGTGTTGACCTTACCTTGCCTTGTCCTCCACAAGTAGAACAGGCGCTAGGGCCGGATTTGTCTGCACTTCCAGTTGCGGAACATAAGTCACAACCATCATAACTGGGTATTTTTATTTGGGATTTTTTTCCATTAAAAGCTTCTTGCAGAGATATTGACATATTATAACGAAGATCGTTACCCCTTTGGGGGCCTCTTTGTCTTGACGATGTACTAAAGCCTCCTCCAAAAAATTCTTCAAATATATCTGAAAAACCACCAGCAAAATCTCCAAAACCCTGAGCTCCTCCCATACCACCTTGACGAAAGGCCTCATGACCATATTGATCATATGCTGCTCTTTTTTCAGGATCTTTTAGAGCTTCGTACGCTGCTGTAGCTTCTTTAAATTTACGTTCTGAATCTTTATTATCCTTATTTCGATCAGGATGATGTTTCATGGCAAGTTTGCGATAGGCTTTTTTTATTTCATCATCGCTTGCATTTTTTTGAACACCGAGAATATCATAGAAATCTCTATCAGCCATACACGTCCCTTACTGGAAAATATTAAAGATTGTTAATCTTTTTTATTTTCGTCAACTTCTTCAAACTCCGCATCAACAACTTTTTCATCTTTTTTGTCTGAAGCAGGTTCCTCACCAGAAGGCTCAGGTTGTTCTGTGCCTGCTTGTGGGTTTTGTTTATAAATTGCCTCACCTAGTTTCATAGAAGACTGTACTAAAGCTTCTGTTTTAGATTTAATCGCTTCAATATCATCGCCGTCTTTGACTTTTTTTAACTCTTCTATGTCTGCTGTTATTTTATTCTTATCTTCTTCGGGAACTTTATCGCTGTGTTCTTTTAAGTTTTTCTCAGTTTCATTAATTAAGCTATCTGCTTGGTTTTTTGAATCAACCGACTCTCTTTTTTTCTTATCCTCTTCGGCATTTTCTTCAGCCTCTTTAACCATTCTTTCAATTTCATCATCTGATAAACCTCCAGATGCTTGAATGCGAATTTGTTGTTCTTTACCAGTAGACTTATCTTTTGCTGAAACATTAACAATGCCGTTTGCATCAATGTCAAAAGTAACTTCAATTTGTGGCATTCCTCTTGCAGCTGGTGGGATGCCCACAAGATCAAATTGGCCAAGAAGTTTGTTATCTCCTGCCATCTCTCTTTCGCCTTGAAATACTCTAATAGTTACGGCGCTTTGATTATCTTCAGCGGTTGAGAAAACTTGACTTTTCTTTGTTGGAATTGTTGTATTTTTATCTATAAGTCTTGTAAATACTCCTCCCAATGTTTCAATCCCAAGTGACAGAGGGGTAACATCTAAAAGTAACACATCTTTTACATCTCCCTGTAAGACTCCTCCTTGGATAGCTGCACCAGAGGCAACAACTTCATCAGGGTTAACGCCTTTATTAGGCTCTTTACCAAAAAAATTTTTTACTATTTCTGTTACCTTGGGCATTCTGGTCATACCCCCAACAAGAATCACATCATCAATGTCAGCTGCTTGTAATCCAGCATCTTTTAAAGCGAGCTCACATGGTTTTAAACTCTGATTTAATAAGTCTCCAACAATCGCTTCTAATTTTGCTCGAGAAAGTTTTATAGTTAAGTGCTTAGGCCCTGTTTGGTCTGCTGTAATAAAAGGTAAGTTTACCTCAGTCTCAGTAGAACTTGATAATTCTATTTTCGCTTTCTCCGCAGCTTCTTTTAGTCTTTGAAGTGCAAGTTTGTCTGATCTTAAATCAACACCATTATCTTTTTTAAATTCATCAGCAAGATAATCGATTATTTGTAGATCGAAATCTTCTCCACCTAGATGAGTGTCGCCGTTTGTTGATTTTACTTCAAACACACCATCTCCAATTTCTAAGATTGAAATATCAAATGTGCCACCACCTAAATCATATACCGCAACTGTTCCTGATTTTTTCTTATCAAGTCCGTATGCAAGTGCGGCAGCTGTTGGTTCATTAATAATTCTTAAAACTTCGAGTCCAGCAATTTTACCTCCGTCTTTAGTTGCCTGTCTTTGGGCGTCATTAAAATAAGCTGGAACAGTTATAACCGCTTGTGTAACGGTCTCCCCAAGATAGCTCTCTGCAGTTTCTTTCATCTTTTGTAAAATAAAAGCACTGATTTGACTCGGGCTGTATTTTTCATTTCGAGCTTCTACCCAAGCATCGCCATTATCTCCTTTAACAATTTTATAAGGAACAAGACCGCTGTCGTTTTTAACTATCTTATCTTCAAAACTTCTTCCAATTAATCTTTTTATAGCAAAAAGAGTATTTTCTGGATTTGTAACAGCCTGTCTTTTAGCTGATTGACCTACAAGTTTTTCTTTAGACTCTGTAAAAGCAACCATTGATGGGGTTGTTCTAGTACCTTCTGAGTTTTCAATAACCTTTGCTTCTTTTCCATCCATCACTGCAACACAAGAATTTGTGGTACCTAGATCTATTCCAATAACCTTTGCCATAATAATTTCGTCCTATTTTGATTAATTTTTTGCCATATATGTGGCTATAAAGAATATGGTAAGAAAGTTTAAAAATACAAGAAGTAGCTTAAATATTTGTATTTATTAATTTTTTCTTAGTTTTTCGCGTCTTTTTTGTTATCTTCTTCATCTACGCTTAAATCTTCTTTACTTTCAATCTCACTTTCTTTTATTGATTTTTTAGACACCCCTACCATCGCAGGTCTGAGCAATCTATCATGCATCATGTATCCAGTTTGTATTTCCTGAATCACGACACCCTCATCTAAATCATCGTTTTCAATTTCCATCATAGCTTGATGAAGATTTGGATCAAATTTTTTATTTACAGTATGAATTTTTGTAATACCATTTTTTTCTAATGCATTTAGCATTTCTTTTTTTACCATTAAAAGTCCTTCAATTAAGTTTTTGATAGATTGAGGATGATCTTCTTCTTTATTAATTGCTGACAAAGCCCTTTCTAAATTATCAATAGGCGAAAGAATATCTCTTGCAAAATTAACACTGCCATATTTGATTGAATCGATCTTTTCTCGATCAAATCTTTTACGCAAGTTCTCCATTTCAGCTAAGACTCTAATTTTTTCTTCCTTTAGAGCGCTAATCTCTTCTTTTGATTTATTTTCTTCTGTTTCAACAATTTCTTCTTCTGAATTTTCTTCATTTGCATTATTAATATTTTCATCCAAATTTTCATCTTTAATTTCACTTAAATCCTCAGGTTTATTATCTTCTTTAGTTTCATCTTCAGTATTTTGTTTTTCTTTTTCCATTATTTAACAACCTTTCCAATAACCTTAGATGTATAATCTACCAATGGGACAATCTTTGAATAATTTAATCTTGTTGGTCCAACCACTCCAATAGCTCCTACAATTTTTTGTTCTCTGTTTTTATATGGAGCCATTACCATAGAAAGGCCGGAGTGTTTAAATAAAAAATTTTTTGAACCTATAAAAATTTGTACACCTTTTGCCTTTCCTGCGTTTTCAAGAATATCAATAAAAGTTGTTTTGTTTTCAATCTCATCAAAAAGCTGTCTTATTTCATCAAGATCTTTTGATATTATTTCATCTTTTAAAAGTTTTGATTGACCATGTAAAAAAATGTAGGGATTGTTTATTTTGGGCTCTATTTCAACTATGCCTTTCTCTACAAGTTTTCTTGAAATTTGTTCTAGACTTGATCTGGTGTTTGTAATTTCATCCTCTATAATTTTCTTAATATCATTAATATTTTTGTTTTTGAATTTATCACTCAAATAATTAGATGTTTGCAGTAGTTGTGAGTTTGTAAACTTTCCTCTGTCTTCAATTATCCTATTTTCAATTTCTCCATTTTCATATGCCAAAATAGACATAACTTGTGTTTGGTTAAGCCTAATAAACTCAAGGTGTTTTAAATTTTTTTGATACTTTGGTGCAATGACTATACCAGCATAGTTTGATAAACCAGATATTGCTCTAGATGCTTCATCCAAAACCTCTTGATATGATTTGCCCTTTGAGGAGCTTAGTTGTTCAATATTCTCTTTTTCTAATTTAGAAATTCTGCCAAATTCTAATAACCCATCAACAAAAAAACGCATGCCTTTTTCTGTTGGAACTCTTCCTGCAGACGTATGTGGAGAAAATAAAAGCCCTTCTTTTTGAAGATTTGATAATATACTTCTTACAGATGCTGATGAAATATCTAGTCCCGCTTTCTTTAATACAGTTTCTGAACCAGAGGGGGAGCCCGTTTCTAAATAACTCTCAACTACAGTTTTAAAAATTTGCTTAGTACGATCAGTAAGCTCTAAATATAAATTACTCTTCATTAGCAATATATTGGTGTAATAATATTAAAATTCAATTATTAGATATATTAAATGAGAAAAGATAGAAATTTTGATCAATTAAGAGATGTTATTTTTGAAACAAAAGTAAATTTACATGCAGAGGGTTCATGTTTGGTAAAATTTGGAAATACTCATGTTCTTTGCACAGCCTCAATTGATGAAAAAACCCCTCCTTGGCTTAGAAATTCTGGCAAGGGCTGGATTACAGCAGAATATGGCATGCTTCCTCGGTCTACTAATACCCGTATTGACAGAGAAGCAACAAAAGGAAAGCAGTCGGGAAGAACACAAGAGATTCAAAGATTAATTGGAAGAAGTTTGCGTTCAGTTGTAAACTTAGAAAACCTTGGTGAGCGTCAAATTAAAATTGATTGTGATGTGTTACAGGCAGATGGGGGCACTAGAACAGCATCAATAAGTGGTGGTTTTATAGCTTTGTACTTGGCTATAGAAAAACTCAAAGACAATTATAACATTCAAAAAACAATTATTAAAAATTATGTAGCAGCAATATCGGTTGGTATTATTGATAATAAACCTTTTTTGGATCTAAACTATGAAGAGGATGCAGGGGCTCAGGTTGATGCAAACTTTGTAATTTGTGACAATAATAAATTATCTGAAATTCAGGTTACTGGGGAAGAATTTTTATTTAGCGAAGATCAATATAAAAATATGTATAGTTTAGCCCAGCTTGGAATAGATCAAATAATATCAAAACAAAAAAATGCTTTAGGTAAAAATTGAAAGAATTGTTATTTTTTTCACATAACCAAAAGAAAATTATAGAAATAAATCAACTTTTTAAATCAAGTAAAATTATTATACGTAATCTTAATTCATTTAAAAAAATTAAAGAGCCTAAAGAAACTGGAAAAACATTTTTTGAAAATGCAAAAATAAAATCA
>Ga0163108_10003417_pt1 | contig 11280 bp, 9 predicted proteins | sample Fk1155metaG_FD_109644 | JGI IMG/M metagenome (GOLD analysis project Ga0163108, IMG submission 109644) | Marine microbial communities from the Central Pacific Ocean - Fk160115 155m metaG | ecosystem: Environmental > Aquatic > Marine > Oceanic > Photic zone | place: The Central Pacific Ocean...
AATATTTCCCCAAAAAACAATTGTGATACTATTTCGCTCCTATCGTCAGCTTTAGCTCTTACTGGAATTAATGCTAATTTATTTATGCCGTAATTCATATTCATTAAACAGCTTTATAATAAAGGATGCTACACTTATTTTCTGATAAAATCTTTCTTGAAACTCTTTGAATATCATCATTAGTAATACTAGTATATCTATTAATTTCGGTGTTAATATTTTCTGCATCTCCTAATAACTCATAGAGAGCCAAATTCATGGCCTTATTTATTACTTTTATATCTTGAAAAACCATTGAAGAAATTATTTTGTTTTTTACTTTATTTAGTTCTCTAACACCTACTTTATTACTTATAAAAATATCTAATTCATTTCTAATTATTTTATAGGAATCTTCTAAACTTACACCTGAAACCGGACGAGCTGATATTACAAATAGACCATTATCAAAACTTCCCATTATATAAGCAGAAATATCTATGAATATAGGTTTATCTTTTACTAGTTTTTTATACAAAATAGATGATTTACCTGAAGATAATAAATCTGAAATTAAATCTGATATATGGTAGTCAATACCATTTCTTGCATCCATTTTAAAAGCCATATATATAGCATCATTTGGAACTTTTCTTTCTACCCAAAGTTCTCTTTTATTATTTTGAATTGGCTCCTGAGCTAAGTCTCTAACGTATGCTTCTCTATTATCAATATCTCCAAACCATTTTTCTGATAAATCAACGATTTTATTATATTCTAAATCTCCAGCAACAGATAATATTGCATTTGAAGGAGTATAATGTTTATAGAAAAATGATTTTACTTCTTGCATACTAGCATCTTCAATATGTTCTATTTTTTTTCCTATTGTAGACCAAGAATAATTATGAACTTTATAACATAATGGACGCAATAGTTGCCATACATCTCCATAAGGCTGATTTAAGCATGTTTGTTTAAATTCTTCTACAACAACATTTCTTTGAACTTCTAAACTTTTAGAAGAAAAAGCTAGTTCATTTAGTCTATCTGAATCTAACCAAAATGCTGATTCTATGTTTGCTGCTGGCAAGCTTGAATAATAGCTGGTTACATCATTTGATGTATAAGCATTATTATTCCCACCTGCTAATTGTAAAGCCTTGTCAAAATCAGGGATATTTTTAGATCCTCCAAACATTAAATGTTCAAATAAATGTGCAAAACCTGTTCTGTTTTTATGTTCATCTCTAGCTCCTACATCATAAAGCATATTAAATGCGGCAATAGGACTAGTATTATCTTCATGGAATAACACTCTTAGGCCATTTGATAATGTTAACTTCTTATATTCAATCATTTATTCTATATTTAGAATTATTAATATCTAATATAGCTTTCCTATACTCTATAATAATATCATCTATTATTTCTTTTACAGATTTAATGTTATTTACTAATGATGATACTTGTCCTATCTCTAACTCTCCTTCATCTAAATCACCTTCAAACATACCTAATTTTGCTCTTCCTTTTCCAAGAGCTTCTTTCAATTGTTCAACACTGCCCTTAGCACTATAAATTTCTTGTATATCATCATAAAATTTATTTTTTACTAACCTGACAGGATTGAATTCCTTTAAGGTTAGTTTTGTATCTCCCTCTTTAGCTTGTATTACAATATTTTTAAATTCATTGTGAGCTGATGATTCTTTTGATGCTATAAAACGAGTTCCCATTTGAACACCATCTGCCCCAAGCATCATTACTGATAGCATAGCTTTTCCTGTTGCTATTCCTCCAGCTGCAATTATAGGTATTTTTACTGATTTATTTACTATAGGAATAAGGCAAAGAGTTGTTGTTTCATCTCTTCCATTATGCCCTCCCGCCTCAAAACCTTCAGCAACTATTGCATCTACACCTGCCGCTTCTGCTTTTAAAGCAAATTTAGCTCCAGGAACTACATGAACTACTTTAATACCTTTCTTTTTTAATGTTTTAGTCCAAGTTTTTGGATTTCCTGCTGATGTGAAAACTATAGGAACTTTGTGTTTAATAATAGTTTCTACATGTTTATCTATATCAGGATATATTAAAGGTAAATTAACAGCAAATGGTTTTGTGGTATTTGCTTTACATTTAATTATATGTTGTTCTAGAATTTCTGGATACATAGAACCAGACCCAATTATACCAAGCCCTCCAGCATTACTTACAGAGCTTGCTAATTCCCAGCCTGAACACCATATCATACCACCTTGAATGATTGGATATTTTATGTGAAAAAGTTTTGTTATTCTATTCATAAATTTAACAGTAATTAATCAATAATATTTAATCTAACAATATGCCTCATTCCATGTATATCTTTTAATTTAGAAATTAAATTTTCTAAATGTTTATTATCATATACAAAAAGCATTATTTCTCCTTCAAAAACACCATCGTTGGTATCAAATTTAATTGATTTCATGTTTATAGACTCTTGATTAGATATTATTGTTGTTAATTCATTTACAATTCCAAGATTATCTATTCCGGTAAATTTAACTCCTGTAATAAACATTTCTTCTTGTTTATTTCTCCAGTCTGCTGTAATTATTCTATAAGCATAATTTGCTCTTAATTGCTTTGCATTAGGACAAGAATTTCTATGAATTTTTATTCCATCATTAATTGTTACAAAGCCGAAAACTCTATCACCAGGTAAAGGATTACAACATTGGGCTAGTTTATAATCTAAATCAAAATTTGCATCATCTCCAATTAAAATATCAGCATTTGATTTTGTTACCTTGGTTATTAATGATTCAAACTTATCTTTAATTTTGGTAGTAATACTTCCATATTTTAACTTCCCTCCCTTTATTATTATTGATTTAATTTTCGACAAATCTAATTTCCCATTTGCTATTTGGAAATACATTTCTGTATGTTCTTTGAGATTATAAAGAAGTAATAATTCTTTTGTTGTGTTTTCATCGAAAGAAACCTTTAAATTACTTAGCTTTCTTTTTAATATTTCTTTTCCTTGTTCTGCAACTTTCTTTTTATCTTCTTTTAAAGATTGTTTTATTTTAGATTTAGCTTTCGAAGTAACAGCAAAATCTAACCATGCTTTTTTTGGTCTTTGATTTTTTGAAGTAATGATTTCAATTTGCTCACCACTTTTAAGCTTATAATTTAAAGGCACTAATTTAGAATTTATCTTTGCCCCCATACAAGTAGCACCTACATCTGTATGAATTGCAAAAGCAAAATCTAGAGCTGTTGCATTTTCTGCTAAAGTAAATAAATCGCCTCTTGGAGTAAATACGAAGATTTCTTTAGTATAAAGATTCGCCTTAAAATCTTCCATAAATTCTTCTGTATTCTTATCTTTATTTTCTAAAAGTTCTCTTACTTGAGTAAGCCATCTATCAAAACCTGAGTTAGCATTTTTACTGCCAGTTTTATATTTCCAATGTGCCGCAAGACCTTTCTCTGCTATTTCATCCATTCTCTTTGTTCTAATCTGAACTTCAACCCATTTTCCTGTTGGGCTCATTACAGTTGTATGCAAGGATTCATAGCCATTTTGTTTAGGATGTGATATCCAGTCTCTCAATCTATCAGGATTTGGCAAATAATGATCTGTAACTATTGAATATGCTTTCCAACAGTCGGATTTTTCATTCTCTGAAGTAGAATTAATAATTATTCTAATAGCAAAAACATCAAAAACTTCTTCAAAATCTACTCCTTTTTTCTGTAATTTTCTATTTATTGAATTAACAGATTTTGTTCTTCCTTTTATTATATATTTAAAATCTTGCCTATCTAACTGTTTTTTTAAAGGATTACAAAACTTTCTAATAAATCTTTCTCTTACTGGTTTATCTTTTTTTAGCTCCTTAGTTAAATAATCATATTGATCTGGATTTGCATATTTAAATGACAAATCTTCTAATTCTGTTTTTACAGCATTAAGACCTAATCTATGGGCTAATGGTGCATATAGAAATGTTGTTTCAGAAGCTATTTTTTGTTGCTTTTCATACTTCATAGAATCTAAAGTTCTCATGTTATGAAGTCTATCTGCAAGTTTAATTATTATTACTCTAATATCTTCTGGAATAGTAAGTAGCATTTTACGAAAATTTTCAGCTTGTGATGATTTTTTAACATCAAATACTCCTGACATCTTTGTTAAACCATCTATTATACCTCTAACTTTTTTTCCAAATGCTAATTCAATATCATTAAGAGTTATCGCTGTGTCTTCTACGGTATCGTGTAATAATGCACAAACAACAGAAGTAGTGCTCAAGCCTATTTCTTCGGAACATATTCTAGCTACTGCAATCGGGTGAAATATATATGGCTCTCCAGATTTTCTTCTATCATTTTTATGAGCTTCTACAGCCATATTAAATGCTCTTCTAATAGTCTTGGTATTTTCTTTGGTTCTATTTTTCATAGAACGTAGAATACCTCTATAGGCATTTAATATTTGTTTGTTTTCTATTTCCTGGCTTCTTGGCATTTATTTAGCAGGTAATACTTTAGTTGATACTTCTCCAAAACCAACTCTAACTCCGTTTTTCAGAGAATATCCTTTCATAATTACAGTATCATTATCTAATATAAATTTTCTTGTTGTTCCATCTGGCATATTAACTGGTTTGGTTCCTTTCCAAGAAATCTCTAACATTGAGCCATAACTCTCTTCAGATGCGCCAGAAATAGTTCCAGAGCCAAACAAATCTCCTGTTCTAATATTACAACCATTAACTGTATGATGTGCTAATTGCTGATTCATATTCCAATACATATTTTTAAAATTACTAAGACTAACTGATTTTTCTTGATTATCTTCAGTTTTTATTAATACTTCTAACTTAATATCTAAATGCTTACTACCTTCATATTCTAAATATGGTAATACTTTTGGATTTTGATCAGGCCCTGATACTCTAAAAGGCTCTAAAGCATCTAATGTTACTATCCATGGTGATATTGAACTTGCAAAATTTTTAGCCAAAAAAGGTCCTAATGGAACATATTCCCACTTTTGAATATCTCTAGCTGACCAATCGTTTAACAAACAAAGACCAAAAATAAAATCATCAGCTTCATTGGTTGAAATAGAACTTCCTAACTTCTTTCCATTATAAGTAATAAAAGCCATTTCTAATTCAAAATCTAATAATTTACAAGCATCAAAAACTGGAGGAGCATCATCTGGTTTTTGTTGACCTTTAGGTCTATGAATTGCAACTCCTGATTCAATAATAGATGATGATCTTCCATGGTATCCTACCGGGATATGCTTCCAGTTAGGTAAAAGAGCGTTATTTGGATCTCTAAACATACATCCTACATTATAGGCATGTTGTTCACTAGAGTAAAAATCTGTATAATCACCAATGTTAATTGGTAAATGCATTGTAGAATCACATTGTTTTACTAATACTTTTGTAATATGGTTTTTATTTGATTGCAGTTCTAAATTTTCAATATTTAATAAATCTGAAATCCTATTTCTTAAAGCTCTTGTTTCTTTTTTTCCATATTTTATAATAGAATTTAAAAATTCGTTTTCAAAATCAGATTGTATAAATGGCAAACCCGTTAAATATCCTAATTTTTGTATTTGAGCTAAATCTAAAATATAATCTCCAATTGCTACTCCTATTCTCTTTTGTTTATTGTTATCAGAAAAGATTCCAAATGGTAAGTTTTGAATAGAAAAATCTGAATCTTCTGAAATGTTTATCCATGATTTTAATTCTGGATTATTTGCTTTTATATTCATTGTAATATTATTAATATGTTTATTTTATATATTTATATATATATCAGAATAAGCAAAAATAGAATAATTACTCTAACAAATATGTTATTTAATTTCTTTTAGATAAAAAACAAATATTTTTTAATTAATAACTTAATTAAGCTGAAAGAGACTCATCATCTAGCTTGTGAGAATTAAGAATGTTTTGTAATGGCCTGAAATGAGCAATTAGCAAAGGCCATCTATCATTATATTCAATAACTAGTTTCTTTATTTGACTTGAATATTTTTTAAAATTAAAAGATATTGATGCTGCAGATACTTTAGGCTGACATAAGCTGCCAACAGTTGACCCTACTACTTTCCAATTATTATCTATTGCAATTGTAATAGCCTTCTCATATCTATCCAAGAACTCCAAAACATTATAATGTTTAATAATTTTTTTCTCAGAATTTAGTGGCATACTCTTACTAGGCCACATAATATGATTGCTACTAACTCGTAGAATTAAAGTAGTAGATAATGAGGTGTTGTGAGAAATATTAACAGCTTTCTTTAAAACTTCTTCAATAACTTCAATCTTTTGGTTTGACTCTAGAATATCATTAATAATATCATTATCAAAAATTACCTTTCTATTTATTTCCTTCTCAATCTTTTTTGCAAAAGAGTCTACAAATAAACTAATACTTCTAGAAGCATTATCTGAAATGGTCTTGATTCTGGCATTTAATTTAATTGTTTTTTTAAACTGATAATTATAAGATTCATTAATAATTTGAAGTGTATAATAATTATTATATGCTTCTTTTATATTTGCCTCAATGTACATTGATAATATATTTCCAATTAACATTTTTTGATTTGACGTGATTTCTTTAGTGCTTGCCATTCCAAAAGCATTTATTGAAGCAATTTCAAATAAAATAATATCTGATGAGTGATCAATAGGTGATGTGAATTTTAAAAGTAAAAATGAGTTCTTATCTTCATCATTAAAAGATAATTGATTTATTTTTTTATTTTTTTTATGTATTATTGGTAATGATTCTTTATTTACCCAAGATTTATGAATTGAATCAGTTCTAAATTTTTGTATAAGCCCAGCTCTATTCCCAATTATAACTTCTTTAAAGTTAGAACAGTTATAAGTAATATATTTTAATTTTTTAGAATAATCACAATATATAGCATAAGCTTCATTGATACCTGGATTGTTTAATTTAAGTTTATCTAAAATGGCTTTTAGCGGATGATGTTTAAATGAATATTCTTGCACAATGCTAAATTAACATAATTAAGTAAATAAATAAGTATATACTTAATTTTTTAAGTAAAGTTTCAAAAAATAATTAAATTAATTATAGCAAATAATTAAGCATAAATTTATCACTTTACAAGAGGAATACTTATATTTATCATATGTATTTTTACATAATAATAAAGTATTTATCGAAATAACCATTAAGCATAATATTAAGTAATTATGAAAAAATATAAAGAAATAAAAAACATGAAAACAAATTCTATAAGAAAAGTAATTCTAATTAATATTTTCCTTTTTAGAACAATTCTCATTTTAATTATTAATGATCTAAAAAGGCTTATCAAACTCCATATAATCCCACTATTTAATAAGCTTGAGAAACTTATATATAATAGCGCTTGTAATATTTTCGATATAAGTTAATTAATATTTTTTTTTAAGTCAAAATATATTTATATTGGCTTCCTTAATTATTTATACTAAAAATTAGACTTAGGATTAAACCCTAAATCACATATTTCTAAACTCTATTATGAAGAAAGTTGAATTTGAATATACAATAAGAACATCACCAACTATTCTATTTGCCTGCTTATCTACCCCTAGTGGATTATCTGAATGGTTTGCTGATGATGTTAATATCAAGAATGATGTCTATACATTTTTTTGGAGCAGAAGTGAAGAGTCTGCTACATTGATAAAGATGGTAAAGCCAGAATCGATAAGATTTAAATGGGATGATGATGATGAGCAAGATACTTATTTTGAGATGTCGATTAGAATAGATGATCTAACAAAAGATGTTGCCCTGATCGTTACTGATTTTACTGAAGAAGGTGAGGAAGATGAAAAGAAACTCGAATGGGATAACAATATAAACTCCTTAAAACAGGTTATAGGAGCATAAAATACTTTGTTCCAAAAAACACTATTCTTGAAAAAAATAGGACAGATAGTAATAAGTTCATTTATTGGACCTTTCATCTTAAATTTTATTATTTGGATGCTTATTCTTGACATGCAGTTCCTTTGGCTATATGTTGATGACTTGATGGGCAAAGGTTTGGAATGGTATATTATTATTGAATTATTAGTTTATGCTTCAGCTAATTGGGTGCCTATGGCACTACCTCTTTCAATATTAATGGCTTCTATAATGACTTTTGGAAATCTTGGTGAAAATAATGAATTAACAGCTATGAAAGCAAGTGGTCTTTCACTATTTAAAATAATGAAACCTTTAATTATTTTAATACTTTTCATATCATGTTTTGCTTTTTACTTTACTAATAGTTTGTGGCCAATTGCGAATTTTAAAATGAGAGTCTTATTAAGTGATATCCAAAATACTAAAATTGCCTTAGCGCTGCAACCTGGAGCTTTTTTTAAATCAGATGATTTTTCTATTCGTGTTGCTAAAAAAAATGATGATGGCATTTCATTTAAAGATATATTAATTTATGATAGAACCCAGATGAAAAGACAAACTCTTGGAGCTTGGTCATATAACAAAGACCCTAGAGATTTTAAGAGAATAATTAGAGCAAAACAAGGCAAAATAATTAGTTCTGGAAATAAAACTGCCCTAAATTTAGAACTCGAAGATGGTTATATTATCCAAGAATGGAATCCTAAATCAATTGGAGATTCAAAAATGCCTTTTACTAGATATTATTTTCAGAGTGCCTCTTTAAATTTTAATCTTGAATCCTTCAATTTTCAACGCTCAGAAGAAGATACTTATCAAAGAGAGCAATATTTACTTAATTTAAATCAAATAGCCTTACTAAAAGATTCTTCTTTAAAAGAGCAAAAGGACAGAAACTCAGCACTTAATTCATATATTTTAAATACATTTTCTAGCTTTAGAAATAAAGATTCTTTGAAAGATGATCATCTAAGCCCTAATATTAAATCAAATATTCATTTTTTCTATGATCAAAATAAAATCGAACAAAAAAGAGATATAAAAGCCGCAATTAGAAGAGTTGAGCAAATTGGGAATCATATAAATATTGAAATACAAAAAAAGAAAGCTACAGAAAAATATTTATCAAGCTTGAGTATAGAAAAAAACAGGAAATTTACATTATCTTACGCTGTTCTAATGCTTTTCTTTTTAGGAGCACCTCTAGGTGCAGTAGTGAAAAAAGGAGGGCTTGGCTGGCCTGTACTTATTTCAATATTATTCTTTCTTATATATTTCATTCTAACTAGAGCTGGAGAAGAAATGGCTGAAAATGCTAGTCTATCACCTATTATTGGAATGTGGCTTAGTGCTATCTGTATAACTCCAGTATCTTTATTTATTTTTTACAAATCAAATAAAGATTCAAAATTATTTGACTTCGACTTTCTATCTAAATTATTTAATATAAAAGTAAAAATAAATAAATGAAGATATTACAAATATGCCATAAGCCCCCTATTCCATCAAAAGATGGTGGGTGTATTGCTATGAACAATATTTCTCAAGGTTTATTAGAATTAAATTACAAATTAAAAATTATATCACTAAGCACTTCAAAACATCCTTTATTATTAGAACAATTAGATAGTGATTATAAAAACAAAACTAAAATTGAAGGAGTATTTGTCGATACTAAATTAAATATAATTGATGCTTTTTCTAATTTAGTAACTTATGATTCATACAACGTATCTAGATTTTTTTCTCCAGATTTTAATTCCTTATTAATTGAAACTTTAAATAATAATAATTTTGACATAATACATTTAGAGAGTTTATTTACTACTCCTTATATTAAAACAATTAGAGAAAATTCGGCTTCAAAAATAATTCTACGATCTCATAATTTAGAATATATGATATGGGAAAGATTATCAAATGAGTCTAATAATCCTGCTAAGAAAATATATCTTAAGATATTATCTTCACAATTAAAAAAGTATGAAATAGACATACTTAATTTAGTAGACGGCATTGCCACAATTAGTAGCGAAGATTTAGCAAAATATAAACTTCTAGCTTGCAATAAACCCATAATTAATATTCCATTTAGTATAAATATAGATAAATACATTTCACAGAATAATACTCTTGATCTAAAAAATATTAAACTATTTCATTTAGGCTCTATGAATTGGAAACCTAACTTAGAAGCTGTTAGTTACTTATTAAAAGATATTTGGCCATATATCTATAATAAATTCCCTAATTTAAGTTTACATATTGCTGGCAGAGAGATGCCAGAATGGATGATAAACAATAACATAGAAGGATTAACAAATCATGGAGAAATTATATCTTCAACAGATTTCATGAATAATCATGATATAATGATTGTGCCCCTTCTTAGTGCTGGTGGTATAAGAGTAAAAATTATTGAAGGAATGGCACTTGGTAAAACAATAATATCTACAAAAATTGGCGCAGAAGGTATAGATTATACTGATGGTGAAAATATTTTAATTGCAAATAATACAAAAGAAGTAACAGAAAAAATAGATGAATTAATTAAAAATCCGGAAAAAATAAAACAAATTGGAACTAATGCTAAAGAATTTGTAAAATCTTATTATAACAATATTAAAATAGCAAAAAAATTAAGCTCATTCTACAATGAAATTATTAATAATAACATCTAGATTTCCTTATCCTTTAGATAAAGGTGATAAACTTAGGGCTTATTATCAAATAAAGGAACTCAGCAAGCATAATGAAATTTTCCTTATATCTACAACAGAATATGATATAAATAACCGAGATATTGATGAATTGAAAAGATTTTGTAAGGAAGTTATTATATATAAATTACAGAAATGGAGAATTGTTATAAATATTTGTTTAGGGGTTTTCTCTAGCAAGCCTTTTCAGGTTAAATATTTCTACCAAAGAAAAATTCATAATAAAATTAAAAGAGATGTCTCTAGGATTGCACCAAATCATATTTTTTGTCAATTAATTAGAAGTGTTTTATATGTTAAAGAGGAACATTTTTATAATAAAACTCTAGATTATATGGATTGCTTATCTGAAGGAATAAAAAGAAGAATACCTTTTTCAAAAGTTTTAAAACCACTTCTTAAAATAGAATATAAGCGTCTAAAAGTTTTTGAAAATTTAGCTTTTGAATATTTTAATAATCATATAATAATTTCAGAAAATGATAGATCTTATATTTATCATGAGAAAAGAAATGATATTAAAATAGTTACAAATGGTATAGATTCTAATTTTTTTAAAGCTACAGAATGCAAAAAGAAATATGATATTGTATTTGTAGGGAAT
>Ga0163108_10003418_pt1 | contig 11279 bp, 10 predicted proteins | sample Fk1155metaG_FD_109644 | JGI IMG/M metagenome (GOLD analysis project Ga0163108, IMG submission 109644) | Marine microbial communities from the Central Pacific Ocean - Fk160115 155m metaG | ecosystem: Environmental > Aquatic > Marine > Oceanic > Photic zone | place: The Central Pacific Ocean...
ACACTCATCATAGGTGCGGCTTATACATTATGGATGATAAAAAGAGTAATTTTTGGTTCTGTAACAAACGAAAGAATAAACCAATTAGATGATATGAATAAACTTGAATCGATTCCTTTAGGACTGTTGGCATTGACAATATTAATTTTGGGTGTCTGGCCTAAACCGTTAATTGATTTAATGAATCAATCAATCAATCTACTGACACTAGTGATAACAGGAACATAGCGATACCATGTTAGTTAACGAATTATATTTTATTCTTCCAGAACTAATCATAGCTTCTTCTATATGCCTACTTATCTTGGTAAATAGTCTGATTCCATCAAAAAAACGATACTCTGGTCTAATAATTGGCTCACTAACAATGCTCACTTGTGCTTTCGTTTCGTTTCTATTTTTGTTAGGCCCAACAAACTCTTCTATCTTCAATGATCATTTCAGAATTGATCATTTAGCAATGGGATTAAAGTTTGTTACCTACCTGGGCTCATTAATAATCTTCACAGGCACAACAACAAATAAAGACAATACAAAGAGTGAGCTTATTTTATTAGAGCTTTTTGCCATACTCGGTGTCAGTATTCTTGCCTCTGCAAATAACATGTTAACTCTGTATATGGGTTTGGAAACACTAACTTTATCCATGTACGGCCTAGTTGCTTCAAAACGGTCATCTGAAATTGCGACCGAGGCAGCTATGAAATTTTTTATACTTGGGGCAATAGCTTCAGCAATCTTCTTATATGGTGTTTCCTATATCTATGGCCTTTATGGAACACTATTCTTTGGAGAATTCAATGATGTCATGATAAATAATTCTATTGAGATGCAATTAGCTCTCGCCTTTATTATTTGTGGAATTGCATTTAAGTTTGGTGCTGTTCCTTTTCATAGCTGGGTTCCTGATTCTTATCAAGGCGCAAGCACATCATCAGCTCTTTTTATTTCTACAATACCTAAAATAGGTGCTTTTGCCTTAATTTACAGACTGCTCTTTGAGGCTTTTATTGCAAATGTAGAATTTTGGTCCTTATTGTTACTATTGTTAGGCCTCCTATCATTGATTCTAGGTAATCTTATTGCTATTGCTCAAGATAACCTAAGACGACTATTGGGTTATTCTGCCATTGGAAATATAGGCTTTATTCTTATCGCCTTCTCAATTGGTACAACTGAAGGTGTAATTGCTTCTTTAGTAGCTCTCATTATTTATTTTCTTAATACTGCGGTGGCATTTATGTCACTAGAGGTTATCTCAAGTGAAAATAGGTCAGTGGTCTCACTCTCAGATATCAAAGATCTAAATTCATCACACCCTTGGATCTCATTAATTATTCTATTTGCTATGTTTAGCATGGTAGGCATCCCTCCACTTATTGGTTTCTATGCTAAATGGATAGTTCTTTCAGAATTGATCAATGCAGATATGCTTATAATTGCATTAATTGGCATAATAATATCTGTTATTGCAGCGTTCTATTATTTAAGAGTTGTGTGGTATATGTACTTTGAAAAAAATGAACTACCTATTATGCAAGGATCATCAAATATCTTACAGAAAATATCTCTTTCTTTTATAGGATTAATAATTGTTATCCTTGGCTTATACCCATCCCCAATTATTGATTTTTGCAGGTTTATTATTTCTCCATTTTTATTGATAGATTGATAAAAAAAGATTAGTATCTTCTGCACAGATGCGGGGTGGAGCAGTCTGGCAGCTCGTCGGGCTCATAACCCGAAGGTCGTAGGTTCAAATCCTACCCCCGCTACCATTTTTGGTTAGGCCCCGTCTGGGGCTTTATTTTTGTAGAAGAGGAATGAATAGTTTAGATAGTAAAATTAAAGAGCAGATTGAAAAATCCATTAATTTAATAGGTTATGAGTTAATGGAAATAGAATGTAGCCTTAATAAAAGAGGGCTTAAAATAGTTACTTTTATTGATAATAGTGACGGTATCACTATGGATGATTGTGTAAAAGCTACTAAGGTCATTACCCCAATACTTGAATTAAAAGGTGATGATGATTATCTTCTAGAAGTCTCTTCACCAGGTTTGAATCGAAAATTAATAACAAAAGAGCACTATGATAGATTCATGAGAGAAACTGTGAAGATTAAGCTTAAGACTAAAATTAATGATAGAAGAAACTTTAAAGGTCAGTTGAAATCAAGAAGCGGTAATAAAATAGAAATCACTGAAGATAATCAAGATATTTTAATTGATATCGATTTGATAGATGTATGTCGAATCGTTCCTAACTATAAATAACGAGGAAAATAATGGCAGTAGAAATTATAAAAGTTGTGGATGCAGTCTCAGAAGCAAAAGACGTGGATAGAGAGATAATCTTTGAAGCAATTGAAAATGCACTTGAATCAGCTACAAAAAAGAAATACGCCGATAACATGGATGTGAAAGTAAATATAGATAGAGAAACGGGTGATTATAAAACTTATAGACAATGGATGGTTTTTGCAGATGATTCAAGAGAATTAGAAGATCCTGATATTGAATTAAGATTAATTGATGCAGTTGATGTTGACAAGAATGCTAGTCCGGGAGAATTTGTTCACGAAGAAATTGAATCTGTCGATTTTGGAAGAATTGGTGCTCAAATAGCAAAGCAAGTAATTGTCCAAAAGGTTCGAGAAGCTGAAAAACAAAAGACTATTGAATTATTTAAAGACAATGTTGGTGAACTTGTTAGCGGGGTTGTTAAGCGAATGGATCGAAATGGTTTTTATATTGATATTGGTAATAATGCTGAAGCTTTTCTACCCAGACGTGAGATGATTCATAAAGAAGCGATAAGACCTCAAGATAGAATCAAAGCAATATTAAAAGACATTAATACCGATCTAAAAGGCCCTCCATTAATTCTCTCTAGAATTATGCCTGAATTCTTAATTGAGTTATTTAAATTAGAAGTGCCTGAAATTACACAAAATTTAATTAATATTGTTGGAGCATCAAGAGATCCAGGATTGCGAGCGAAAATAGCTGTGCAATCTGATGATAAAAGAATTGATGCAGTAGGTGCTTGTGTGGGTATGCGTGGCTCAAGGGTACAAGCAGTGTCTAATGAACTAAATGGTGAACGAATAGATATTATACTTTGGTCTGACAACACTGCTCAATTTGTGGTAAATGCGATGTCACCTGCTAATGTTGTTTCTATTGTTGTTGATGAAGAAAATAACAGTATGGATATTGCAGTAGAAGAAGCAAAACTATCACAAGCTATAGGACGAGGAGGTCAAAATATTCGTTTAGCTAGTGAACTAACTAACTGGAAGTTAAATGTCTTGAGCGAAACTGAAGCACTAGAAAAAGACGACCAAGAATTAAAGGAAATTTCTGATTTGTTTGTTGAAGCTTTATCTGTAGGAGAAGATGTTGCAATTTTATTAGCTCAAGAAGGTTTTGCTAGCATCGAACAAGTGGCTTATGTTCCAGTCTCTGAACTAGAAAAAATTGATGGTTTTGATGAAAAACTAGTCAACGAACTAAGAGAAAGAGCTCAAGACCAACTATTAATTGAAGCAATCTCTACAGAAGAGGAGCTTGACAAGCATGGACCTGAAGATGACTTATTGTCTCTAGCGTCAGTTACTAATGAACTGGCTTATGCTTTGGCAAGATCAGGTATTTATAATAAAGAGAAATTAGCTGAACAATCTGTTGATGAAATCATTGAGATTGAAGAAATTGATGAAGAACTTGCTGGAATAATTATTATGGAAGCAAGAGCAGATTGGTTTAAAGATGATCAAAATAACGACTAATAATTAGAGAACACTTATGTCAAATACAACTGTATCTAAACTTGCAATTGCATTAAAAATTAGTTCTGAAAAATTAATATCACAACTGAATGAAGCGGGTGTTAATGTTGATAAAGATGTTGATGAGATAACTAATGATCAAAAAATGGCACTTCTCAATTATTTAAGAAGCGGTCACGGAACAAAACAAGAAATTAAATCGCCTTCGAAATTAACTGTTAACAGACGATCACAAAGTGAATTAAAACTTTCTGGAGGTTTTGGAACATCAAGAACAGTTAATGTTGAAGTAAGGAAAAAGAAGACCTATTTAAGCAAAGAATCACTAATAGAAGAAGCAAGAGTTGATGATTTAAAAAAACAAAAAGAGGAAGAAGAATTAAAAGAAAAGATAGCTAAAGAATCAAAAGATAATCTTTCTAATCAATCCGAAGAAATAATTCAAGATACAGTAAAAACAACTACAGAACCCATAATTGACCTAAGCATTCAAGACCAACCTTCAAAAGGTTCTAAAAAGAAGAAAAAGAAATCAAGATCTAATAAAAAAGATGACCCATTTAAAATGGAAGAACTTCATGTTAAAGGTAATTTTAAACGTAAGAAAAAAAGACAAATTCGACGCTCAGTTAATCCAGCATCACTAGATCAATCTCATTCATTCGAAAAACCAACAGCACCAGTCGTTAAAGAGATCATGGTGCCGACATCTATTTCAGCTCAAGAAATAGCACAAAACCTAGCGATAAAAGTTAATGAAGTATTATCAGTGTTAATTAAACAAGGCATTATGGTTACAGGCAATGATCATATAGATCAAGACACTGCCATTTTAATTATTGAAGAATTAGGACATAAAGCTTCACCAATGGATGAGAGATCTGTAGAAGACTCAATATTCAATGAACAAGTCAACGATAATGAAGCAATTATTAGACCGCCAGTTGTAACAATTATGGGTCATGTGGATCATGGAAAAACTTCCCTATTAGATTATATTAGAAAATCAAAAGTTAGTGATAATGAAGCAGGAGGTATCACCCAACACATTGGTGCATATACTATTGATAACGAAGGCAAACAGATAACATTTCTTGACACCCCGGGTCATGCTGCCTTTTCTCAAATGCGATCTAGAGGTGCTCATATTACTGATATTGTTATTCTAGTTGTTGCTGCAGATGATGGCGTTAAACCACAGACAAAAGAAGCTATAGATCATGCCAAAATGGCAAATGTACCTATTATTGTCGCTATCAATAAAATTGATAAACCAGAAGCAGACATTGAAAAAGTTAGAAACGAACTAATGATAGAAGAAATATTACCTGAAGAGTTAGGTGGTGAATATTTATTTGTCAATTTGTCAGCTCAAACAGGTGAGGGTGTTGATGAATTGCTTGAAACAATACTGCTCCAAGCTGAAGTACTTGATTTGAAGGCACCAAATGAAGGACGACCAATTGGATCCGTAATAGAATCAGGAATTGAAAGCGGTAAGGGCGCTGTAGCTACCGTGCTAATAAAAGAAGGCAAACTCAATAAAGGTGATTTAGTGTTAGTTGGTGAAGAATTTGGACGTGCTAGATTATTACTCAACGAAACAGGGGATCAACTTAGTGCTGCAACACCTTCAATGCCTGTCAGACTATATGGATTATCATCAGCCCCAAATACTGGGGAAGAAATGAGAGTGGTAGAATCTGAACGTCAAGCCAAAGAAATTATAGAAATTAGAAAAGACAATAGAAAACAAAATGTCTTAAATGATAAACAAGCTCTTAAAATGAAAACATTTATGGAGAATAATGGGTCGAATGATAAAAAAACAATTTCTTTGATGATTAAAGCTGATGTTCAGGGGAGTTCAGAAGCAATAAGAGATTCATTAATGAAACTTGCCACTGATGAAGTGGATATTGATATTGTTTCAAACTCTGTTGGAGGTATTACAGAATCAGATATTAATTTAGCAGAAGCCTCAAATGCCTTCATTATTGGGTTCAATGTAAGAGCCGATAACACGGCAAGAAAAATAATTAAAGAAACGTCAATAGACATTAAATATTACAGTGTCATCTATGAAACTATTGAAGATATTACTAATATGATAAGTGGTATGACTTCACCTGTCATCAAAGAAGAAATTTGTGGTTTAGCTGAAGTTAAAGATATTTTTGACTCACCATCATTGGGTAAAATAGCAGGTTGCTTAGTTATTGAAGGAACAGTTATAAGATCAAATCCAATAAGAGTCCTAAGAGATAATACTGTAATCTATGAAGGCGAACTAGAGTCACTAAGACGCTTTAAAGATGATGTTAAAGACGTTAAATCAGGAACAGAATGTGGTGTAGGTGTAAAAAACTATAATGATGTAAAAGTTGGTGACCAGATTGAATGCTATAGGATTGTTGAGACCAAATAATTGTATGACTAATGAATATTCAACAACCAATAGACTAGAAACAAAAATACAGCGAATAATTAGCCAAGTTATTCTCCATAAAATTAAAGACAAGAGACTTCAGTGTATCAGCATAGATGAAATACGCTTAACCAGAGATCTAAGTTCTGCAAAAATTTTTTGCTCTACTTTGAACACAAATGAACCCCTTGATGGACTCGAAAAATTACTAACCAAGGCATCTGGATTCTTCAAAACTGAGCTTAGTAAATCATTATCAATAAAAAAAGTACCAAATTTACTATTCATCGTAGATAACCATGAAGAATATGCTAATCAAATTAACTTACTCATAGATAAAGTCGTAAATGATGACAAGAACAGTAAATAATATCAGTGGAATTCTTTTATTAGATAAACCGACAAATATCTCCTCAAATAAAATTTTACAAAAAATTAAGAAGTTATATGGTGCATCTAAAGCAGGACATTGCGGAACATTAGATCCACTTGCAACAGGATTATTACCCATCTGTTTTGGACAAGCCACAAAAACTGCAAGTTATTTGACTAACTCTTCAAAGATATACTGTGTTACTGGACAGTTCGGTATTAAAACTGATACAGGAGATATAGACGGTAATATTATTGATAAAAAAACTTTTAAACTTCCAAAAACTTCCGAATCCATATCAGGTGTTCTTCAATCTTTTCTAGGTGAATTAAACCAAATACCTCCAATGCACTCAGCCATAAAACACAATGGAGTGCCTTTATACAAGTATGCTTTTAAAGGCCAAATCATTAAAAGACTCCCCAGAAAAGTCTTTATAAAAGAAATTTCATTGAATTCACATTCTAGTAATTTAATGAATATAAATGTTCATTGCAGTAAGGGGACCTATATTAGAACTCTCATTGAAGATATTGCAAAAAAGATGAATACAATTGCTACTGTTAAGGATCTCAGAAGACTGTCAATTGAAGGTTTTGCTGATGCAAGTATGACCACATGGGATCAACTAAATGAGTCTAAGTCTTTAGATGATTTACTTAGTTTTTTAAAACCACTTGATTGTGGCCTAAGTCATCTTCCAATAATCAGATTAAATCAATCTGATTCTATACTTTTTAGCTTTGGACAGACTCTATTGTACAAAAATAATAATGAACACCAACATCAAATGCATAGAATTTATAATGAAAATAATAATTTAATCGGGCTGGCTAATATAAATAATAACAATGAAATAAAACCCAAGAATGTTTTTAAAAGTAATTAATGCATTATCTTGTTGTTGTAATGATTAATCTATGTAGAATAGCGACTTGAAAATAACAATAAACAGAAATAATGACTTTAACAACCGAGAAAAAGAAAGAAGTTATTGAAAAATTTAAAACTTCAGGTGATGACACAGGATCTGCAAACGTTCAGATTGCACTCTTGTCTGAGAAAATTGATTCATTATCTAACCATTTTAAAACACATAAAAAAGACAATCATTCAAGAAGAGGTCTTTTGATGATGGTTAATAAAAGAAGAAAACTTCTTGATTATCTAAAAAGCAGAAATTTTTCAACATACAAACAACTAATTTCTGACTTAGGATTGAGAAAGTAAATATTTCTAGTAGAGCAATAGGGCTCTTAATAGAAAGGATAAATAGTGAATAAAATATCAAAAGAGATCATTATCAATGATCAAAAAATTACGATTGAAACAGGAAAAATAGCAAGACAAGCAAACGGATCAGTTTTTGTCTCATGTGAAGGAACATCAATATTAGCAACTGTTGCTGCAAAAAAAGAAGCATCACCTAACCAAAGTTGGTTTCCTCTTTCAGTCAACTACCAAGAAAAAACATACGCTGCAGGAAAAATACCTGGTGGATTTTTTAAACGAGAAGGCAGGCCTTCAGAGAAAGAAACATTAATTTCAAGACTAATTGATAGACCCTTAAGACCATCATTTCCTGATGGTTTTTTAAATGAAGTCCAAGTAATTATTACTGTTCTTAGTCTCAACCCTGAAGTTCAAACAGATGTCTTATCAATGATTGGTGCATCAGCAGCACTATCAATATCAGATATACCGTTTAATGGACCAATTGGAGGTATAAGAGTTGGTTATATAGACAATAAATACGTTATCAACCCTACAGTTAGCAATATGAAGAAGTCAAAACTTGATCTTATTGTTGCTGGAACTAAAGACGCTATTCTAATGGTTGAATCAGAAGCTGAAGTTTTATCTGAAGAAATAATGTTAGAAGCCGTCATGAACGGACACAGTGAGATAAAAAATATTATTAACTCCATAGAAGAATTAGTTGCTGAGGTCGGTAAAGACAAATGGGTCATTAATGAGGTAATTAAAGACGAAACTCTTATAAATAAAATTAAAGAATTGGCGTCTGATAAAATTGATAACGCATATCAAATTGCAGACAAAGTCTCTAGACAAGCTGAACTCGATGAAATTAAATCTGACACTGAACAAGCAATTCTTGACCAGTCAGAGGACTATGAATCATCAACTATAAATAGTGAACTTAAAAATATCGAAAAAAGAATCGTAAGATCTAGAATCCTAAATGGTGAGCCTAGGATTGACGGGAGGGATACAGAAACTGTTAGAGATATAAACGTTGATCTAAATCTTTTAGAAAGAACACATGGTTCAGCTTTGTTTACTCGAGGAGAAACTCAAGCATTGGTAGCCACTACATTAGGTACAGAGCGATCTTCACAAATTATCGATGCACTTGAAGGTGAATATAAAGATAAATTTATGCTCCATTATAATTTTCCTCCATATTCAGTAGGAGAAACTGGTTTTATAGGATCGCCAAAACGAAGAGAGATAGGGCACGGAAAGCTAGCCAGAAGAGCTTTGGAAGCAGTGCTTCCTGATATGGAAACTTTCCCATATACCATCCGCTTAGTTTCTGAGATAACTGAATCTAATGGATCCAGTTCTATGGCTACCGTGTGTGGCTCAAGTTTATCCTTAATGCAAGCAGGTGTGCCAATTAAGACTCACGTTGCAGGCATAGCTATGGGCTTAGTTAAAGATGGTGAAAATTATAAAGTTCTTACAGATATATTAGGCGATGAGGATCATCTTGGAGACATGGATTTTAAAGTAGCAGGTACAACAGACGGTATAACTGCACTTCAAATGGACATAAAGATTGATGGCATCACTAAACCAATAATGCAGGATGCTTTAGAACAAGCTAAAAATGCAAAATTACATATTCTAAAAATTATGAATGAAGCGATTAAAGAACCCTCTACTGACTACTCCCCATATGCGCCTTCAATCATTACGATTACTGTTGCAAAAGATAAAATTAGAGATGTTATCGGCAAAGGCGGAGCAACCATCAGATCTATAACTGAAGTCACTGGCGCTCAGGTTGATATAAATGATGATGGATTAGTGACAATAGCTTCAGTTGATCAATCATCAGGTCAAATGGCCAAGGAAAAAATTGAACTTTTAACCGCTGATGTTGAGGTTGATAAGATTTATGAAGGCAGAGTGTCTAAAATTATGGACTTTGGTGCGTTTGTTACCATTCTCCCAGGTAAAGACGGTCTTGTTCACATTTCAGAAATTTCTCAAGAAAGAGTTGAGTCTGTAAATGATGTCTTGTCAGAAGGTCAAATAATTAAGGTCAAAGTTATTGAAATAGATAAACAAAGAAGAGTGCGGTTATCAATAAAACGAATTGGTAATGACGAAAAATAATTTATCGATTATCTTTAAATTGTTTTTCTGTAATTTCTCGCCTTTCTTGTGCTTCCAATGTAAGACTAGCAACAGGTCTGGCTTCAAGTCTTTGTAGGCCTATTTCTTCTCCAGTTTCTTCACAATAACCAAAAGTTCCATCATCTATTTTAATTAAAGAGCTCTGTATTTTTCGTATAAGTTTCCTTTCGCGATCCCGAGTTCTTAATTCAAGTCCAAATTCAGATTCTTGCGTAGCCCTATCATTAGGATCAGCAAGACTGTTACTGTCTTTTTGCATGTGATTGACAGTTTTCTCAGCTTCTTGCTCTAATTGTTCTTTCCATGAGTTAAGAATCTTTTTGAAATGATTCAATTGTCTTTTAGACATATATTTTTCTTTAACTCTCAATTTGTATGGCTTCATACCAAATTGTTCAATAAGTGAGTTACTAATTATAGTTATTTTCTTTGTTGTCATTAATTAAATCTATGTATAGAAAAAAGCAAATTATACTTTTGATTTTCAATTTGTGAAGTTTTTTTGAAAAATCTTTTTATAGATCTATTGTGGGTTTCCAGTTTTTATTTTTATGTTGGCATTCAACTTCTGTGTAAATACCACCTCTAACGTTAAATTTAGAACGCACATTTAAATACTTTGGAGAAAAAGCCTCTATTAAATGATTAAATATCTGATCAGTGACGGCTTCATGAAATGCTCCTACATTTCTATACTTTGCTATATATAGTTTTAGAGACTTAAGTTCTATACATCTTAGATCTGGAACATACTTAATATAGATTGTAGCAAAATCAGGTTGCCCTGTTTTAGGGCAGAGACAAGTAAACTCTGGAATCTTAATTCTAATAATATAGTTTGATTCAGTGTTTGGATTTTCAAATCCGTCTAAATCCTTTGCAGTAATTTGTAAGCTCATAAATTTACCTTAGTAGTTGTAATAAATAATGTATATATATTCTATTTAATTTAAAATGAACCAACTAATTTTATAGTTTTTTATGCGACTAAGTAAAATTAAACTTTCTGGATTTAAAACATTTGTTGAGCCAACAACGCTAACCCTACCTTCAAATTTAGTTGGCATAGTCGGGCCAAATGGCTGTGGCAAATCTAATGTAATTGATGCTGTTCGTTGGGTATTAGGTGAATCGTCTGCAAAATACCTGCGTGGGGAATCAATGTCAGACGTTATATTTAATGGTTCTGCAACACGTAAGCCAGTAAGTAATGCCTCAATTGAGCTTTATTTTGATAATACTGATAAGAAAATAGGCGGTGAGTTATCACAGTACAATGAAATTTCGACCAGAAGAGT